>OGCQ01002667.1_pt1 | contig 17616 bp, 18 predicted proteins | sample 1570161 | NCBI WGS metagenome assembly OGCQ01 (sample SAMEA4384402, study PRJEB24528) | human gut metagenome
GGCCCGACGGCAAAAAGCACGCCCGCAATGTCTACGCCCACACCCGCGAGGAGTGCGAGGAGAAACTGAAGGTGCTCATCGTGGAGATGAAGGCGGAGATCGTGGAAGCGCAGCGGCTGAAAGACATGGGCGAAGGTGATGGAAGCCCGCTGAATCCACCGAAGGAATTGAAAAAGGCAAAGAAAACGAAGAAGAAAAGCAAGAGCGCAAAGAAGCTGAAGTGAAATATGCGCCGCCCTGGGTGCCGAATAATCGATACCCGGGGCGGTGTTTTTCATTGTTATAGCTTACAATTGAGGATGCTCCTTTATATGTTATCAAAGAAAGCATTAATATCTAAACGTATTTCATATCGATTTTCTTGGAATAAGCACTCGATTTCACGTTTAGTATCTAAAACGGTATTTGAACGTTTAGCATATGGCTGCTCCTGTCTGGGCTGACGCTCAATTGGAGCGGTCAGCGAATACTTGCTTTTCTCAAGTATCGCTTTTATTTGAGACTCATTTTTTACAATAAAATCAACGGCCTTACAATAATGATATGGATTTGGTAAGGCGAATTTTCTACGTGAAGATTCTGACTTGTAGCCACTATATGTAAGTGGGATTGAATAGCCATGGCCAAATGAATTTGATGTCGCAATGGCAAGCGTTGCATTTGCTGCTAAATCATCAGTGCTGAAACAAGGTGGTAATTCAGCGGGAAATACTTCGTTTCGAAGTAAATTTTCTGTATTAAACATAAATGTGTCCTCCTTGCCAGAATAGGCGTAACACACGGGAAATTATTCTTGACAGTGATTTAGGTGGTACTATCGAACCGAGTCAGAATCGTGAATATTTTGAGAGTACTGCGATATCATGGATGAGTTGTTCAAATGACTCTTTGGTCCAAAACCGAGGATGAATCCTTCCGTGCATAACGCTGTTTCGTCCATTTTCATCAATAGATATTTGTGTATACTTAAAGTGCCGTTTGGCTTGTTCTAATAAGGCAACATAGTCAGGGTTGTTTTGGTTTTCTTTAATCGCCAATGCAATTAGAGCCATACCAACGCTAACCTTCACAGGTTGTTTGTCACGATCAAACAGAGGTAATTCGTAATCCGATGTTGTTGTACGGATCATTCCTTCCAAATAGGAATAAGCAAATGGGGTGAGAATGGAGTACGATTCAGGGAACTTCTTATAGATGCTTTGGGCCAAATACCAATCTGGCGCCCAGTTCCACATATGCGCATAATCTAATATCAAATCAAAATCGTCAAATACAGACATGCTTTTTCACCCCATATGTTAAAGTGAAACAGACATACAGTGAAGACTGTACGGCTGCCTTGGCGGCGCAGAGACCTGCCGTTAATTAATTATACTGTACTTCGGCAAAAATTACAATATTAAGTCTACACTTGTCGAAATTATATGTTAAGAATAACAAGTTCAATGTTTGCGCCGCAATAGACAAAGAATAAGAAAAATCCCTCTGAAATCGTTGATTTCAGAGGGATTTTGGTCCGAGTGAGGTGACTTGAACACCCAACCTCGACATCCCAAATGTCGCGCCCTACCAGTTGAGCCACACCCGGATATTCACTTTTCTGCCATGATACCACGGCGAGCGGTAAAAAAAAAGTTTTTTCTGTCTGTGGTCATTCCTGTGGTCAAAGCCGCTTTTGTGCCGTTTTCGGCAACCGGAGGAAAACCCGCTATCGCCCGTGCCGCAAGGCTTTGCGGGCTTTTGTCCAAGCCGCGCATGGATAGGGTCTACGCACTCCCAAACCAAGCGCGCTACCATCTGCGCTACACCTCGGTGTTCCGTTTTAAAAGCGGGCGTGTCCCATAAAACTTATTATAACCCAGAGGGGGAGAAAATGTCAAGTGTCGGCGCGTGCAAAAACGCATTGACAAACCCGGCGCATATGGTACAGTAAACGCGCAGACACGCAATTCGACCATTCGCGCGCGTCTGCCGGATCAACCGAAAAATAATGACGGATGCGAAATCTTCCGCATGAATGGCAAAGCTGCCGAACCGCGCGTTCGGGGGCTTATGCTGCTCGTGCCGGAAGATTTTTTGTTTTCCGGCGGGCAGACGAAAACATAAGGGGTATCCAAACAGGCGAGGCGATTTTCGCCGATGACATCGACGTCCTGCTTCCGGAAACGTGGCTTTCCGAGCAGTGGAGCGCGTTTCAAACCCTGCTGCAAGCGGAGGATTGGCGCCTGATCGACGTGCGTGAGCACACATTTGAAAAACGTGGCGTGCACTGCTCCTTTGCCGCGTTAGAGGAGCTCGAGACCTTCGCCGGAGTTCCGATTTTTGAGATTGAAACCCGCGCGTAAACCGCGAGCTTTTGGACGCACTGGAGCAATTAAGCGAAGAAGATCTCGCTTTGACCTTGATGAACGTAAAAAGATTACTGAAAAAATAGGTGGTCATGGTTTAAGCTTCACCACAAGCACCCCGCCGCGCTGTTCTGCGGTGCAAAATCTGCTTTGCGCTAAGACCTCGTTTATCGGCACAAAGCCGTTTGAAATCGGTGTGCCGCACGGAATGCGGTGCGTTTTTCCGCCGAGCACAATGTGCAGCGTGTCTTCGAGCAGCTCGCACCCGCCGCCGAGCAGGGTGAGGAGCGGCAAAAGGTGCACGCAGCCGTTTTGCAGCACAGGTTCGTCAAACAGCATCGGGACGCCGCCGATCTCGGCTTTGAACGGGTTGTTCGCAAACAGCAAAACGGTCTTAGCTTGCAGGCGGTTTTCGAGGGCCTGCACATTTTGAAACAGCGCGGGGCTTTGCGCTACTTCGTTCCAGCGGTGCAGCTCGCGAAAGGGAAGATCATCTGGCGGCGTAAACGTGTTCGGCGTCGTTTTGCGGTGCAGGCCGAATGTGAAATCGACCTGGTGCCATGCGCCGTTCGGCGCCCATACCGCGTTCCACGCGTGCGGGCCCCAATCCGTACCGGAGTAGCCTTCGCCGCAAACGTACCGTGCCAAAATGCCAAGGTGCGGCAAAATCACCATGGAAAGCGCGGCAATTGCCTGGCACACGCCCTGCCGCGTCTGCAAAAGCCCCACAGCGGCGTGGTCGCGCGTGGCACCGGTCTTTTTGTAGACGAAAAAGCGTTTCAGCCAGCTTTGATAAGCCGCAATCATCTGAAAGAAGTCGGTGCTTTCCGGCAGACCGCGCTTTATGCTCTCCGCAATATCCGCCGCAACGCACCGCAGGTCGTTCACCTCTTTGCCGGTGCTCATGTACCGCGCGTTGACCGTCACGGTCAGCGTTCGCTTTGCAAAGTCGTGCACGTAGCGCGTGTTTGTTTTCAGCATTTGCGCACACGGAAACGATGAAAGCGTCATGCAACTTTTCACGGCTTTTTTGGCGCTTTCCATGGGCTCTGCACCAAAAAGCGAAGCAGGGCAGCTCAGTGAAAAATCACGCAGAAGCGCGTTTTCCGCCATCATCATGGCAGAAAGAAAGCCGTCTGCGGATTTTGGAAAGAATTTCATGCGTCTCCCTCCGTTTTCAGCATGTCAAGGCGGTCTAAAAGGTCAAGCTTTGCGGTGATGTGCTTTTTGAGCGCGCGGGGCGATAAAATCTCTCCTGTCAGCCAAACGCCTTTCAGCGTCTCTTTGCGGCTTTCGAGCGCCCAGCGGATGAACTCCGCCGTGTCAATCCCCATAGGCTCAAAGCTCAGCGCGCCCGGGGAGAGAAACAGCATCTCGCCGCGCTTTGCAATCGCAGTGTCGATGCGGGAGACGGCGAAAAGACCGCCGTCTGCAAGGTCGCCGAGGAAAAGCAACTCAGAAAACAGCTTGTTGTCTTTTGTGTTGCGGGCAAGAAGCTGTCCCCCGCCGTAAAGATGCAGCAGGCCGCCTGCACAGGAGACCGTTTCGCAGTGGCAAACAAGGACGCCGAGCATGGAATCCGGCAGAATGCGAAACGCTTCTGCGGCGTTATGGCCCGCGCCGTATTCCGCCGCCGAAACGGTAAGAAATGCGCGGCTTTCTCTTAAAAGGTCTGTGAAAATCTTAGTGTTCGGGGTCATAGTTTCCTCCTTATATCACGCGCACGCGCACTTTTGCACCGTCGGGCAGGCCGCGCATCTGCCAGCCCATGTAAGAGCCTGCGCCGCGGTTATCCGTGCCCGCAACGTACATCACGTGCGCACCTGCGCCGCCCTCTTTAAAGCACGCGCAGGGGTATTCGTCGCGGTCCCAGATGCGGCTCGCCTTGATCGGCGCAAGGGAGGCCTTTCTGCGCGCTGCCGCGCCGCCGCGGTCCAGCGTCAGTATATCCGGAAAGCCGATGTCCTGCGCCACGCGGATGTGCTCGGCAGTTTCGGGGTACAATGTGCTGTCCACAATGCAGACGAAAACAGGCGCGTCACCGTGGTTTGAAACCGTTATGCTGCCGGGATCGGGCGAAAGTGCAATACGGTTCAGCTTTTTCAGATAAACGCCGCAGCGGTGCAGAGCATCGCTTACGTGCGTTTCGGATTGACGGCTTTCCTGTGCCCATGCGGCGGAAAGCGCACCGCCGGCTAAAATGCAGCGCTCGTTCAGGGCTTCCAAGGCGTCCAGTCTGGCGCGCAGGCGGGCGGCCTCCGGGTTTTCTGCCGTATTGCCGGTTTCTTCGTCCGTATAAAAAGTAGCTTCTGCGTCTGCAAGCGCACGGCGGCACTGCTCGGTTTCCAGCGCCACGCGTGCCAACATGGAGCCCAGCGCGAACGAAACGCGGGCGGTCACATCGGCGCGGTCGCGTTCAAAGGCCGCAAGCGCATTCATGGCGCTGTCCACCGCGCAGAGTAATACGTTTACGTCGCTCATATCACAAGGCGCGCAGCTTTGCGGCCAGCACGGAAATATACTGCACCGCGTCGTTCAGCGCAAGCAGCTGTGCGCGGGCTTCACCGGCGTACAGCTCTACGCGCTCGTGCAAGAGGTCGTACTGCGGGTCGTGCCAGTTTGTTTCCTGTGCCGCGCAGCTCACCGTAAGCGCATTATAAAGCGATTCCAGCTCCGCGCTGCGCGCCGCAAGCTCCATGCCGAATTTTTCAAGGGAATCAATGTCGTGTACCACAACGCTTCCGTTTGCCATAACGATGCCTTCTTTCAAAAATAAATGTCGGTGTCTATGTGTGCAAGTTCGTGCTCTGTGCCGAAGATGAACGCGTAAATGTCCTGCTCGGTCTCCTGCATACGGCGGCAGAGCTGCCAAAGCGGCAAAAGACAGTCTTTTTCGATTTCCGCGTATTTGCGGTCGTCCCAGTCGTCCTTTATGCGCTCAAGCTGCCGCAGGTAAGCCGTGAGCGCGTCCGTGTCCGTCATGCTTCACCCGCCGGGCGAATAGAGCGGCTGATGTACAGCGGGTACGGGAAGATCTTCGCGTTTTCACCGCCGATCTCCGGGCGGTTTGTGTTGCAGATGAGCGTGTACGGCGTGTAGTCGTTCAAAACGCGCGGGGTATAGGCTTCGCTTTCAAGGTTCAAAAGGTCAAGCACGAATTTCACGCCGACCAGCGTCACAAAGCCGATGTCCGTAGAGGTGCCTGGCTCAAAATGAAGGCGTTCACGAGCCTCTGCTTCGCCAAAATAATCGCCGTGCGTGTCGCGCGCCGGGGCGTCCTTTAAAAGCCCAGAGAAGGTCTCGCCGTAGGTTTTCATGCCGCGGTTTGGGATGTGGTAGAACACCTCGCCCGCGTGGGCGCGCGCCCAGCAGCCAACGGCGATAAACGGCACGCCGAGTGTGTTGGAGAGCGCATTTGCAAGCGCATTCGCGCTTCTGCCGTCGCAAAGACAATGCCGTTCTTGCCGAGATTTTCAAAGAGAGAAAGCGGCGCGTTTTCCAGCTTGCCGCGGAAAGCCGACACTTCGGCTGCGGGGTCAATGTTCAGAATATCCTCGCGCAGAAGGTCAGCCTTAAAGCGGCCGAGGTCGCGCATACCGTGCGTGTGGCGGCAGATGTTGTGCGGCTTTAAAATGTCGTCGTCGATGAGCAGAAATCTGCCCACACCGGCGCGGGCCAGTTCCAAAGCGGCGCGTGCGCCCACAGAGCCGCAGCCGATGATGACGGCGAACTTTTTCAGCATCTCGGCAGATTCAAACAGGCCCGTGTTGCGACTGAAAAGGTCGTGGATGAGCGTAAAGCTGTCCACCGTCAGCGTGCTTTTCGCTTCGTCGCAACGGTTGAAAAGCCAGCCGCCGTCCTTATAGGTGCCAAAGTAATCGTAGCCCGTCAGCACCACGTTTTCACTCAAAAGTGCCGTGTATGCAGTACCCGATACGATCAAACCGCGGGTGGTGTGGTCGGGATTTTTGAACGCATCGGCATAGGTCTCATCGGTAGCCAAAAGGTAGTAGTAGCCGGTGTCTGCGCTGCCCGCGCCGGTCACTTCACCCACATAATCATTGCCGGGCAAAGCCGTGTCGGAAAGTCCCAGCACGCCCACGTGCTCCTTTGCTGTATCCGTTTGCTCCTCGCGCAGGCTCTCGCCGAGCTGCACGGTGCCGTACGTGCGCGGGTCAAACGCGTTTAGCAAACGAAACGCCTCGTCAAAGTCGCTGGACTGTAAGTCAACGTCCTCTTTTTCCGTATTTTCCGGCAGGCGCTCGAAAAGTGCGTTTAAAAGCGACACGGTTCTGTCGTGTTCGGATAGATCAGCCGGAATTTGTCTGATAAGCTCACGGCGTGTGATGATGATTTTTTCCACAGTTAAGCCTCCTCGGGGTCAAAAATTTCAGCTTGCAGGCGGTCTTTGTTCTTTAAAAGCGCCTCAGATGTTGTCAGCTCCAAAAAGCCGGTACCCGCAAAGTATTTGTCGCCGACCATGACCGGCACGGTGCGATATTCGCCGTTTTTACTGAGGTAATAGCATGTCAGGCGCGCAGTGGGGTCGAGATTGACGAGCATCGAAACCGCACCGTTTCCGATGACCTCGGCAAAGCTGTGATTTGTGCGGTCGTCGTCGCTTGAAAACGTGTCGAGCGAGCCGGGGTGGCGGTGCCAAAGCCCCAAAAGGCACAGCCCGTGCTGATATAAGCGCGAAAGCACCGGGTAAATGTGGTTGTGGTAGTTATTGTCCATCTCGTGGTGGGCGCGCGTGTGCAGCGTGTAAACGCCGGGGTCACTCGCTTCCGCCACATACCACACGCCATTTTTCACGTTGCCGAAGAAAATGCCGCCCGTCTCCAACGGATCGCGGGAATACACCTCGCTCAGAACAGAGAGATACGCGCGGTTTGAAAGCACTACGCCGCGGCAGTCGGCAGCTTTGTCGGATTCAAACGGGTGGTCGGCGCGCTTTAACGCCTTGCGCTGCGCCTTCAAAAGTTTTTTGCGCTTCTTGTTTTTCTTGCCGGAAAGCACCGGCGGGGTCGAAAAGAGTTTCATAAAAAAGCCTCCGTTAAATCTTCCCATGCGCCTGAAAATCCTTCCATGCTTCCGGCTTGCGGATGGCAAGCTCAAACACCATCAGCCAGCGGTAGGCAAAGCGGAAGGAGGTCACGGCGCTTGTGGTGCAGGTGTCCTCCGCATGTACGTCCGCCACGTCGCTGGAGCAAATATAGCGCTCGCCGCGGTTGTCCGTCAGCGTGTGCGGGATGAGTTTTTTGCCGTCCGCATCCAGCGGAATGTGCGGCAGCATGTTGACGATTTTCTGCAATTCGCCGAGCGTCGGCGAAACAAGATACGGCTTCACGGAGGAAGAATAGCGCACCTTCGGGTGGTCGGGGTCGTAGACGAGCTTCATTGTGTATGTCATGGTGTTAAAGCCGCGGCCGAGGTTCGGGCGGGTCTTCACAAGCCAGTACATGCGGCCGTCTGACATAAAATGCGGCTGCATGTTCGGGTCGTTGAATTCCTTGCGCATGGCGGCGACCTCTGCGTTATAAAGCGCCTTGTTCGTCTTGTACCACTGCTGCACGGGCGCGGAAACGATCGTCTTCGGAATGATGGATTTCTTTCCGTCGGTCTTCTCCGGCGTTTCTGCCTTTTCCTCGGGCTGTTCTTCCGGAAGCGGCTCAGGCTCCTTGTGCAGCTGCTCGATAAGGTCGCCCACGGTGTCCTTTTCGGGCGCGGAGACCACCGTGTGCGGAATGATCTCCTTTTTCGTCTTCACCGGCGCTTTCGGCTCGCTGCCCGGCGCGGGCTTTGCGCGCTTTTTCGGGGCAGAGGCGGGGCTCAGCGTGCCGTCCGGGTTCATCTGCAGGTCTTCGCCGCTTGTCAGCAGGTCATAAACGCGGTCAAGCTCGCTTTTCGCAGCGGAAACGACCGTCTTCGGGATAATAGATTTCTTGCCGCTGTCCTTCATTTCCGACTTCGGTTTTGCCGTGCCGGGGATCTCGCTCTCGCGGCGGATCTGGTTCACAAGGTCGCCCACGGTGTCTTCGGGTGCGGAAAAATACACGTGCGGGATAAAAGTTTTCATAAAAAAATGCTCCTTCAAAGTTCGTTTAGGCTTGCCGTTTTCGGCTTCCACCTGATCTACGAACCGTGAGGAGCGTTTTTTATAGTCAAAATTAAATTTTCAAGTTTTTTAAAGCGCCTTCAAATATGCCGCCATGTCAAAGTCCTCCAATTTCGAGTCCTTTCGCAGATACAGCGGGTGGTGCGGGTGTCCCTTTTTAGAGGGCTTGCCTGCCTGATACCACTTTACATGGAATGCGTCGCCGATGGCCGTCATGTCCGCAAGGCAGGTTTTGAGATAATCGCGCCTTTCCACAATCGTGCCCCATGCCGCCCAAATGCCGGGCTCTCCGCCGCTGCGCGAAAGCACCCAGCGGAACGCGTTCATGTTTTCCTCGTGCAGCGCACGGTTAAACGCTTTATCCATGTGGTCGGGGTTCGTCGCACGCTGCGCGTAGACGTTGAACATGATAAACGAGTCAAACCCGTTAAAAAGCGCAATGCGCTCTACGGATTTCAGTGTGTTGTCGAGGTTATCCGGCTCCGCCGTCGAGGGGTTGATGCCGATGGTAATGAGCGGCTTTTTGCCGGAGGTACCCAGTATGTAACGGTATTCGGAGTAAAAATCCGGGATATAAAGCCATTTTTCGCGGTCGTAAACGACGCTTTCTTCGCGGTGCTTCTGCGCTTCTTCAAATGTCAGAATTTCGGTGTGCTGCGTGTCGCTTTTCGGAATGTGCATGTCGGTCTCCTTTTGTCCAAAATCGTCGTCTTTTAAAAGATTATACCGCGTTTTACACCGCCTGCAAAGCTGTTTTTTCGCTTTTCTTTTCGCGGTATAAAAGATAAAGCCCGCAAAGCAGAGAAAGCACCTCCGCCGTCGGCACGGCAAGCCACAAGCCCGTCAGCCCGAATATATTTGCAAGCACCACCGCACACGGCACAACTAAGATCACGCCGCGCAAAAGAGATAAAACGGCCGCGTCCCGGCTGCGCTCCGCCGCCGCAAACCGCGCGATAAGCAGCAGATTCACGCCGCTCACAAGATAGTTTAAGAAGTACAGCATCAGTCCCGGCACGGCAAGCGCCGTCAGCTCCGCGCTGCCCTTGCTGAATACCGCCGTCACCTGCTGCGGGAAGAGCAAAGCGCCCACGGTAAACAGCGCGCCCAGTAAAACCGCCGTCACAACGCCGCGCCGCGTCTGCTTTGTAAGCGTTCTGCGGTCATGCTCCGCAAACGCAATGCTGATCAGCGGCTGCACGCCTTGCGCCGCGCCGGTCAACACCGCCGTTGCCACAAGCGCCACGTTTGCAATGATGCCGTAAGCCGCAACGCCCGTGCTGCCCGCAAGTGATAATAGCAGATAGTTAAATATCAAAATAACGACCGTCGAAGAAAACTCTCCGATGAACGCGGAAAAACCCGCCGCAGAAATTTTCGGAATTTCCTCAAAAATGCGGTGCTTCCCGATGTGATACCCGCGCTTTCGCGTCAGGCAGATCGCTACGCCGAAAATCGGCGACATGCCGGTCGCAAGCACCGCACCCAGCATACCGGCGTTCAAGACGCACACCATGTACCAATCTATCACAATATTCGCAAAAGAGCCCGTCAGCATCGCCGCCATCGCGCGCCCGGGCGCATCGTCGTTGCGCGTGAACGCCGTTAAGATGTTATTCAAAATAAAAAACGGCGAAAACAGGCAGCAAACCTTCAAATAGACGGTTGTCGGCTGTAAAACCGTGCCGGAAGCGCCAAGCAATCTTGCCAGATGCTCCGCCCCGAACACGCCGCACAGCACATAAATGAACGACAAAACAGCGCCCATAATCAGGCTTGCCGTAAATACGCTGTCTGCGTTTTCGTCGCCGCGCGTGTGCCGCAGCGTGTACCGCACACCGCCGCCAATGCCGATGAGTAGCCCCGTGCCGTTGATGATACCGTAGATCGGCAGCGCGAGGTTTAAAGACGCCAACCCGTCCGCACCGATGTAATTTGCAATGAAAAATGTGTCCGCCAAAATGTAGACGGAAAGCCCCAGCATGCCCAAAACGCTCTGGGAAACAAAACGAAGATATTTGCGCATAGTCCCTCCAAAACAAAACGTGCCCGCAGAAAACCTGCTGAGCACTTTAAAAGCGCAGACCTATCGGTTTTCTGTGGGCACGTTCTTCCGCCTACCCGGTGGCAGACGGCGTGTTCCTGTTGATTTCTAAGGTACTATACCACATTTTCGTTTGCATTGCAAGTTTTTCATTTTGTTTTCCACATTAGGTGTGCTATACTGTGGATAAAAGGGGGATTACTTGAAAACCACACGATCTCCCTGTTATCTTCCGTCAACGAGTAGTAAAGGTAATCTAAGATAAATCATAACTTGTATAGCCGGCTTCAACGATCGCTTTTTGCATATCTAAGAACTTTCTTGTAGCCGATTTACCCGCAATCAGGTCTTTCAAAAAGCTTCTTTTGAAAATTAAGGTAGTCTGTGGGCAGGTATAAAATGTGAATGCCAATTTAGCTGCATCTCGAGTTGCCACACACTTGCAAACTTTTCCCTTCTCTAAAGAGAAATTCTTTGCGCAGCAATCAAAGTCAATATAGATTTTTTTACCGTCGGACTCCAGTTCTGCACCTTTTTTTGTTACGGCAATTACTTTATGACAAATTATATTATTCAAGTTGTATGCGCCTCTCTTTATTCAATTCGTATCGTTTCAACATAACGAACACTTCTTTTCCTTTATTGTATCATGATAAAGGACATCGCACCATCTGTTTTGCGCATTTTTTAAACGAGGTTTAGTTCTTATTTTGTTTTCCACACGGTTATGCTATAATGTGGATAAAAAGGGGGCTTTAATTTGAAAACCGACCGCCTCATCGGCATCATTACGACCATTCAACAAAAAGGCACTGTTACCGCGCCGTATCTCGCGGAAAAATTCGGCGTGTCGCGCCGCACCATCAACCGTGATATCGAAGACATCTGCAAAGCCGGCATCCCGCTCCTTACCAAACAGGGCGCGGGCGGCGGTATTTCCATCATGGAAGGCTTTTCGCTCGATGCCGCCGTGCTCACGCGGCAGGAGCTTTCCGCCGTCCTCACAGGGCTGCGCTCGCTCGACAGCGTTTCCAAAGCCCCTGCATCCGACCTGCTCGCCGCAAAGCTCGGCGCAGATACCGATATACCGCGGGACATGGAGATCGATCTCGCGTCGTTCTACAAAAACGACTTGGCGGAGAAGATCGAGACGATCCGCCGCGCCGTAAAAGAGACGCGCCGCATCGTGTTTCACTATTATTACGCCAAAGGGGAGGCGGATAAGCTTGTCGAGCCCTATCGCGTCGTGTTCCGCTGGGGGGACTGGTACGTTTTCGGCTTTTGCCCCGCACGCGAGGATTTCCGCCTCTATAAGCTCCGCCGCCTGTGGAATTTAAACGTGACCGATGAATTTTTCACCCCGCGTGAAGTCCCGCCTGAAAAAGAGCCGAACCGCAGCCGCACCGAAAGCATGACGGATGATTACATTGTCACGGCCGTTTACGAGCCCGCCGTAAAATACCGCCTTGTGGAAGAATACGGCCCCGCGTCGTTCATCACGCGGGAAGACGGCAAGCTCTACACCGAATGGGGATTTTCTACCCCGGAGGACGCCCTGCGTTGGCTTTTGAGCTTCGGCGTCGACGTGCAGGTGACAGCCCCGCCCGAAATGGTAAAGAAAATGCGTTCTGCGATCAAAAAAATGAAAAAGCGCTATAAAACATGACACCCCGCTGTCATATTCTGTGTGTTACGATCTGAATATCATAATTTAGGAGGAACACACATGATCGATTCAAGATGCGGACTGCATTGCACGACCTGTACGTATAAAGAGCCCTGCGGGTGCGGCGGCTGTATAGAGACAAACGGACACCCGTTCCACGGAGCCTGCCCTGTGGCGCAGTGCTGTCAGGAAAAAGGCTTTTACCACTGCGGAGAATGTCCGGAACTGCCCTGTGAGTTGTTATGGAGCTATACATGCGATCCCGAGCAGGGCGATACGCCGCACGGCGCACGCGTGGAACAGTGCCGAATATGGCGCGCGGAAACGAAAGGAAAACCGTAATGTACGATGAAAAAATACGCGCCCTGCGCATGGAGCGCCAGCATCTCCTCACCCCGGCGAATGAAACCGAATACGACGCGTTGTACCGCGACCTCCAGCCCGGGCAGAATGTCTACTGGAACGGCTTTGGGCAACCGCCCACGCTTTCGTTCCGCGCGGATTTCGACGACCTCGCCTATAATAAAAGCCGCCAGTTCCGCCGTGAACTCATCAAAGGGCGCTTTGCGGGCGGCAACCTCGGCTGGATCTTGCCCGAAGACCTCGAGCTTTTCGCAGCGCTGTACCGCAAGCCGCTCAAAAACGCGACGATGACGCAGCAAATGCTGTTAGAGCGCATCGAAATGTCCGGCCCGTACACCATCGGGCAGCTGAAAGAGGAAAGCGGCCTGCTCGTCAAGGAGATCACGCCCGCCCTGCACCGCTTGCAGGAGGCATTTCTCATCTACGAAGACCAGTACGACGGCGAGTGGGATCGCGGCTGGTATCGCTTCGGCGAATTTTTTTCCGATTTTAGCCTCGACCGCTATACCAAAACGGAAGCCTTCAAAGTCGTCCTCCGCCGTTTTGCGCACCGCTTTGTGTGGTTCACGCCCGCCATGGCGAAATCGTTTTACAAATTGCCCGAAAAAGAGATCAAGCTCGCGATAGCCGGGCTCGTGTCCGAAGACGTTTTTGTTGAGTCCGACGGCGGCTATCTCCTAAAAGAAGAAGCAGAAACGCTCAAAACCTACACCGCGCCCGAATTTCACAGCGTCTATGCGCTCCACCGCAATGACCCGCTCTATAAAGTGTTCGAGCCGGCGTTAAAATCGCTTGCAAAATCCCTCACAGAGGGTTTGCCGTATGACTGTGACCCACTGCAATATCTTCTCATCGACGGCGTGTTCCACGGTGCGGTCGTCGGCCATTTCCGCAACGGCCCGTACGATTTAAACGACGTGCGCATAGATGACGCAAGCCTTTTATCACGGAAAGAGGAGATCATCGCCGCCGTGCAAACCGTAAATTTCGGTGCGCTGCCGCAAAGATTTATGGGGAAGAAGCCGTAAAATCCGTCGGCCTTGTTCGTAGTCAAGCCGAGGTGATTTTATGCAAAGCTTTACGCTCCGTCCTGCCGATTGGGAAGACCTGCCCGCCTTCAAACACATCGCGCGTACAACGCTGACCGAAGATATTCCGGCGCTTTTTGACCCGAATAAACTGCTCGAAGATAAAAAGATCGGGTTCGAGTACATCATGGCCGCAGAGCAAAACGGCGAAGTCGTCGGCTTTTGCTGCCGTTACGCCTGCCGTGATGCCGACACCCCCTACTGCGCGGAAATTTTCTCGCTGTGTGTCCTTCCGAAAGCGCAGCACAGCGGTATTGGTCGCGCTGATGTAGAGGACGCCCTCGCCATCCTCTACATCAGCGGCTTTAAGATCTGCAAGGTCTGGCTGCCCGCCGGAAACCGCCGCGCCTGCGAATTTTTTGAAGCCGCCGGCTTTACGTGCGACGGCACATCTCGCGTCGTGCAGTGCGGCGAAGCCCCGCATCTTTTTTACCGTTACGAGCACCCCCTCACGCGCCCGGACAAAAAATATTACCGATAGTAAAAAGCGCAGCCGTGTATTTAATACACCGGCTGCGCTTTTACGTGGATTTCATCTTCCCACAGACTTTCTACAAACTCGCCGAAAGCCGTCCCGTAAAAACGGACAAAATGCCACTGTACAATATACCGCTTTGGGTGTATACTACCCATGTATGACCATGGCGATACAAAGGGGAAACGTGTCGTCCCGGGCGGAGTATTACGTGTTTAGGAAGTTTTCGGTTCGGGATATACCGAAAGCGGTTCGAGAAAGGAAAAAGAAATGAGGATCATTATTGCCGGTGACGGAAAAGTGGGTCTTGCGCTTACGCGTCTGCTCTCACAGGAGGGTCACGACCTTGTGACCATCGATTCCAATCGGGCGGTTTTGGAACGGGATATGCAGCAGTTCGACGTCATGACCGTGGTGGGCAACTGCGCCACCATGGCCACGCTGAACGAAGCGAAGGTACAGCAGGCAGAAGTGCTCATCGCCGCCACAAGCGCCGATGAAATCAACTTGCTGTGCTGTCTTACAGCAAGAAAAATGAACCCCACGCTGCACACCATCGCACGTGTGCGCAGCCCTGAATACAGAGAACAGCTCTATATGATGCGCGGCGAGTTCGGCCTTTCGCTCATCATCAACCCGGAGCGCGAGGCGGCAAAGGAGATTTTCCGTCTTCTGCAATTACCGGGCTTCTTAAAGCGCGAAACATTCGCAAAAGGCCGTGTAGAGATTGTCGAGCTGCGCGTTTTGGAGCGCAGCCCGCTCGAAAACGTCATTTTAAATCACTTGCCGCATGTGCTGGGCTGCAAGGTGCTCGTCTGCGCCGTCATCCGTGACGGCCATGCACTCATTCCGTCCGGCGATACCATGCTGCGCCGCGGCGACCACATCTACGTCACCGCGCCGGTTACGGTGCTTTCCTACCTCATGAAGCGCCTCGGCATCACGCAGAAAAAGATCCGCCACGCCATGCTCATCGGCGGCGGCCGCGTCAGCTATTACCTTGCGCAAATGCTCATCGGCGCGGACGTCCATGTCAAGATCATCGAAAACAACCCCCAGCGCAGTGAACAGCTCGCACAGATGCTGCCGGAGGCGGCGATCATCTGCGCAGACGGCGCCAACCAGGAAATTCTGGAGGCGGAGGGTCTCAACGAAACGGACGCTCTTGTCACGCTCACCGGCATCGATGAGCAGAACATCATCACCTCCATGGTCGGCAACGCAAAGGGCGTGCCGCATATTGTCACAAAGGTCAACCGCATCATGACGACCGGCATGGTGGAAACGCTCCCCATTGGCAGCGTCGTCAGCCCGAAGGAGCTGTGCAGCGCGAACATCGTGCAGTATGTGCGTGCCATGCAGCACCAAACGGGTGCCGCCGTCACGCTGCACCGCATTGCAGACGGCCGTGCCGAAGCGCTGGAGTTTATCGTCAATAAGCAGTCGAAGTATATCGGCGAGCCGCTGAAAAACCTGCGCCTGCGCTTAAAGAAAAATATTCTGATCTCCTGCATCACACACCACGGCAACACGGTCATTCCGGACGGCGAATCGTACTATCAGCTCGGCGATACCGTCATCGTCGTTACCACGCGTGAGCAGCCGGTTTTGCAGTTCAACGACATTTTTGTGTAAAGGAGCGGCTGCACAATGAATGTTAAAAGTATCAGCCGCACCGTCGGCTTGATTTTGCTCATCACGGGCATTTTTCAGCTTTTCCCGCTGCTCATCGCCGTCATCGATCACGAGCCGAGAAATATACTCGCCTACATCGAGTCGCTGTGTCTCATTCTGCTCGTCGGCAGTGCGCTTTTGCTGTTCAGCCGCGGCGGCAACCGCATGTTCTCCGCGCAGGAGGGCTTTGCCGCAACGGGTCTTTCGTGGATTTTCATGTCCGCGTTCGGCGCACTGCCGTTCTTTTTAAGCGGCCAGATCCCAAGCTACGTCGATGCGTTTTTTGAGATGGTCTCCGGCTTTACAACGACCGGCGCGTCTATCCTGACGGATGTCGAAGCGCTCTCGCGCTGCAACCTTTTCTGGCGCAGCTTCAGCCATTGGCTCGGCGGTATGGGCGTGCTCGTGTTCCTCTTGGCAGTCGTGCCCGGCGCGCGCAAAAACGGCGGCACCGGCATCTACCTCATGCGTGCGGAAAGCCCCGGACCGAGCGTCGATAAATTAACGCCGCACCTGCGCCAAACCGCTATGATTTTATACGGAATCTACATTTTGCTTACCGCGCTGTGCATTGTGTGTCTTTTGCTCGGCGGTATGCCCGTGTTCGACAGCTTCTGCATCGCGTTCGGCACGGCCGGCACCGGCGGCTTTGCCATTAAAAACAGCAGCATGGGCGGGTACAGCTACTTCCTGCAAACCGTCGTCACCGTGTTCATGTTCCTCTTCGGCGTGAACTTCAGCCTTTATTACATGCTCTTGCTCCGCAAGTTCAAAGCGGTGTTCAAAAACGAGGAGCTTCGCCTGTATTTCGGCATCGCCGCAGGCTCCATCATCCTCATCGCCATCAATATCAGCCGCATGTACAATACGGTCTACGAGGCCGTGCACCACGCGGCGTTTCAGGTCGTCAGCATCATGACCACAACGGGCTACGGCACGGTCGATTTCGAGCAGTGGCCGGCGTTTTCCAAAGCAATCCTGCTTTCGCTCATGTTCATCGGTGCCAGCGCAGGCAGCACGGGCGGCGGTCTCAAGGTCTCCCGTGTTTTGCTCCTGATGAAGAGCATTCGCCGCACCATCCGCAAGGCGCTCCACCCGCGCCGCGTGCAGCCCGTTTATATGGACGGTCGCGCCGTCAGCGAAGAGGTCTGCGACAACGTCAACGCCTATCTTGCCATTTACTGCGTCATCCTCGTGCTCAGCTTCGCCATCATCTCGGTGGACGGCTTTTCCATCGGTACCAATTTCTCCGCCGTCGCGTCCTGCTTCAACAACATCGGCCCCGGCTTTGAGCTTGTCGGCGCCACACAAAATTTCAGCATTTACAGCGATCTCTCGAAGATTATCCTCTCGCTCGATATGCTCCTCGGCAGACTCGAGATTTTCCCTCTCCTGCTCCTCCTCAGCCCCGACACCTGGAGCCGCAGAAGATAACTTTTGCAATAAATTTGCACGGATAAATTGCATCAAACGCTAAAATGCGTTATAATCAAATCAGCTTGTAAAGATCTGCGTTTAAAACAGATCGAACTCAGGGTTTTTAAGGATAGGTGAAAACAAATGCAATACAGAAAACGTATGATCCGAAAGGGTACGGCGCTGTTACTTTCCGCGTTGCTGCTCGCTTCGGCAATGCCGTTTGCGGTCTCTGCGGAGGAGGTCTCCGCCAAAACGACGGAATATGTCAATTTCCGCACCGGCCCCGGTACAAATTACAGCTCTAAGGGCGTCATTCCGTCCGGCACCGGCATCACCGTAACGGATACGAGCAATTCCGAGTGGTACGCCGTGCGCCTCTCTGACGGCTCCACCGGATACATTTACGCCGAGTACATTTCCG
>OGCQ01002670.1_pt1 | contig 17604 bp, 17 predicted proteins | sample 1570161 | NCBI WGS metagenome assembly OGCQ01 (sample SAMEA4384402, study PRJEB24528) | human gut metagenome
GTACCTTATAAACCAGCCGATATTCTGAACAGCCGTTTATTTTTCAAAATCTACCGTTATATTTCCCACACCACAGTCCAGATTCATATTTCCTTTGGCATTTGGGTTCGTGATATTCTTATTATGTCCGACACCGCTGTAAGAGCTGTCGCCAATATCCACATTTCCCGCCGAACAGGAAATCTGATAATTGTAGTCTGCTTCTTTTCCCAGAATACCAAGATCAACATTTCCAATACCACAGTCAACTTCCAGATTATTTATATCCAGCTCTGACAGTTCTACATTTCCTGTGCCAACTGCAATTGTTGTATCGCTGGCTGCACGGATCTTCCCTGTATTTGTAAACTCACCTGCCGCTACAGATACATCCAGATCATCCGTCCGGAATTCATCGCACATTGTAACTGTACCTGCTGCAACCTCTATAGAAGTCTCCTTAAATCGTACATTCTTCGGATAACTCACTGTGATCTCACGGTCCCGGGTCCTGCCGGTCGTCTCAAGAATCAGACTGTCATCCTCTGTACCGATCCTTATCTTATCTTTCTTCGAACCAGACACCTCTATGCGAAGCTTATCTCCATCATAGGACCGAAACTTAAGTTCGTCTCCACTCAGTGAAAGTTTCAGATCAGAAATTGGTGCTGTTTCAAAAATTTCTTTGTCATTATCTGTTTCAACCGGTTCAAGCTGTGTGATCTCATCCCAGTCCTGTTCCCAGTCATCTTTGTCATCAAGGCTGATATATTTTGCTGTCTGTTTAACAATACCATCGAATCCATATTTTGATAAGTTCAGTCCTGCGATCGTAGCCCCCATGGCAACTCCACCGATACTCATTCCAATTCCGACAACACCAACAACGGCAGCTGTAAGCAGCATTACTTTTGAAGATTTTTTCATGCCCGTTCACCTTCCTTTCTGCCTCTGTTCACAATACGGCAGCAAAAATCTGTAAAATTACGCAGAATTGCCGGAAGTGCACAGGTTGCTGCCCATTTCAGGAACACAAGACCAACAAGTGCCAATGCAAACAGGAGCAGACCAATTCCAACGAGAAGGACACCAAACGGAAGTGCTGTAAAACAGGTTCCAATTCCGGCTCCGATCACTGCTACTGCGGCAACAAAGAGACCAACTACAGCAGCACCGATTCCGAATACGACCAGAAACGGAAGCAATGCCAGTGCTACAATAAACCCAAGTACTCCTCCGACTGCTCCTTTGATCAGAGGTGAAATAAATACCAGAAGGATCAGTACCAGAATCACACTGGCCTTTCCGCCTTTGCGTTCAGCATGATAACCTCGGTCCACACGGTTCTGTGGCATCTGACGTTCATTATCTGCACGCTCATCCTGAAATCCATTTTCGGTAAATTCTCCGTAGTTTTGCGAGCTGCTCTTTAAATCTTCTTTAATAATAGCCGCTACCTTTCCCGGACTTCCAAGCTCCCGGATCACTTCTGCCTCCTGATCTTCTCCGGCATCATCAAAATAACTCTCATAATAATCAAGAGCCTCCTGTCTTTCCTCCTCTGAGATATCAGAAAGCAGTTTCTTTAACTGTTCCATAAACTGCGCTCTGTTCATAATTCTATGCCTCCCTCAAACAGCTTCGAAATCTTTGTTGAATAATTCTTCCATTCAACTCTGTACAGATTCAGCTGTGCCATGCCTTTTTCTGTGATCTTATAATATCTGCGGTTTCTGCCTGCAAAAGCCTGATCGTATGTCTCCAGACATTCATCCTTCTGCAGTCTCCGCAGCACCGGATACAGCGTTGATTCGGATACATCCAGCACACTCCGTACATCCTGGGTGATCTTGTAGCCGTAGGTTCCATCTTTCTCATTCGATACTACAGCCAGAACGATCGCGTCCAGAAGTGCCGCACCTGTGTTAAATACCATGCTATCACTTCCTTCATATTTTTTCTGCAATATTATCTAGCGATATAATATTATTTCGTTAGTAATACTATATGATATATAATATAGTTTTGTCAATAGTATTTTCTATTTTCTTTAACTAATTTATAATTTTATTGTTATATCTGCTATTTGCAGACTCTTCTACAATAATAACTTATTACAGATACTAAGGAGATTTTCATGTCTGAACATACAATTACCGAACTCCTCTCTCCTGCATTTCTGTCTCGCATGCAGAATATGCTGGGTGATGAATATGAAAGCTTTTTAAAAAGTTATGAAGCACCGCGTACTTACGGGCTTCGTGTAAATACCGCAAAAATCAGCTGTGACGAATTCGAACGGATCGTCCCGTTCCCGGTCACTCCGATTCCGTGGATCTCCAATGGATATTTTTATCCGGAAGATGTCCGTCCATCTTTCTGTCCACTCTATCAGGCCGGACTTTTCTATCTGCAGGAACCAAGTGCCATGACCCCTGCCAGCCGTCTGCCGGTGGAGCCGGGGGACCGGGTACTGGATGTCTGTGCCGCACCGGGTGGAAAAGCGACGGAACTGGGAGCAAAATTACAGGGGACAGGTGTCCTTGCAGCCAACGACTTAAGCAGTTCCCGTGCCAAAGGGCTTTTAAAGAATCTGGAGCTTTTCGGTATTGGCAATGTTCTCGTATTAAGCGAAGAACCCGGCAAATTAGTTTCTTATTTTGAAGGTTATTTTGACAAGATCCTGATTGATGCTCCCTGCTCCGGTGAGGGAATGTTCCGTAAGGATAAGAAAATGGTAAAAGCATGGGAAGAGCATGGACCGTCTTTCTTTTCCAAAATTCAGAAAAGCATCATCACCCAGGCTGCACAGATGCTCCGCCCGGGAGGCATGCTGCTTTATTCAACCTGCACTTTTTCACCGGAAGAGAATGAGCAGACGATTGAATATCTGCTCCAGGAATATCCTGAATTTCAGATCTGTGAAATGGAGGGGTATGAAGGCTTTGTCAATGGAATGCCGCAGGTGACCGAAAGCAGAAATGAAGAGCTGAAAAAGACCGTCCGTATTTTCCCTCACCGGATGAAAGGAGAGGGCCATTTCCTTGCCCTTCTTCAGAAGGGAGAAGCACATCCGGCTCTTCCTTCCGGGACCGATACCGGCAAGCCCAAAAAGCTGCCCGAAGAATTTACTTCATTTTTAAGTCATGTACACCGGGAGTTTCTTCCTTCCAGAATGGAACTGCGTGGCGATAAAGTATACTATATGCCGGCCGATCTTCCTTCCATCCGGGGAATCCGTTTTCTACGTACCGGACTGCTGCTTGGAGAACTGAAAAAGAACCGTTTTGAACCGAGTCAGGCTTTTGCCATGAATCTGAAAATGGAAGAGTACGATCAGATCCTCAATCTTCCTGTCAGTGATGAGCGAGTGATCAAATATCTCAAAGGTGATACTCTCGATGTGGAAGATCTGGTATCTCTGAAAGAGAAAGGCTGGTATCTTGTCTGTGTAGACGGATACCCGCTCGGTTTCGGTAAACTGATCAATCAGATGCTGAAAAATAAATATCTTCCCGGATGGCGGTGGAACGGATGAAATTAAGACTGGATAAATATCTTGCGGATATGGGACTTGGTACAAGATCTCAGATTAAAAAAGACATCTCCAAAGGACAGGTGCTTGTCAACGGAACTGTCAGCAAAGATGCCGGAACCAGGATTGATACAGAAAAGGATCAGGTCTCTTATCTTGGACAGGCTGTTACCTATGCAGAGTATGAATACTATATGCTGAACAAACCGGCAGGTGTTGTTTCTGCGACAGAAGACCGGCATGACCGGACCGTTTTAGACCTCATCGATACAAAGCAGCGGAAGGATCTTTTCCCGGTCGGAAGACTGGACAAAGATACCGAGGGGCTTCTGCTCATCACGAATGATGGTGCGTTGGCTCACCGGCTTCTTTCTCCTAAGAGCCACGTCGACAAAGTTTACTTTGCCCGGGTTGAGGGAAAGGTTACCGCAGAAGATGTGCTTCTTTTTCAGAAAGGTGTAGACATCGGAGAACCGGCACTTACACTTCCCGCACGACTTGAAATCTTAAGCAGTGATACCATCTCCGAAATCCGGCTGACGATCCGCGAGGGAAAGTTTCATCAGGTCAAACGGATGTTCGAGTCAGTTGGCAAAAAAGTCCTGTATCTGAAAAGGCTTTCCATGGGAACGCTCGTTCTGGACAGTTCACTGCCACCGGGAGCTTACCGGACACTGACTGCAGAAGAAATCGGCAGTTTACAGACAATATCAAAAAAGAAACAGGAGATAGAGAATGAATGATGGATTTTTACCTGTCAGCAGAAAAGAAATGAATGAACGTGGGTGGGATCAGGTTGATTTCGTCTATATTTCCGGGGATGCTTATGTAGACCATCCTTCTTTTGGTCATGCCATCATCACAAGGCTGCTGGAATCCCGTGGCTACAGAGTGGGAATCATTGCACAGCCGGACTGGAAGACACCTGACAGCGTCACGGTTTTTGGCGAACCACGTCTTGGATTTCTTGTATCCGCAGGAAATATGGATTCCATGGTTAACCATTATTCCGTATCCAAAAAGCGACGGAAGACCGATGCTTACACACCCGGAGGTGTTATGGGAAAGCGGCCGGATTATGCCTGTGTTGTCTACGGGAATCTGATCCGGCAGACTTATAAGAAAACTCCGGTCATTCTGGGTGGCATCGAAGCCAGTCTGCGAAGGATGGCACATTATGATTACTGGTCTGACAAACTAAAGCGTTCCCTCCTTTTAGATTCCGGTGCGGATATTCTTTCTTACGGAATGGGAGAACACTCCATCATCGAGATTGCAGAGGCACTGGATGCCGGCATTCCGGTGGAAGAGATTACCTATATCAACGGAACTGTCGTCAAAGCAAAGAATCTCGACAGCGTCTACGATGCAGAGATCCTTCCCTCTTTTGAAGAGTTGAAAGCAGACCGGCTGACTTATGCCAGAAGCTTTTATACCCAGTATCTTAATACGGATGCTTTCAACGGAAAACGACTGGTAGAGCCTTATTCTGACTACCTCTATGTGGTACAGAATCCACCTGCACTTCCACTGACCGAGATAGAAATGGATGATATCTATTCTCTGCCTTATATGAGAACGTATCATCCTTCCTACGAGGCACTTGGCGGAGTTCCTGCTATCTCCGAGATCCGGTTCAGCCTCATCAGCAACCGGGGCTGTTTTGGCGGATGCAGTTTCTGTGCATTGACCTTTCATCAGGGACGGATCATCCAGACCCGCAGCCACCAGTCACTTTTAGATGAAGCCAGACAGATCACAAAAGAAAAAGATTTTAAAGGATACATTCATGACGTAGGAGGACCGACTGCCAATTTCCGGCATCCTTCCTGTAAAAAGCAGTTAAAGTACGGTGTCTGCAAGAACCGCCAGTGTCTGTTCCCGGCACCCTGTAAAAATCTGAATGCAGACCACAGTGATTATGTCCGGCTTTTAAAAGAACTACGTGCGATTCCGAAAGTTAAAAAAGTCTTTATCCGCTCGGGAATCCGATTCGATTATCTTTTAAAAGAAGAGGACAGAACTTTTTTACGGGAACTTTGTGAATATCATGTCAGCGGGCAGTTGAAGGTTGCACCGGAACATGTTGCAGCACCGGTTCTCTCCCTGATGGGAAAACCAGAACATAAAGTATATGAGCAATTTTATAAAATGAACAAAAAGATCGGAAAAGAACAGTATCTTGTTCCGTACCTGATGTCATCCCATCCCGGTTCAACGCTGAAAGAAGCAGTAGAACTGGCAGAATATTGCAGGGATCTCGGTTATATGCCGGAGCAGGTGCAGGATTTTTATCCGACTCCGTCCACACTTTCCACCTGTATGTATTATACCGGTGTTGACCCCCGTACCATGAAGCCGGTCTATGTACCGAAGAGTCCACATGAGAAGGCCATGCAGCGTGCATTGATCCAGTATCGCAACCCGGAACTGTACGATCTTGTATCAGAAGCACTCCACAAGGCAGGAAGAACCGATCTCATCGGTTTCGGTCCAAAGTGTCTGATCCGGCCACGGAAATTTGCCGATCAGAAGAAAAATGAAAGAGAAAAGAACAGCAGTCAGAAGAAAAAATCCATTCGGAATGTACACCGAAAGAAATGAGGTCAGAATGAGAGTAGCGATTGTCACCGGAGCATCTTCCGGTATGGGACGTGAATTCGTCCTTCAGATCGGAGCTTTATATAAAAACCTGGACGAAATCTGGGTGATCGCAAGGAGAAAAGGAAATTTAGAGAGAGTGGCAGAGCAGTCCCGTCTGCCTTTGCGTATCTTTGACGGAGATCTTCTGAAAAAGCCTGTCTATGAAGACACTCCTGATATCCGTATGCTTGTCAACGCAGCCGGATTCGGAAGATCCGGTTCTGTAGAAGAGATCAATATGCAGCGGAGACGGATCCAGACAGACATGGTTGGCTTAAATTGCCAAGCTTTAACAAGAATGACCCTTCTCTGCCTTCCTTACATGCATCCTGGAAGCCGGATCGTCAATCTGGCATCGGCAGCAGCCTTTTGTCCACAACCGTATTTTGCGGTTTATGCGGCAACGAAATCCTATGTGCTGAGCTTTTCCCGTTCGCTCAGAGAAGAGCTTAAGACCCGCGGTATCATCGTCACAGCGGTCTGTCCCGGTCCGGTTGACACTCCCTTTTTTGATGTCAGTGGAAAGCCTCAGAACTTCTTGAAAGAACTGACTATGGCACAGCCAGGACCGGTGGTACATCAGGCACTGAAAGACAGCCGGAAAAGGAAGGAGCTGTCTATTTACGGACTTCCGATGAAACTGACCTATGCCGGCACGAAGCTGCTGCCACATAAATTGCTCCTGCGTATACAGAACCTGTAGATAATCGATCTTTTAAATGAAAAGGAAATCAATCATATGAAGAAAGTTGAAAAGGGGAAACCCGGTTATTTAAATTATAAAAAGAAAGCAGAGATTCTCCGTACAGTCATTTATTTTGCCATTGTCGCAGCCATCTTTCTGCTTGGATACACCCAGACGCATACCCGGCTCAATCTGATGACGGTCGTGGCAGTTCTCGGCTGCCTCCCGGCATCCAAAGCACTGGTTGGTGTCATCGCCCGCTTTCCGTACCCGTCCATTGATCCTGACAGGGCAAAGGAGATTGCAAAAATTTCCCGCCACCTGACGGTCTGCTACGATACAGTTATCACCAGCCGGGAAAAGATCATGCCGGCAGACTGCTTTGTTATTTCCGGGCATAATCTTTACGGCTATACCCACTATGAGAAAGTGAATCCTGAGGAACTTGCAAAGCACATCCGCTCGATTCTTTCCCAGAACGGTTACACCGGACTGACAGTCAAGATTTTAAACCAGTATGCACCTTTTCTTGCAAGAGTAGAGGGGCTTGATAATATTGCAGCAGTAGAACAAGAAGATACAAAGCAGACCGAACAGGAGATCCGGCAGCTTCTGCTGAATATCTCCATGTAAACCGGTTCTGAATTTTGGAGAAGATACAATGAAAGAAATCACGATTCAAAAAAATGAAGCCGGACAACGGTTTGACAAATTTCTTGCGAAATATATGAACCAGGCTCCCAAAAGCTTTTTTTATAAAATGCTCCGCAAGAAAAATATCACCCTGAACGGGAAAAAAGCAGCAGGAAATGAAATTCTCAAATTGAATGATACCGTCCGTCTGTTCCTTTCCGACGAGACCATTCAGAAATTTTCAGGCACCATACAGCAGTCCCCCGGAGATCCCGACTGGATCCTGGCTCATGCCGGAAAAGAGCTTTCCATTATTTATGAGGATGAATCCACCATTTTCCTGAACAAGCCCGCAGGGATGTTGTCCCAGAAGGCAAAACCGGACGACATCTCCATGGTGGAACACCTGATCGCTTATCTGCTGAACAGCGGTCAGATTTCCAAAGAAGAACTGCGGACATTTCATCCTTCTGTCTGCAACCGTCTTGACCGCAATACCAGCGGACTGATCGCTGCCGGCAAGACCCTGCAGGCACTCCAGCAGTTAAGTGAAATGTTCCGTGACCGCAGCCTGAAAAAATATTATCTCTGTCTTGTCCGTGGAAAAGTTTCTTCCGACAGTCATATCAGCGGCTATCTGAAAAAAGATCCCCGGACGAACCGGGTCACGGTCAGCCGGACTCCCTCCGGATCAGCCTCCCCGATTGAGACAGAATATCATATAATAAAGCAAGAAGAAGATGTCACGCTCTTAGAGGTTCATCTGATCACTGTAAAGACGCATCAGATCCGTGCTCATCTTGCATCCATCGGTCATCCCATTGCAGGAGATTATAAATATGGGAACCGGGCTTTCAATGACACTCTGAAAAAAGAATATGGTCTTTCTTCTCAGCTTCTCCACGCATACCGCCTTAATTTTCCTGAATGTGACGGAGATCTTTCCCGCCTTTCGGGAAAGGAACTTCAGGCACCACTGCCGCCTCTTTTTCAGAAAATCTGTCAGGAAAAGGGTGTGATTTAAAATGGCAACCTGGAATTCGAGAGGACTTCGTGGTTCGACTCTGGAAGAATTTATCAATCATACCAATACCCGCTACAGCGAAATGGGGCTTGCACTGATCCAGAAGATTCCGACCCCCATCACTCCGGTAAGGATTGATAAAGAGCATCGGCATATTACCCTCGCCTATTTTGATAAGATCAGTACCGTAGATTATATCGGTGCTGTGCAGGGCATTCCGGTCTGCTTTGATGCAAAAGAATGTAATGCTGATACATTTCCACTTCAGAATGTCCATGAACATCAGATCCATTTTATGGAAAAATTTGAGCAACAGGGAGGAATCTCCTTTCTCCTGATCTATTTTACAGCCCGGGAGGAACTTTACTATATGCAATACCGGCAGATCCGCCGATTCTGGGACAGGGCAGAGGACGGCGGAAGAAAAAGCTTCCGGCTGGATGAGTTGGAACCGGGCTGGTTTATGAAACTTCAGAATGGCTTTTTTATTCCTTATCTTGATTACATCCAGAAGGATTTGGACACGAGGGATTGACAGAAGCAGAGAAAATCCGTATAATTACAGACGGGTTTTAGCGTATTAGCAGACTAAAGTGCTTAAGAAAGGTGAATCTATATGGAACAGAAACTGCATACACCGGAAGGCGTCCGGGATATTTATAATAAAGAATGTGAAATTAAACTGACATTGCAGAAAAAGCTCAGCACCGTACTTCATTCCTATGGTTATCAGGATATTCAGACTCCGACATTTGAATATTTTGACGTATTTCGTAAAGAGATCGGTTCTACTTCTGCAAGAGAAATGTACAAATTTTTTGACCGGGAGGGAAATATCCTTGCATTACGCCCGGATATCACTCCTTCCATTGCCAGGGCAGTTGCAACGCTTTTTGAGACGGAGGATTTTCCAATCCGCCTGTGCTATGCCGGCAATACTTTTATCAACCATTCCAGTTATCAGGGACGGCTGAAAGAGAACACCCAGCTTGGTGCAGAGCTGATCGGTGTTGATTCCATCGAGGCAGATGCAGAAATGCTCGCCATGGTGGTGGACGGACTGAAGAAAACCGGACTGAAAGAATTTCAGGTCAGTATCGGACATGTGGACTTTATCCAGAGTCTGTTCCTGGCAGCAGGTCTTGAGGAGGATGAAGCAGAAGAGCTCCGTACCCTCATCGCCAACCGTAACTTCTTTGGAGTAGAGGAAGTACTGGATCATATGGATGTTGCTGACTCTGTCAAAGAAGCATTTCATCTTCTGCCTGAACTGACCGGAGGAGCAGAGATCCTGGATCAGGCACTTTCTGTTGCCCCGGAAGAAAAAGCCAGTCAGGCGATTCATCGCTTAAAGCAGATTGATGAGCTTCTCCACCTTTACGGAGTGGAAGACCATGTCACATTTGATCTGAGCATGAGCGGAAGCTACGGATACTATACCGGTATCATTTTCCGTGCTTATACTTACGGAACAGGAGATGCTGTCGTCCGTGGAGGCCGTTACGATCATCTGCTTGAAAAATTCGGTAAGAATACACCGTCCATCGGTTTCGCCATCATTTTAGATGAACTGATGAATGCCCTGAACCGGCAGAACATCCAGGTAGAGACCGGCAGCCGCAATCTTCTCGTCTATACACAGGATACTGAAAAGTGGGCCATCTCCCTTGCAAGAACGTTCCGCAATAAAGGGAAAAATATTGAAATGCTCAAGCGTAATACTGATGAAGACCGACAGGTATACGAAGAATACGGAAAGCGATCTTCCGTCATGACCATGCTGTATCTCCGGGATGACCTGAAGATCGAGATGATCAATTTCCGCACAGGTGAAAAGAAGATCATGGACACGAAAAAGCAGAAGTAAAGGAGCAGAACCTATGAGATATTTAACATTTGCACTTACCAAAGGACGTCTTGCCAGTAAAACTCTTGATATGCTGGAAAAGCTCGGGATCACCTGCGATGAGATGAAAGATAAAAATTCACGCAAACTGATCTTTACCAATGAAGAACTGGGACTCCGGTTCTTCCTTGCAAAAGGTCCGGATGTACCGACCTATGTAGAATACGGTGCCGCAGATATCGGTGTAGTCGGAAAGGATACCATCATTGAAGAAGGGCGAAAAGTCCATGAAGTACTTGACCTTGGATTCGGGAAATGCCGGATGTGTGTCTGCGGTCGTGAAGAGACAGCAGAGAAACTGCAGCATCATGAACTGATCCGTGTTGCCACAAAATACCCGAATATTGCGAAAGACTATTTTTATAATAAGAAGCATCAGACGGTTGAGATCGTAAAGTTAAATGGATCTATCGAGCTTGCTCCGATCGTAGGGCTTTCCGAAGTCATTGTAGATATCGTTGAAACCGGTTCTACACTGAAAGAAAACGGACTGGTCGTATTAGAAGAGGTATGCCCTCTGTCCGCCCGTATGATCGTCAATCCGGTCAGTATGCGTATGGAGAATGACCGCATTAAGGAACTCATCACAAATCTCAGAAACCTGCTCAGGGAGGAATAAAAATGCGTATTGAAAAATTAACAGAAAGTACAAAGAAAAATCTGCTGGAAGACCTTCTGAAAAGAAGTCCCAACAGCTACGGAAAATACGAAGCCAGTGTCCAGCAGATCCTCAACGATGTAAAGGAAAAAGGAGACGAAGCTCTCTTTGGTTATACAGAAAAATTTGACGGAGTAAAACTGGATGCTTCCCAGATCCTTGTCACAGATGCTGAGATTGAAGAAGCCTATACAGAAGTAGGAGAAGAGCTGCTCGGTATTATCCGGAAAGCTCTCGTCAATATCCGTACTTATCATGAAAAGCAGATGCAATACAGTTGGTTCGACAGCAAGCCGGATGGAAGCATCCTCGGTCAGAAGGTCACTGCACTCCAGAGAGTCGGTGTCTATGTTCCGGGCGGAAAAGCGGCTTATCCGTCTTCCGTACTGATGAATATCATGCCTGCAAAAGTAGCCGGAGTTGATGAAATCATCATGGTAACTCCTCCGGGAAAAGATGGGAAAGTAACTCCTACCACATTAGTTGCGGCAAAGGAAGCCGGAGCAGATAATTATCTGCGAAGGCATCCATGTATTTAAAGCAGCACACGAAACCTGAATGGTTAAGTGTGCTGCTTGTTTAAGCCGAAAACAATTTGCTATTGTGGTGTTTTTTCAAAATCTTTGTAATAATATCGTTTCAATCTTTTTGCTAACAGAATGAATTTTTTATGTTTACTTGTCTGAAGACTCATCACCATGAAATGATTTTGATCATTTGCCTTCAGACCGGAATCGATTGTTGAAGCTTCCTTTGCTGCAGTGTACCAATTCTTAAAATCTTCCTTATTTTTGAAATTGCGTTTATTGATTTCAAATTCCGGAACTTGACTCAAATCAAATACACAATCGACCTGAAACCAATCTGCAAAATCATCATATTCAACCAGGAACGTCTTGTTGTGTTCATAGTTTTCCTGAACTCCAAGAAGATCTGCTACATAGCCAAGTCTAGCAACATCACCGGTACTATAACTATAGACCGTAATGACTTGATCATTTTCCAGATCCGCATCTTTATCAAAGAATGGCTGTCCTTTATCGGTCGTTCCACCATTGGCTGCATGATCCAAATATTTTTCGTTATCATTCGTCTTCATGATTTCTTCCTGCACCATGCCGGTATCCCATAACATCCAGCCATAGATGTCATAGTTATCTTCCGTTAATTCGCGCATATGCCTTCTGGTGTTCTCAAACGCACCTTCATATCCGGCATCCCATGTGAAATTGTTGTAGGTAATCGTTGGATGCTCCTCTTCCGCCGGAACATCATCTGCAGCAATATATGGATTATCATCCGGCTTTTCTTCCGGTTTGACCGATGTTTCTTTCGTTTCGACATTACTGCTGTGTTCTTGTGCCACGTTTTCCTTTGATCTGTTCCTTCTTTGATTATAACCATATGCAAATAATCCCGTTAAAACAACGGCAATCAAACATCCTAAAATAATCTTCTTTTGTTTCACTTCCTCACTTCCTTCCCTCTGGGGCGTTTACCAAGGTACGCCTACGGTGTCGCCCCCAGACTTTAAAGCGCTATGAACCAGTATATCTTAAAATGCCATCCCAGTTGGAGTCCCAGTATTGCGCAACACTGATTTCCGTACCTGATGAATCACCATTTACTCCATCCCAATCCCAATGCGCTCCAAGGCTCATTCCACCGCCCAGATATAGTTCTGTGTGATTTTGTTCATTCAATAATATATCACCTCTTCTAAGCGATGATTGACCGCTAAGGACACCATAATTTGATAAATCACCCAATTGGTAACTTGGAATCCATTCCCAATGCCCTTCAGCCAAGAACATATTTTTCATACTATGGGTCGAAGTGATAGCAATGTTGAATCCTGCAGCTTGCATCGCATAGCATACCAATGATGAGCAATCATAGTTCGGATTCCCGTATCGAGTGATCTGAGAGTAACCATGACTATTATCGTTAGCGATAGCCGTTCCCCATTCGATTGCCGCTTCAATCGGTGCCGCAACCAGTTCACTTCTTCCTAACGACATGCTGTTAATCGTTTTACTGACAATCTGTGTCTTTAAGGTCTTAATTCTGGAGATTTTCTCTTCCGAAAAAATAAATCCGGTAATTTCTTCAATCTTTGTATAGACCTGCTCGAGCTGTTCATCTCCGGTAAAATAATTCATATACTCCCGCATGGGAATCTTTGTATTGATATCTTCCCCCGTTTCCAAAAAATAGTAGCAAGATATTGCTTCAGCGTAACCGACTTCTTCATAGGAACCATAGTCTTCAAAATTCGGATATACTTCTGCATGCCATTTTGATAGCAGATCGGTTGCTGTATTTTCGTCTTCAAACCAACCAACAATCCAGGTCTTTGCCGCATCCAGGGCGATGATGGGTGCAGCCACAACACTTGCTGCAGCCAATAGTGAAAACAAAAGCGGTAACAGTAAAACCGATATCGCAAATATCGTTATAAACTTCTTCAATTTTCCTAATTCTCTTGTCATTTCCCTGTAAACATCGCTCCCATCTCCCATAACTCATTCTGCGTTGCGTTGACATGGATCGGAATTCTTCTTTGATCCCCAATCAACAGTAGCGCATCACCTTGTGAGAATATATGTTTTACCCAGTACATTTCATTCTCATTGACAGATTCCAACTTTTCAAAACCTTCTGCAGCTGCCTTGTTTAATTTCATCACAATCTTATACGCAGAATTATTAAACATTGCTCTTGTATGCATGATGACCGCATCAACAGCAAAGTCCTGTGGCTCTTGCGTAATCAGAAACATCAGATTTTTATATTTTCTTGAACGTCTGACGAACTGAGCGACCATTTTTGCCGTATGCGATGTCTGAATAACATCGTGTGCCTCATCAACAATGAATGCTGACTCTACATTTTCATCCAAACACAGTGACCAAGAGTAGTTAAACATCAAGTAATACAACGCATTCTTTAATTCCTGGTCAGCATTGAATAGCTCTTTGGTGCCAAAAGAAATGATGTTTCTGCCATCATCCTTTAATTTGATGGTCGTATGTCCGACGAAATAAACAGACCATTCCGTCAAGATACGCTGCATCTTTCTGACTAGGGAACTAAGCAGTTTTACATCTTCTACATGTCCGCTTCCCATCTTTTGATAGGATTTCAAAACTCTTAATAAACATGTGTTAAATGTTTCAAATGTCGGCATATCTTCCGTTGTAAGATCTTTAAATGATTTCCACATACCATTTTCATCCGCTTTAATGCCAACTTCCGCATAGGTCATTTTAACGATACCGCCGATAAAAGACAGTGCGTCCTCTTCCATCTGCGGGAATAAGAATTTAAACAAAATCGTAACATCCTCAATTACTCGGTTGATTGCCAATCCTGTATTCCACATTGCCGAATCATCTTCACCTTCATCAGATGAATTTGGCTTTAAATCAAATATATTGATAACATTTCCCAACTGTCCCCAGCTTACATAGGTTCCATTGTAACGCTTTGTAAGGATCTCATTCTTATTCTCTGGATCTACCCATATTGTAAAGATACGCTTTCGTATCAACCATCTGATTACCAATGCCGTTAAAGTAGTTTTTCCTGAACCGGCAGTGCCGACGATAACAAAGTTTCCGTTTAAACGATTGGTAATAGCAGCCTGTTTTGGCTGATGCAGATAGAACTGGGGATCCAGAAAGATTTTACCGCCGTTTGCTCTTTCTTCACCCAACAAGAAGCCATACAAGTCATTCAATGTTTCAAATACAAATGGATACATGCCAGCAATCGCATCAGAAGTCAAAGGACTGCCAATGTTTTCTTCAATCGTTTGATTTAATCCTGAAGAAACAAACAATGGTGTTGCCATTTTAAATAGCTGCTCTTGTATCATCGGTGCCGTGCTGACCTTAAATTTACTCAATGCCAATCTGGAACGAAGACGATCGAACTTGTCCTTTAATTCCTTTTCATCATCAGCGACGATCTGGAATATAACGGTCAGATCATGTGTCCTATCTGCTTTACGTACCACTTCAGAAATATAGATTTCCTGTGATTCGATTTCCGTCAGGATCTTTTCTCGTTCGATTTCATCCTTTGTTTTTTTATATCTTTCTTTTAAGACACGCAGATCCTTATTGAGCATTTTCGTAAGATCATCATTTGAGCGCTTTGCTTTCATAAATACTTTGATACTCGGATCCGTCAAATAATCGCACATAAGTCCCAAATTGAAGACAGCCGGCAATTCCGTTACCAATAGATTTTGTATGTACTTATCGCCAACCTCTATATGTCGATTCAGGATTCTCAATCCGACCGGAGCAATCTTTGATCTTTGTATCAAATTTTCCGATGGTTTGATATTTAAGATCGGATAATCCCCATATTTTGAAAAATCCTCCGTATGATCAACTTTTTCATATTCATCTTTCTGCTGATTCAACTGCATCTGTACATTCAGATATGAAAAAATGCCCCGTGAAAAGGTATAATCATTAATCAGCGAATTCTCAAAATAAAAGGATACTAACGAATAGTAATCCCGTTTGTTCAATACCTTCGGATTAAATCCGGCATTTGCCCAATGCCGATACAGATCTTCCAAGTTTTTATGTAATTGCTTTTCGTCCGTATCACGTATCAACAAGAAAAATTCTTTCTCTCGATGATACTTTTGGAAATCATAGATTTTTTCCATATCTGCTTCGATCATTCTGGTAATGACCGGATCTTTTTCGGTTCTGAGTTCTCGATTTAATTCATTCGTCCAGTTATCTGCATTAACGGGTGAATATGGAAACTCAAACCAGACTTCATCTGGCATTTGATTGAGTGCCAATCGAATGTTATTGAGAATCGCTTGCTGTCGTCCTTCATCATCGATGAAAATATCATGCGGATCTAATTTGATTCCCCTAATGATATATTTTTTATCTTTACCAACAATCATGCAATCATCTTTGACTTCTTGCAAATCCATCCATCTCAGCGAAGTGGCTACTTTCCTTTTGATTGCTTGGGCTGCTTTTTGTGATGATTTCAACTTTTTATATTCTGCTCTCTCCAGGCGTGTCATCGCACGACCGTTATTTTTCTTCAATCGAATCATGTTTGTAAATTCCCTCCCAGATATACCTCTTGTTTGAAAATGCAAAATGCAGGATCACTTTTAAAAACTCTAAGTTATTATGATAGATACCGGCAGGAGTCGTTAAAAAATAAGTAATTACAGCCGGCAATAATAGCAACAATATAATCCATATATTGAATCGATTTAAAAATCCAATATAAATAATCACACCAAGAAAACTGAATACCGCTCCGAAAATCAACATGATTAGATCGCTCAACCTAAAACGATTCATGATCAATCTTCCCTGTTTAAAATTTCTTGGTGAGGTAAACAGAAACGGTTTATTCTGATCCATTTTCTATTCCTCCATTTCTGCCGGCATTGCGTATCGCATTCCCGAAGTATCGCACACCTTGCCCTACATTTTTTATCGTAGAGCCAACTGATTTTGTGTCATTGAGATGTTTTCGTTGAATATTTGACATGAACAGCCGATCGGCTGACTTCTTATACATGTATGAAGCAAATGAGGCAGCCATGCCACCTGCTCGACTGTTTTGTCCAATCTGTCCCAGTCTTGAATCTGAATCAGTTACTCGATTATCAGCATAGCGTACAGAACCACGCTCGTTGATATATGGACTTGCCATAGCACTTCCGGATGATCGTGAAGCAGATGGTTCTGCATTCCAATCTATACCTGTGTCGCTTCCACTTGCAAAGATTTCCGATACTTGGCCTGTACCACCGTTTCCTGATCCTCCCGCAAGCCCACCGGAACTCCCTGTTCCACCACCAACATTCATTGGATTCAGGCTTCTAGCACCCAGTTTCCTTCCTATTCCATAGATGCCTAATGCACCGGCAGTCTTTCCTAATTTCCCCGCTGTTAATGCAGCGCCGGCTGCCATTCCAACCCCGGCTTTGGCAAGCCCTGCGCCGGCACCGATCGCTCCTGTCATCATCTGTATAGATTGTAAGGACTGCATTGCGGCTTGTGTGCCCATGTCTGCACCCAAAATTTGCGCAATACCACTTGGCGCATTGATGATCGCAAAGATCGCACCCACAAATGCGATTCCTTTTTCAAACCCGTCCCAATCTGTCGGTAGTTTTGTCGCAAACAACATCGCAATCCACATCGTTACCACCTGAAAGAAGATAGCCAGGTAATCGGAAAAACATAATTTGAACCATGTATTCGTCCCCTGATCATCCGGATCGACAAGACCTGACACCGCATAAGGAGCAAGTACCATTTTCAATAATAATGAGATCATGCGGATGATCACCTGGATCGCCACGTTCAGAAATGTGTATGCGCAGATTCCAGCCAACACCAAAACAAGTACGATTCCTTCCGTCTTTTTGAAATAGACATACTCCCCTCTGCTTTTATCGTTGATTGTCTTTTCAGTAACTGTTTTTAATGTTGCTTTTTCACCGGTAGAACTGCTATTGCCAATAAACTCGGCA
>OGCQ01002678.1_pt1 | contig 17581 bp, 16 predicted proteins | sample 1570161 | NCBI WGS metagenome assembly OGCQ01 (sample SAMEA4384402, study PRJEB24528) | human gut metagenome
AAGCCGCAGATACCTAAGATACCTGACCTCCTCCGGAAGATAATCCCGCCCGCATTTTCTGTGATTTAATAAAATCTGGAGTCCCTCTTCTCCTCCCAAAAACCGGATCGCCCGCAGAGAATCTTCTTTCTCCCACGGCTGCAATCCACAGACGAAAAGAATCAAATCATACTCCCCCTCCAGAACCGTCTGGAGCCCGGTTCCGCAGTCATCTAAAATCACTTCAAACACCGGCTGTTCCAGCTGCACCACATCGCTGTATCTGGGTTTCAACGCCAGACCGTCCATGTAATAAATTCCATGTTCATCCGGCGCCAGCCCATACCAGGATGCCAGCCTGCGGACTGCCCCCGTGTCATTCTGCTCCCTGTAAAGGCAGGAAACTCCTTTCTGCCGCAGATATCGGACCGCGCCAAGTGCGGTATGTGTAACCCCGATTCCGCTCCGGCTGCCTGCTGCGGCAATCCTGAGAAGTGGTATATGACGTTCTGCAAATATGCGCGCCTCCAGTTTTTCCAATGCCTCTAACACTTCCCGGACACTCTGGCAGCGCTCTTTTTTCTCTGTTCTGAGACATCGCCCCATAAGAATGTACAGATCTCCCCGACAGCTTCCCTGTCCTGCTTTTATCTCCCCCTCTGGGGCATGCCCTGTCCCCATATAGTACAGGAGGGCGCCAATGGCATAGATGTCGGTCCTCTCATCCAGAGTCCCTCCCTCGTACTGTTCGGGGGCTGCAAAGCCTTTTGTTCCATAGCAAACAGATCGTTCCTGGCTCAAAGACGCCAGTGCCGCCTGATCAAAATCAATCAATTTTAATTGTTCCCGGCAGATTAGAAGATTCCCGGGGTGGAGATCTAAATATAAGATTGGATTTGGTTTGAATGAATGCAGATAATTCATGATCCGGCAAAGCTCAATTCCCAGACGGATAAGCTCTCCCGTTTGCAGACTGCCCGTTCTCTCAATTCGGGCATACAACGACTCACCGCACAGATATTCCTCGATGAGATAATAATAATTTTCGTCAATTTCCAGATCGTAGATGATCGGGATTCCCGGATGGCGCAGCCGCTTCAAAAGCGCTGCTTCCTGAATGAAACCGCTCTCTGTCCGCCTAACACGCTTAATCGCTCTCTCTTCATCAAGCCCCAGATGCCTGGCTAAAAAAACAGTTCCGCTCCGACCGCGTCCGATCACACGTTCCAGCTGGTATTTTCCAAATAGAACGGCTGTTTCCGTACCGCGCCTCCTTTCGGTCTATACCACCTCTCAAGATTCATTGTATACGATCCCCTCAGTTCCCGCAACCGTTTTTAGAAAGATTTTATGCTTTTTTTTCATATTCAAATTGCCAAGTGATTATATTATATAGTATGATGAATACCAAGGTTCCAAAGTCCAAAACATGAGTAAGCAGCCTTTTTCCGCAGAAAAATGAGCGGATTACGAATGTCTTGCAAAATTGCGGAAGTGCGAAGCACGGAGCATTCGGTATCTTAACCACCCAAAAGACAAGGAAGTGAAAAATCCATGAAAATAGAACGCATCAACGAAAACCAGATCCGCTGCACCCTGACAAGCAGCGATCTGAGCGCCCGCAACTTAAATCTGGGCGAACTCGCCTATGGCACGGAAAAGGCGAAAAAACTGTTCCATGAAATGATCCAGAAAGCATCGAATGAAGTCGGCTTCGAGGCGGACGATATTCCTCTGATGGTGGAAGCAATTCCGCTCTCCAGTGAGAGCATCATGCTGATCATTACCAAGATCGAGGACCCGGAAGAGCTGGACACCCGCTTTTCACGCTTTTCCCCGGGAAACGAGGACGAGCCTCTGACAACGCTTGCCAACGAGCTTTTAGAGGGCGCGGACGGGCTTTTAAGCCTGTTTACTGACAATGGCAAAAATACCGCCGCAAGCCCGCTGACCGGTTCGGACGCGCCTTCCACTGAAAAGGCAGAGCCAGGTCCCAAACTGCCGGCAGCGCGTATTTTTACTTTCGGCTCCCTCGACGAGGTCTGCCGGGCAGCGCGCATCGCAGCTCCAGTCTGCGAAACACCGAACACGCTTTATAAACACCCGTCCGACGGTCGTTACTACCTTGTTGTCCGCCAGACAGCCGACAGCACCGACGCATTCAACCGCCTGTGCAATCTCCTGTCCGAGTACAGCGAACCATTAAAGACTGCCGCTGCCCCGAATGCATTTGAGGCATACTATGAGGAGCATTATGAGACGATCGTCCGGGAGCACGCGCTCTCAACGCTCTCGACCCTGTAGGAATGCTGACTTCCAGAAAAATCGGTTTTTTCCATTGCTTCTATTTTAGAACATGAAAACCATCAATTTCTCCTTGAATATTTTGCATTTTTAGTATAAAATATAGCCAAACGCATAAATATAAAAGGAGGATTTTATCATGGCATTTGTAATTACTGATTCTTGTGTAAGTTGTGGTTCCTGTGCTGGCGAATGTCCAGTTGGAGCAATCTCTCAGGGAGATGGCAAATACGAAATCGACGCTAACAGCTGCATCGACTGCGGTACATGTGCAGGCGTATGTCCGACCGGCGCTATCGAGCAGGGCTAATTAAACACAAACAAAAACGAAATATCTACATAAAAAAGCCTGTCGTTTCCGACAGGTTTTTTTATGCCCTTTTGCAGAACTTATCACATCTTATTCCCATTCCGTCCAAATTTCTTTTTCTTTACACGGGACCGGAAAAATGGAAACCGCCCTGGCGCAGCAGCCGCTGCTTCCGCTCGCCCCTGGTTTTCCCGCTGATACGCGCGGATGACCTCGTCGAGGCGCTTGAAGCGCTCTTCCTCCCGCTCATCAGAGACCCTCATCAGGTATTCCAGCTCCTTCATCAATTTATCATGCACCAGATAGCTGACATCCTGGCTCAGTTTTTCGCTGTTTTCCTCGATCGCGCGCCCGATGACCTGGTTCATGATCTCCTGAAACTGGCGCATCTTCTCCCCCGCCAGAGGCTGGGAAACCTCTGCCTGCGGCAGTTCTGTTTCCTTGTTTTCTACCTCTGTATTTTTTTTCATTTCCATATTTTCCTGCCTGCTCATGTTACGCTCTCCTGTTCCCGTTTCCCGGAAAACCGCCTGTGCCTGCGCTTCCAGAAGCGCTTCCGGTTCTGTTTTCTGATTTTCTTCCACTTTTTCGAGGATTCCCCGTATGGCTTTCAACTGGTACCCCTGTTCCTTCAACTGCTTGATCTGACGGAACAGCTGGATATGAAACTCCGTATAGTACCGATGCCCCAGTTCATTTCTCGGAATCGGAAGCCCCAGCTCGTCCTCCCAGTACCGGAGCACGTGAGCCTCCACCTGCACCTGTCTGGAAGCATCCGAAATCAGGTAATGCTTGTTCTTATTCATTCTGCTTGTCCTCCCCGGTACCTTACTACTACTATATGCGGGGTTCAAAATAAATATGAATAGCATTTACATAAAAAACAAGTTCCGGAACTCCTTCACCATCGATCGGAACGATTACCATATCGTAGCTGAATGCCAGCTCGCTGACGGTAGAAGACGAATGAATGACATAAATAAAAAGAGGGGATTAAATTTCCCCTCTCCATTCTACAGCTTCTTCTCATAGCACCAGTAATCATGCCCCTGCAGCACATACTCACCGACCTTCTCAAAGGCCAGCTTCTCGTACGACCGCAGCGCTTTCACATTGTCCTTCGCCACCAGCATATGGGCACTCTTGCAGCCGCGTCTTCTAAGTTCCTCCATCGCGCCTGCCAGAAGCTCGCGTGCGATGCCTCGGTTCTGGTACTTCTCCGCCACACCCAGTCTGGAAATTTCTGCCGACGGCTGTAGCTCCTCCGACCAGCAAGCAATCGATTCCACCTCCGGATCATCATCGATCGAAACCAGCCCTGCGATCTCCCCCGACACATCATCCCGGATACAAAAAAGCGAATCCCTAGAAAAATCCGACTGTAGCTCCGGCTCCCCTGGATAGATGTCCGTCCACGCGCAGAACTCGGTTCCAGCTAAGGCACGGTAAAAATGGCGGACGGTGTCCAGATCCGATTCTTTTATCAATTCAAGCATTTCTCATATTCCTTTTTACATAATAATATTTATCCAAAAAAAAGGGACTGGATGAAAATTGCAGAGTCGGCGTTCCAATTATGAATTGTACGAATCTTGAACACACGCGTCCGAACAGGGCGAATGCAGTCCGCCATGGGTGAACACGTGTAGTGAAAGCAAACGCACAATCATAACCGGAGACGCAGACGGTGCAATTTCCATCCAGTCCCGTCCCTTACACGATTCTATCGTTATTTCGCCAAATTCGCAAACTTCGTCAGCTCCGGTCTCCACATCAGCTGCACCGTTCCAATCGGACCATTACGCTGTTTGGCAATGATTACCTCCGCGATATTCGGCGTATCCGTATCCTTGTTGTAATAATCATCACGGTACAAAAACATAACCACATCGGCATCCTGCTCAATTGCACCAGACTCACGCAGATCCGAAAGCATCGGGCGGTGGTCCGGACGTGTCTCGCAGGCACGGGAAAGCTGCGACAGGGAGATAACCGGCGCATTCAGCTCTCGCGCCAGCGCCTTTAGTGAACGGGAAATCTCCGAGATCTCCTGCTGGCGGTTCTCTCCGCTCTTTCCGCTGCCGCTCATCAGCTGTAAATAGTCGATAATGACAAGGCTTAAACCGTACTCCAGCTTCACCTTGCGGCATTTCGAGCGCAGCTCCGAGATCGAGATACCGGTGTATCATCAATGATCAGCTTGGAACTTCCGATCGTGCCGATGCCTTCCACGACGGCATCCCAGTCGGAATCCGTCAGCGTACCGGTACGCAGCTTCTGGGAATCGACATTCGACTCCATCGACAGCATACGGTTGACCAGCTGTTCCTTCGACATTTCCAGGCTGAATACCATGCACGGAAGCCCTTTTTTGACCGCCACATGCTCGACGACATTCAGAACAAACGCCGTCTTACCCATCGAAGGACGCGCCGCAATCAAAATAAAATCGGACGGCTGGAATCCCGACGTCCGATAATCCAGATCGATAAATCCGGTCGGAATACCCGTGACGGTGCTGTTGCTCTTCGACGCCGCCTCAATCTTTTCCAGAACATTCAACGCCACTTGCCGGATCGGCACAAACTCTCCGCCTCCACGGCTCTGGAGCAGGTCAAACACCGATTTCTCCGTGTGCGCCAGAATATCCTCCAGCTTGTCCCTTCCGCCGTAACAGAGGTTTTCAATCTCCTCATTCACTTTTATCAACCGGCGCAGGACTGCCTTTTCCCGCACGATATTGGCATACGATTTGACATTGACCGAAGTCGGCACAGATGTCATGATATCCCGGACAAAGTCCAGGCTGCTGACCTCCGGCGGAACATCTTTTTCGCGCAGCCGATTTTGAAGCGTCACCAGATCGACCGGCTTTCCTTCATTGAAAAGCTCGACCATCGACTCAAACATGACGCCGTACTGGTGCTGGTAAAAATCGGCGCCTGTGATAATCTCAGACGCCGCGATAATTGCTTCCCGATCCATAAGCATGGATCCGATGACTGACTGTTCCGCCTCTACACTGTGCGGGAGAACCCGCTTTATCAGGGCTTCATCCATGATTCAGTCCTCCATATTAAGCTTCTACAACCTTTACTGCCAGTTTTCCGGTTACTTCTTTGTGAAGCTTGATCGGAACTTCGTGTGTGCCAAAGGTCTTAATCGGCTCCGGCAGAACCAGTTTCTTCTTGTCAATATCCAGATTTAACTGATCTTTGATCGCCTTTGCAATCTCCTTGGAAGAAACAGAGCCGAATGCTTTTCCGCCCTCGCCTGCCTTGATGGACAGGGTGATGGACTTATCCTCCAGATGTTTTGCCAGATCCTTCGCTGCTGCCAGGTGCTCTGCCGCGATCTTCGCCTCATTTGCCTTCTGCAGCTTCAGATCATTTAAGTTCTTCGGTGTTGCCTCGATTCCCAGTTTCTTTGTCAGAATAAAGTTGCGTCCATAGCCGTCGCTTACCTTTACAATCTGACCTTTTTTGCCAAGTGCCTTTACATCCTCTAATAATACAACTTCCATCGTTATATTTCTCCTTTCTCCATCATATCCGTAATGAGATCTTTTAATTTCTCTCTGGCTTCATCGATCGTCGCACCCTTAAGCTGTGCGCCCGCAATCGTGCGGTGTCCGCCGCCGCCTAAGCGCTCCATGATAATCTGCACGTTGATCTCATCGATCGAACGCGCGCTGAAATAGATCGTGTCGCCCATCTGCGTCAGGATAAATGACGCCTTGATGCCTACAATATCCAGAAGCTCATTTGCCGCCTGTGCGCCAACCACGGTAGGACTTTCAAGTCCTTCGGACGGACACACGGAAATCGCAAATGCACCGTGATAAATCTCTGCTTTCTGGATCGCCTCAGCTCTCGCCCGGTAGTCCTCCAGCCGGTCGCGGAACAGCTTTCTCACACGCACGACATCCGCGCCGTTTCTACGCAGGAACGCCGCCGCCTCGAAGGTGCGGACACCTGCCTGGTTCATGAAATTGTTTGTGTCAATCACGATACCGGCGTACATCGCATCCGCCTCCGCCGGCTTGATCTTGATGCCGTCGTCGCCGATATACTGCAATACCTCGGCTACCATCTCACACGCCGAAGACGCATACGGCTCGACATAAGATAACACCGCATTGTCGATGATCTCGCTGCTCTGGCGGTGATGGTCGAGCACCACGATCGTTTTGATCTGCTTGAGCAGTTCCGGTGCCTCCGTGATACTCGGGCGGTTGACATCAACCACAACTAACATCGTGTTGGAATCCGCCCACTCTGCCGCTTCCTCACCGGTTAAGAACAGATCCTCCGGGTAATCAGAGCTGTTTTCAAACCGCGCCATCATCGGTTTCACGGAAGAATTGACCCCATTGATGACGATCCGCGCCTTTTTATTAAAAGAGGTCGCAATCCGCCAGATACCAATCGCCGCGCCAAAGGAATCCGTATCGCCGATCTTGTGTCCCATGATCAGCATCTTATCCTTCGTATCCATCAGCTCGCGCATCGCATGCGCTTTGACACGTGCCTTGACACGGGTCGTTTTTTCCAGCTGCTGCGATTTGCCGCCGTAGTAGCGGATCTTCGTGCCATCCTTGACGACCGCCTGATCGCCGCCGCGTCCCAGGGCCATGTCAATGGAGGTCCTGGCATATTCATAATTCTGGCTGTAGCTGTCGCCGTTCATACCCATGCCGATACTCAGCGTGACAGCCATATCATTTCCGATATTAACCGTCTTGACATCCTCCAGGATCGAAAAGCGGCTCTCCTGAATCTCTTTCGTGTACTGCTGCTTGATCACAAACAGATACTTGTCATTTTCCAGCTTCTTGACGATACCTTCCATCGCCATGAAATACTTCGTAATTTTCCGGTCAATCAGGGCAACCAGCAGGGAACGGCGTACCTCCTCGACACTCTCCAGCGCCTCGTCGTAGTTGTCGAGATAGATAAGTCCCGCCACCAGACGCTGGTTGTTGATCTGCTGCTTGCAACGCAGAATCTCCGTCTCATCGCAGAGATACAGCACTAAAAGCATCTCACCGCTGTCCTCGTCCACCGCGCCAAGCTTCATACCTTCCGTCTCGCTCAGCGCCACCTGCTGGATATCGATCCGGTAAAATCTGCCGTCAAATGAAGAATGAACGCTCGTTTTTTCGTCCATCTCATCCAAAACTTCCCGTGTCAGTTCCGGAAAGACCGCCGCGATATTCTTACGGCAGTTTTTATCTTCCCCGACGATCTCCGAAAAGGAGTGGTTCAACCAGAGGAAATGTCCCTCTGTGTCCGCGATGGCATACGGCACCGCCATCTCATAGAGGAGCTGTTTCTGCACCCACGCATACTCCGCCGAAAACTCCACCAGTCCGCCCATCAGACGTTTTCTCCGGTACATGAACAGCCAGAGTGCCACCAGCACATATATAACCGTAAATCCGGACATCACAAGACCGGCAGCCGGGCTCACAATCCCAACTGCCAGGTTCGCCGCCAACAGGAATACCGACAGTATGATCGGCCACTGCAGATACGTCCGCAGCTGACCTCGTATTTTCATATTTTCCTTCATCTCATTCTCCCGTGCATACAATGTTGCTGTCCATGTGCCGGTTTTCAAAATACCTGCCATGAGCAGTAACGATAAAGCAACCAAAATGACTTGATGCCCCTTATTATAGCATAGTGAGGGGGATTCGTCCAGACAATCCCCCCATTGACAAACCAGAGCCGCCGTGCTACACTTGCCACAAATGAATGAGGGAGCTCGTGAGCGGGCTGAGAGGAAGTCATCCAACTTCGACCTTTATAACCTGATTTGGGTAATGCCAACGTAGGGAATATACGCGATGACATGAAAAACAATCGATATATCTATCCGAATGTTTCAGCAAATATACCTTGTCTGACCTGTACCTGCGCGGTGCAGGTTTTTTATTTTACCTGCGCTCATATATCTTTTACGAAATGGATCATACATATGGTTTTACTGTATCCCCTTTCTTTCAGGAAAAGGAACTCTCTTCTTCAAATTCCCATTTTAGATTTTTAGATTCCGCTCACTTCCCTCCGAAAAAGGAGGACTACGCATGAACTACACCACACAGATGGATGCCGCCCGCAAGGGAATCCTGACAAAGGAGCTTCTGGCGGTTGCTAAAAAAGAGCAGATGGAAACAGAAAAGCTGGTCAAACTGGTTGCTGCCGGACAGGTCGTGATCCCGGCAAATAAATGTCACACCTGCCTGGATCCGAACGGAATCGGCTCCGCACTCCGCACAAAAATCAACGTCAACCTCGGAACCTCCCGCGATTTAAACGACCTTGACATGGAGCTTCAGAAGGTCAATGACGCGGTTGCCATGGGCGCAGAATCTATCATGGATTTAAGCTCGTTCGGCGATACTCAGAAGTTCCGCCGCAAGCTGACAGCCGAGTGCCCGGCCATCATCGGAACCGTGCCGATCTATGACGCAGTGGTTTATTACCACAAGCCACTGCGTGAAATCACATCGGAAGAATGGCTGCAGATCGCGGAAATGCACGCAAAAGACGGTGTTGATTTCCTGACTATCCATGTAGGAATCAATAAAAACACCGCCGAGCGCTTCAAAAAAATGAAACGCCTGACCAACATCGTCTCCCGCGGCGGTTCCATTATCTTTGCATGGATGGAAATGACCGGACAGGAGAACCCATTCTATGAGCATTTTGACCGCCTGCTCGATATCTGTCAGGAATACGACGTGACCTTGAGTCTCGGCGACGCCTGCCGCCCGGGCTGTCTGGAGGACGCAACCGACGTCTCACAGCTGGAAGAGCTTCTGACACTCGGTGAGCTGACCCGCCGCGCCTGGGAGAAAAATGTCCAGGTCATGATCGAAGGTCCGGGACATATGCCGCTCGACCAGATCGCTGCCAATATGAAAATTCAGCAGTCCGTCTGCAAGGGCGCCCCGTTCTACGTGCTCGGTCCGCTGGTGACGGACGTCGCGCCGGGCTACGACCATATCACGGCTGCCATCGGAGGCGCAATCGCAGCATCCGCCGGTGCTTCCTTCCTCTGCTACGTGACCCCGGCAGAGCACCTTCGCCTGCCGAACCGTGACGACGTCAAAGAAGGTATCATCGCCTCCCGTATCGCCGCCCACGCCGCCGACATCGCAAAAGGGATTCCAGGGGCAAAAGAATGGGATCGCAAAATGGCGCAGGCACGCGCCCGGCTCGACTGGGAAGAGCAGTTTTCCCTCGCCATCGACCCGGAGAAAGCCCGCCGCTACCGCGCAGAATCAAAACCGGAAAAAGAAGATACCTGCTCCATGTGCGGCAATTTTTGCGCCGTCAAAAACATGAACCGGATCCTTTCGGGGGAGATTGTTTCAATTTTCGATGAGTAATCTTTACATAACTAATTAGGAGGTTTTTCCATGAATCACTCAACTGTATCTGCATCCACTGCATCAGCGCAGACTTTTTCCATCAAAAAAACAGCTCTGGCTGGCATGCTGGTTGCCTTAACTGTCGCTTTATCCGGCTTTTCCATTCCGATCGGTGCATCCAAATGTTTTCCGATCCAGCACCTTGTCAACGTCCTCGCCGGCGTCTTTTTAGGACCGGTTTATGGCGTTTCGATGGCATTTTGTGTCTCTCTCATCCGAAATATTCTGGGAACCGGCAGCCTGCTTGCTTTTCCTGGAAGTATGGTCGGCGCTTTTCTGGGCGCTTATTTATTCCAGAAAACCGGACGTTTCCTGCTCGCTTACCTCGGTGAGGTAGTCGGAACTGGCATCATCGGCGGCACGCTCTGCTACCCGGTTGCTGTCCTTCTGATGGGAAAGGATGTTGCCTTATTCTTCTACGTTCTCCCATTCCTGATGAGTACCGCCTGCGGAACCGCCATTGCATTTCTGCTGATTGAATTTATGCGCCGCATCGGGCTGTTTTCCTACTTAAAACGCCTGCTAAACGCACAGTAAAAGGAGGCGCTCACGATGCCAGACCAGGCTGCCTGTTTATCCAGGGCACTCGCTTATTATCCAGAGCGGGTACAAAAAACCGCACCGCTCATCCACTGTATCACCAATTATGTGACTGCAGGCGATGTTGCCAACCTGCTCCTCGCCGCGGGCGCCTCCCCAGTCATGACCGATCATCCGGCAGAGACAGCCTCAACTGCCTCTGCCAGCGACGGGCTGGTGCTCAATCTGGGAACCTTAAAAATCGGCTCCGTCACTGCCATGATCCGCGCAGGTCAGGCTGCCAACCGGAAGGGGATTCCGATTATATTCGATCCGGTCGGCATCGGTGTGTCCGCCCACCGCAGACACTCCGCCCGCCGGATTCTGTCGCACATCTCCGTCTCCATCGTGCGGGGAAATTCATCTGAAATCCGGACGCTGGCGAATTTGTTTGGATATCCGGTGGAGAAGGAACAGCACGGGGTAGACGCAGTTTCTATGCAAATGCCAGACGCACACGCAAGTTCCAACTCTATTTCAGAACGCCTCCGCACAGACACCCGTATCGCCCGTTTTCTCTCTAAACGTCTGCGGGCTGTTATCGTCTGTACGGGGCCCTGCGATCTGGTTGTCTGCGGTTCTAAAACCGCCCGCATCCACAACGGCTGCCCGGAGCTGGCGCAGATTACCGGAAGCGGATGCATGATGGATGGACTGCTGGCGGCATTTGCAGCGGCTTCTAAATCTTATTTCTATCCTGCCGTCTGTGCCGTCACTGAAATCGGGTTATGCGGTGAGAACGCCGCAGCACAGATGCGTGCAAACGGCACCGGTCTTGGAAGTTTCCACACCTATTTCATGGATGCTGTCAGCCTGATGACCGGCGAACAGCTACAAGGAGGTCAAAAAATTGAAATTCCAACGAAATAACTGCCTTTTATATGCGATCACAATGCCACACCGCCCCGGCATGCGTCCGCTGGAGGAACAGGTGCGCGAGGCGCTGGATGCCGGAATCACGATGCTGCAGCTCCGTGAAAAATATCTGTCCGAGGAAGATTTTCTGCGGGAGGCGCTTTCCATCCGCAAACTCACCGAGCGCTATCACGTGCCTCTGATTATCAATGACAGCCTCTACGTCACCATAAACAGCGGTGCCGACGGCATCCATATCGGTCAAAGTGACCTGCCCGCCCGCGAGGTGCGCGCCAAGCTGGGACCGGACAAGATTCTCGGCGTAACCGCCAAAACCGTTGCCCAGGCCCTGGAAGCAGAAAAAGCCGGAGCCGATTATCTCGGTTCCGGCGCCGTATTTCCAAGTCCAACCAAAACAGATGCCATCCCGATGTCCCGTGAGACTCTGACCGCCATCTGCCAGTCCGTCTCCATTCCGGTTGTCGCCATCGGAGGAATCAACGCTTCCAATCTTTCCACCCTGGCTGGAACCGGCATCGCAGGAGCTGCGATTATATCCGGGATTTTCGGACAGCCAGATATCGGGGCTGCGGTCCGGGAGCTGCGAGAGTGCATTCATAAAAACCGCCGCGTTATCCCCACAGTACTCACCATCGCCGGTTCGGACAGCGGAGGCGGCGCAGGAATACAGGCAGATTTAAAGACCATCACCGCTCTGGGGCTCTATGGAACCAGTGTCATCACTGCGATCACCGCTCAGAATACGCTCGGCGTGCAGGCTGTCTCGCCTGCCTCCCCGGAAATATTAGCGGCACAGCTGGATTCGGTTCTTTCAGATTTAACTCCGCAAGCGATCAAGATCGGAATGCTGGGAAACAAAACTGCCGTTCAGGTTGTCGCAGAAAAACTAAGCGCCTATCCTGATATCCCGGTGGTACTCGATCCAGTGCTTATCTCCACCAGCGGACGCCCTCTGGCAGCTCCGGACGCCATCGCCGCCTCCCAGGAGCTTTTGTTTCCGCGCGCCACACTTTTGACACCGAATCTGCCGGAGGCTGAATTTTTACTTCAAATGCAGACGCATACATTGGACGATGACGCAGGCATAGAAGCTGCCGCCGCCCGGCTGTCCCGTCAATTTCACACCGCAGTTCTTTTAAAAGGCGGACACCGGGAAAATCTGCCAAATACTGTCTGTGATGTTCTTTGTCAGCCAGACCAGACTCCACTCTGGTTTTCCAGTCCCCGGATCGAGAATCAAAACAACCATGGAACCGGCTGCACACTCTCATCCGCAATCGCCTGCGGTCTCGCCGCCGGACGTTCTCTGGAGCAGAGTATTCGTGATGCACGTTCCTATTTAAGTGGGGCATTAGCATTCGGATTAAATCTTGGAAATGGAAATGGACCGTTATTTCATGGGTGGAATCTTAGATAGGACATAAAAATAACCGCCCCAGGTCCTAGCAAAACTTGAGCGGTTATTTTTGCTTAAAATTATAATTGTTTCGTTATCCCTTACTTCACCGCCTGGCAAATCAACTCCACGCACTTCTCAATTCCCAAATCTCCGCTGTTCAGCATCAGATCATAGTTTTCCCTGTCGCCCCAGCGCTGATTCGTATAGTTTTCATAGTAGATCCGGCGGCGTTTGTCGGTCTGGTGCATAAATTCATCGATATGCTCTTCCAGATCCCCATATTCGTCAATCGCGCGGCGGAGCCGGATATCACGATCCGCATAAACAAAGACACGCAGTACATCCGGACGGCTTCTCAGAATATAATCAGCACATCTTCCGATAAATACGCAGCTTCCGCGCTTTGCCGCCTCCTCGATCGCCTTCTTCTGCGCCACATAGATCTGCTCTGTCAATGGCAGTTCACTGAGCTTCGGCTCCTTCGGATAGGAAAGTCCATACAAAGTTCCCATCGCGAAATTGTAAAGCAGGCTGTTTGTCAGGCGTTGCTCACGATCCGCAATAATTTCCGCTGGAAAACCGATCTCCTTCGCAGCAGCATCGATCAATTCCTTATCATAAAATTCCATTCCCAGTTTTTTAGCGGCAACCAGACCAATCTGACGACCTCCGCTTCCATATTCACGACTGATAGTGATAATCTTTTTCTCCATACAACTGCCTCCTCCCTGTTCCTCCGGAATCTCCCTCTTTTTTCTGTCTTTAGTATAACACACGCTCCGAAATTGTTCAAGTTTAGTCACACTCGCTTCTTATTTTTCTGTATTTTATTCCATATATGTGATTATTTCTGTTTTCTTTTGCCTTTATTTTTTCTTTTCTTCTTAGTTTCTATAAAATGTGAACCAACTTCTTCGTTTCATTCAACAAAAAAGATGGATGAAAGCGTTTTATGTATTCCACTTTCACCCATCTGTCCTTCATTTTAAATATCATTTTATCTAAACAGTCATTTTTACAGCCAGACGCTTTTTACTCTCCTAACCGATAAATTTCGCGGCGCAGCTTCGGTCCGATCAAAGCTGTGAAAATGATTTTGACTGCATCGCCCGGCAGATACGGGATAACGCCCACACCCAGTCCGGCTACAAAGGTCATGTTAAGCTGACCTGCCAGCCATACCGTTCCGAAAATATAGCAAATCGCCAGTCCCAGTACCATGCCAACGATATGCAGGGCTACTTTGCCCGGAAAATGATCCACGAAAAATCCAACAATCAGCGCCATCAGGATAAATCCGACGAGATAGCCGCCGGTCGGTCCTGCCAGTTTACCGACTCCTGCCGTAAATCCGGAAAATACCGGAACGCCCACCATGCCAAGCAGCATATAAATCAGGTAGCTCACCGTGCAGGCTTTCATTCCCAGCACATATGCTGCCAGATAAATGGCAAGATTTGTAAAGGAAATCGGAACCGGGCTGAATGGAAGCGGAATCGAGAACGGTCCCAGAATACAGGTTACCGCCGTCATCACGCCAATCAGCGCCATCCGTTTGGTTGTAAAGTAAGGTTTGTGCTCCGCTTCTGCGGAAAGTGTTTTACTCATGATATGGATACTCCTTTTTTATAATGTGAATCCCATCGCCGCCAGCATCTCCTGGTCCTCACTGATGCGGTTTCCGGAGGTTGTCAGCATATCTCCGGTAATGGCTGCGTTTGCGCCGGAACGGAATGCCTGTTCGCCGGAATGTTCCATTGAATTTCGCGGTCGGATTGATATAACGGAAAATGGCAATCGTCCGCAAAATCTCATCCTCCGAAAGCGCTGCCTGATGTTCCAGCGGCGTGCCCGGAATCGGACGCAGGATATTGATCGGAATTGACTTGATCCCAAGCTCGCTCAGCGTGATCGCCATATCGATCCGGTCTTCCCAGGTTTCTCCCATGCCGATGATGCCGCCGGAACAGACGGAAAGTCCTGCCGCCTGCGCGCGCCGGATGACCTCCAGCTTGTCCTCAAATGTATGTGTTGTACAGATATTCGGGAAATTTCTCCGCGAAGTCTCAATATTGGCATGATACCGTCCCACGCCCGCCTCTTTCAGACGGTTGAAATCTTCCTGTGACAGAAGTCCGTGGGAGGCGCAGAGCTCTACCTTGCATTCCTTCTTCATAGCGCGGTATGCCCGAAGCGCCTTCTCCATTTCCGCTCCCGTCAGCGCACGTCCCGCCGTCACGATGGAGTAACGATGTACTTTCTTCGCCTCATGACGCTTGCAGTCCTCCAGAATCTCCTCTGGCTCCAGAAATGGATATTCTTCCACCTTCGTATGATGACAGGCTGACTGCGCGCAAAACTTGCAGTCCTCGCCGCAGCGTCCGCTTCGTCCATTAATGATAGAACACAGATCCACATGGTTTCCGCAGAGCTCCTTCCGGATTTTATCAGCTCCCGCACAAAGCTCATCCAGATCCTCACTCAATAAAAAGCTTAAATCCTCGCCCCGTTTCAGACGGCGTCCCTTTATAATCTCTTCTGCCAGTTGTAAACTCATATCTTCTACTCCTTATCAAAATCAAAACACTTTTTTTGGTTATCCTTCGGTCCAACTTAAAAAATATCCTATTTTTCTCATTTAGCTAACTTTCGCTATTATAAACCGTTGATTTTTAAATGTCAACACGTTAGATTAATACAGTTTACATTCTGGCATCTGCGAAATCTAAAAACTGCTTCGCGCGAGTGCGCATCCTCGCGGAGCGTTTTTTCATAGGACGCAATTTCCTATGAAAAAAGCTGCTGTCCGACAGGCATTTCCATCGTCCAGCAGCTTTATCCGCCTTTATTTCTAAGTTTCTAATTATTTACGTTCCGTTCATTTCTCCGCCCAAATTTTCTACCTGACCGGCTCCAGTGCCCCCATGCTCCGTTTCAAAATTCCCTTCATATAGGCAATCAAAATCCCATAATTGGTCATCGGGATCTCCTGATCGGCAGCGCTGCGAAGACGGCTCTTCATCTCCCGCGCATTCAGCATACAGCCGCCGCAATGAACGATCAGCTTATAACCGGACACATCCTCTGGAAATTCCGTCCCCGATGTAAAATGAAACTCCGGCGCTTTTCCCGTGTACTGGCGGATCCAGTCCGGCAGCTTCTCCGTGCCGATGTCACCGCACTGGCGATGATGCGTACAGCCCTCAGAAATAAGAATCGGATCTCCGTCCTGTATCATTTCCAGCGCTTTGGCGCCCTCCGCTGCCTGTTTCAGATCCCCCTTATACCGCGCAAACAAAATGGAAAAGGAAGTCAGACGCACCTGCGGCGGCGTCAGCCGGTCTACCAGCGGAAATACCTGGCTATCCGTGATTACCAATGCCGGAGCTTCTTTCAATTTTGCAAACGTCTCCGAAAGTTCACTTTCCCGGCAGACAAACGGCATCGCACCGATGTCCAGCAGATCCCGGATGACCTGCTGCTGCGGCAGAATCAGCCGCCCCTTCGGCGCCGCCTTGTCAATCGGAACAACCAGAATTACCGTATCAAACGGTTTTACTAGATCAGCAGCCAGCCGTTTTTCATCCGTCTCCTGTGACGTAAGACGTGCCATTTGCTCTTTTAACTGCTGGATTCCTTCTCTCGTCCGGGCACTCACATAGGCGGTATGTTCCACAACCAGTTCCTGTTCCGATTTTCCCGTCAGCAAATCCATCTTATTGTAAACCACCAGATACGGGATTTCCTTCTTCTCAAACAGCCGGATCATCTCTTCTTCCCAGCTGCTGATTCCTTCCACCGCATCCACCACCAGGACTGCCAGATCCGCCTTATTTAAGACTTGACGAGTCTTGCCAACTCTCTTTAAGCCCAGCTCGCCCTCATCGTCGATTCCAGGCGTGTCGATGATAACCACCGGACCGAGCGGCAGAAGCTCCATCGATTTATAGACCGGATCGGTCGTCGTCCCCCGGATGTCCGACACGATCGCCAGCTCCTGCCCGGTCACCGCATTGACCAGACTCGATTTTCCCGCATTTCTCCGTCCAAAAAACGCGATATGTACCCGCTCGCCGGACGGCGTCTCATTCATTCCCATTTTGATCCTCCTGATTTAGCTAAAACCTGAAATCCCGCTGCCCCTTTTCAATTTCAACCAGATTTTTTCTCACGATCTCCTGCACTTTTTCTTTCGGAATCGAACCGATCTCCGCCTGAATCAGCTTTTCTCCAATCTCTTTCGTCCCCGGCGCCGCATAATCCTCCAGATACTCCTTGAGCGTCATCAGCGCATTCGGATGACAACAGTTCTGAATCTGCCCGCTCTTGCACAGGCTCATAAAGCGGTCGCCCGTCCGTCCTTCCCGGTAGCACGCCGTACAGAAGCTTGGAATATAGCCTAATTCCATCAGCCAGCGGACCACCTGGTCGAGTGTCCGGTTGTCGCTCACATCGAACTGCGCCGAATTTTCCTCCTCCGGCTCTTCCTCTGCATATCCGCCGACACTGGTGCGGGAACCGCCGCTGATCTGCGATACGCCCAGCCGCAGCACCCGCTCCCGACAGGCTTTGCTCTCTCTCGTTGAGATAATCATGCCCGTGTACGGAACTGCCACCCGGATGCAGGCTACGATCTTCTCAAAAATATCGTCGCTGATGCTGTTATCGAAAGCAGACGGGTCAATATCATCTG
>OGCQ01002694.1_pt1 | contig 17520 bp, 16 predicted proteins | sample 1570161 | NCBI WGS metagenome assembly OGCQ01 (sample SAMEA4384402, study PRJEB24528) | human gut metagenome
ATCAGGAAGAAATGATAGACAAGGAACTGGAAGCCCGTATGCAAATGGCACAGGACGTTACTTCTATGGTATTGGCATTGCGTCGTAAAGTGAACATCAAAGTTCGCCAGCCGCTTCAGTGTATCATGATTCCTGTAGTGGATGAAGAACAGAAAGCTCACATCGAAGCAGTGAAAGCATTGATCATGAACGAGGTGAATGTAAAAGATATCAAGTTTGTGGATGGTGATGCCGGCGTATTGGTGAAGAAGGTGAAATGTGACTTTAAGAAGTTAGGCCCGAAATTCGGCAAACAGATGAAGGCAGTGGCTGCTGCTGTAGCGGAAATGTCTCAGGAAGCGATAGCTGAACTCGAAAAGAACGGAAAGTATACATTGAATCTGGATGGAGCGGAAGCTGTGATCGAAGCTGCGGATGTCGAAATCTTCAGCGAAGACATTCCGGGATGGCTGGTTGCCAATGAAGGTAAACTGACTGTTGCTCTTGAAGTTACTGTTACCGAAGAACTGCGTCGTGAGGGTATAGCCCGCGAATTGGTGAATCGTATTCAAAATATACGTAAGTCCAGCGGTTTCGAGATTACGGACAAAATAAAGATCACAATCTCCAAAAATACGCAAACAGATGATGCGGTGAAAGAAAATAAAGATTATATTTGTAACCAAGTTTTAGGAACATCCCTTGATTTGGCAGATGAAGTGAAAGACGGCACAGAACTTAATTTTGACGATTTCTCATTGTTTGTCAATGTGATAAAAGACTAATACTAATATTGATTAACCTTTTAAACTAGTAAAGTTATGGCAGAAAAGACTAGATATTCGGATGCGGAACTCGAGGAATTCCGTGCCATTATTATGGAGAAGTTGGAGTTGGCTCAACGTGATTACGATCAGTTGAAGATGAGCTTGATGGGATTGGATGGTAATGATACCGACGATACATCTCCTACTTATAAAGTGTTGGAAGAAGGAGCTAATACGCTTTCAAAGGAAGAAACGACACGTCTGGCACAGCGCCAGCTGAAGTTTATCCAAGGATTGCAGGCAGCTTTGGTACGTATTGAGAATAAAACGTATGGCATTTGCCGTGAGACTGGAAAGTTGATTCCGGCAGAACGCTTGCGTGCTGTTCCTCATGCTACACTCAGCATCGAGGCTAAGAACAGTGGTAAAAAATAATAGATAGCTACAAGCTACGGATGACGAGCTACAAGTAGCTGCGCAATGTTTACGCACGGCAACTTGTAGCTCGTTATGTTTAATTTATGATGAACAAATGAAGAAACTATTCACGAAGGGTAGAATTGCCCTGCTTGTTATCTTTTCCGTACTGATTATTGACCAGATCATTAAAATCTGGATTAAGACTCACATGTATTGGCATGAAAGCATACGTGTGACGGACTGGTTTTATATCTATTTCACCGAAAACAACGGTATGGCTTTCGGTATGGAAATATTTGGAAAGTTGTTTCTGACCACTTTCCGTATTGTGGCAGTAGGGCTGATAGGCTACTATCTTTATAAGATTATAAAAAAAGGCTTCAAGACCGGATATATCGTCTGTGTGGCCCTCATCCTGACCGGAGCTTTGGGGAATATTATAGACAGTGTATTCTATGGCGTCTTTTTCAATGAAAGTACTCATTCACAGATTGCCAGCTTTATGCCCGAAGGCGGTGGATATTCTACCTGGTTCTATGGCAAAGTAGTGGATATGTTCTATTTCCCGATTATCGACACAAACTGGCCTACATGGATGCCTTTCGTAGGTGGAGAACATTTTATATTCTTCAGTCCGATCTTTAATTTTGCAGATGCTGCTATCAGTTGTGGTATCATTGCTTTGCTACTTTTCTATAGCAAGTATCTGAACGAATCTTACCATTCACTGGATAAAAATAAAAAGGAAAGCGTAGATCATGAAGAGTAGGTTTCGGTTTCATCTGTGTTGTGTTTGCATGTTGGTGCTTGCGATAGCAGGCTGTAAAGTCAAAAGACCTGACGATGTAATCTCAGAATCGAAGATGGAGAATTTGCTGTATGATTATCATCTGGCAAAGTCTATGGGAGATAATCTGCCTTATAATGAGAATTATAAGAAGACTCTGTATCTCGATGCCGTTTTCAAAAAATACGGTACAACGGAAGCTGTATTCGATTCGTCTTTGGTATGGTACACACGCAACACGGAGGTATTATCGAAAATTTATGAAAAGGTGAGCAAACGCCTGAAAGCCCAGCAGAATGAAATTAATCATCTGATAGCTTTGCGTGACAATAAACCGAAGATGTCGGAACCGGGTGATAGTATTGATGTCTGGCCCTGGAAACGTCTGATACGTCTGACGGGTGAGATGATGAATGACCAGTATGCCTTTGTATTACCTGCCGATACTAATTATAAAGATCGTGATACATTAGTTTGGGAAGTACGTTATCATTTCCTCGAACCGATGCTTGCCGATTCTTTGAGAGCTGTTACGATGGCTATGCAGGTTATTTATGAAAAGGATACATTAAATCGCCTGGAAACAATCACTGATCCGGGTGTTCACCAGTTACGTTTGTATGCAGATACATTGGGTGTGATGAAGGAAATAAAAGGTTTTATCTATTACCCGGGAGTACAGGGAGAGAAAGCCGGTGCATTACTGGCTGATCGTTTTTCTTTAACCCGTTATCATTGCTCAGACTCGCTTTCTGTAGCCGAACGTGATTCGATTAATCAGCTGGAAGCTCTGAAGACAGATTCTTTAAAGAAAGTATCTGATCAAAAAGATACTAAGATTTCGAAAGACTCTTTGCAAAAAGTCGATGATCTGAAGGATAATCAACGTATATCACCGGAAGAAATGAATCGCCGTCGTACGGTGACTCCTGAAAAGAAGCCGGAACAGATTGAAGTAGAGCAACATATCCAGCAGGAGAAGATTGAGCAAAGAAGGGAACGGCAAATGAATCAGCGTAGAAATCAGCAAAGACGTCAGTCACCTTCCCGTTGATCTTATGAAACGCTTTGCTGCTCATTATTTACTTTTGCCTGATGTTGGCTTTATCAGACAACAGGTGGTAGAGATTACTGATGAAGGCTATGCACGGGATATTTTTCCGTTGACGGAAGAAATTGAGTCTGTTGAATGGATGCCCGGACTGATCGCATTACTCCCCGATAATGAAATAAAAAACACTGAGATGTTTGAAAAAAACATCTCAGTGTTTCAATTTAATCTTCCAATAGTTTCGGGACAAACTTTCCCATGTTTTAAAGAGGCTATCGCAGCGTCTGCAAAGAGGGGAGAAGTACTGTTTCCTTATTTATTTTATCCTTTTGATTTTACTTCCATGCAGCCTGTCGACGGAACTCGGCACAGATTACTGCGGTAGCGATAGCCACGTTGAGAGATTCCGAGGTCTCCTTTCCTTGTGGATAATTGGGGATATAAAGTTTTCGATTGATGAGTGCTTCCACTTCTTTTCCTATTCCGTTACCTTCATTTCCCATTACGATCAGTCCGTTGGTGGATAATGGTTGTTCGTACATGTTTTCTCCATCCAAAAATGTTCCGAATACAGGAGCATCACCGAGTGAATGAATAAATTCGGGAAGAGAGGTATAATGAACCTTAACACGGGCAATTCCTCCCATAGTGGCTTGTATGGTCTTGGGATTGTATACGTCTACCGTATTCTGAGAGCAGATAATATGTTCGATACCGAACCAGTCCGCCAGTCGGATAATCGTACCCAGGTTCCCCGGGTCCTGAATATCATCCAGTGCCAGGCAAAGAGACTGGCGTGCGAACTCCGGACTTAACGTATATTGCGGTTGCTCGAAAACAGCAAGTACTTGCTGTGGCGTTTTCAGTAGACTGGCACGTGATAGTTCTTCTTGAGAGACTTCTGCAATTTCATTTGCTTGAATGTCGGGATGCGCTTGTAGCCAGGAAGAAGTCGCAGCTAGAAAACGGCAAGGGAAATGTCCTAGTAAATCGCCTGTTAATTTAGGACCTTCGGCTAGGAATACTTGTTCTTCTTTACGTGTTTTCTTTAGTTCCAGTGAATGGATATACTTTATTTTATTTTTGCTTAGCATTATTCTTTTACTTCTTTATTTACCGCAAAGCTATAAATATATTTTTAATAAATCGGCTGTTGAACAAGTTTTTTGAAAATAATTCTTTCTCATATTAACAATATTTGTATGAATAAAAATTGATTATCTACTTAGTTTTAGTAGATTTGCTTAAAATTAGTAGTTTGATATTCAGTATAAAATATAACGATATGGAAAGATTGACACAACAAGAGGAAGAAGTGATGATTTACTTTTGGAAAATGGGACCGAGTTTTATCCGGGAGATTGTGAATGAAATGCCGGAACCAAAACCGCCATATACAAGTGTTGCCTCTGTAGTCCGTAATCTGGAGAAAAAGAAATTCTTGTCTCCTTTCAAGTTAGGGAATTCTATTCAGTATCATGTGCTGGTGAAAGAAAGCGACTATAAGCGTAGCTTTATGAATGGAGTAGTAAGTAACTATTTTACAGGTTCGTACAAAGAAATGGTTTCCTTTTTTGTCCGCGATCGTAAAATCAGCAAGAAAGAACTCGAGGATTTAATCAATATTATTGAGGATGAAGAATCATAAATCAAGATAGGCATGGAATCTTTTACAATCTATTTGATTAAAGTAAATGTAGCTTTGATTGTATTATATGCATTCTATAAGCTCTCTTTCAGCAAGGATACATTTTTCAGGCTGAGACGGATCATGTTGCTGCTGATATGTGTGACTTCGCTGATTTATCCATTGATTGATTTTTCAGGCTGGACGGACGAGTATGCAATAGGAGAAACGATTACTACCGTTTACAATAAACTGTTACCGGAAGTGCTGGTTACTACAGCTGTACCCGTTGCTACAACTGAAGTTGAAGGGACAACCTGGCAGGCCGGTACTTGGTTATGGATTATTTATGGATTGGGAATAGGTATGTTGTTACTGCGTAATCTTTTAGAAGTTAGTAAAATACATCACTCTTTAGCCTGCTCTCAGCGCTATTCTCTGAAAGGTGTACCTGTTTATCAGTCGGAAGACGTAGGGGAGCCCTGTTCCTTCTTTCACTGGATATTCATAAATCCGATGCAATATTCGGATAAGGAAATTAATGAGATATTGATACATGAACAAACTCATGTCCGTGAGTTGCATTCATTGGATATAATACTGGTTCAACTGGTTATATTATTATGTTGGTTTAATCCGTTCTCTTGGTTGATACGCAGTGAAATACGTATGAATCATGAGTATCTGGCGGACAAGCAAGTAGTGACGTCCGGCTATGACAAGAAATCGTATCAATATCATTTGTTGGGAATTAAACATACTTCATTGGCTGCAGCAAACTTCTATAACAACTTTAGTGTATTACCCTTAAAAAAACGAATTAAAATGCTAAACAGAAAAAGAACTCATAACATCATGGTAGGTAAGTATCTGATGTTTATACCAGTGGCCGCATTATTGCTGTTATTCAGTAATTGCGCCAATAAGAAAGCGGATAAAGTCCAGTCTGATACCGAAAAAGCAGATACCATAGAGTTGACTGCTGAACCGGAGAAAACAGCAGAACCTCAAGTTGATATAACGATCACGGAGACGAAGGGTGATTCTATTTATTCAGTAGTGGAAACGATGCCGGATTTCCCCGGAGGACAGAAAGAACTACTGAGTTTTTTGAGTCGCAATATCAAGTATCCGACAAAGGCGATAGAAAGTAAAATTCAGGGTCGTGTTATTGTACAGTTTGTAGTTAACAAAGATGGCAGTATTTCTAATGCGAAAATAGTACGTAGTGTTGATTCGGATTTGGATAAAGAAGCTCTTCGAGTCATAAATTCGATGCCCCAATGGAAGCCGGGAATGCAAAAAGGGGAGCCTGTATCTGTGAAGTATACAGTTCCTATTGTATTCAGAAATCAACAAAATTAGGAATCTTATTTGCCACGATTTATAGAAGTAATTGCAAGGATACATAGTCAGTAATATATAGGTATTAGCAAAGCATACCTTGCAAATTTCTATAATTCGTGGTGAAAAGAACTTTTGTCGCATTAATTATTGTTTTGATAATTTCCCCGAACGAAAAATATGCTCTATCTTTGTCCCTATATATTTGCTTCCGCTTTTATAGAGATACTGTATGAGGAAAGGATTTCTTTACTTATTTACTTTTGCCATTATCATTCTGTCGCTCGCTTCGTGCACTGCCACTAAGTATGTGCCGGATGGCTCTTATCTGCTGGATGAAGTCAAGATTCATACAGATCAGAAAAATGTCCGTCCTTCTTCCTTACGAATGTATGTGCGACAGAACCCTAATGCCAAATGGTTCAGTTTAATCAAAACACAGCTTTATGTTTACAACCTTTCAGGACGAGACTCTACTAAATGGGGAAATAAGTTCCTGAGAAGAATCGGGGATGCTCCTGTAATCTATAGTGAGACTGAAGCGCAGCGCTCGCAGGATGAAATTACAAAGGCAATGCGTAATATGGGCTATATGGCGGCCACAGTGAAGCGTTCGACTAAAATAAAGAAGAAAAAGATCAAGCTGTATTATGAGGTGACAGCCGGCGATCCTTATATTGTCAATTCATTAAAATATGATATTCGTGATCCTAAGATTGCTGATTTTCTGAAGCAGGATTCCGCCAAAAGTCTGCTGAAAGAAGGAATGATATTTGATGTGAACGTGCTGGATGCCGAGCGTCAGCGAATTACTGACAAGTTGCTTCGGAATGGTTATTATAAGTTCAATAAGGATTATGTCGGTTATACGGCAGATACGGTTCGGGGTACGTATCAGGTAGACTTGACCTTGCATTTGCACGCCTACAGAGCGCATGTGAGCGATTCGGTGAAAGCACACCAACAATATTGGATAAATAAGATTAACTTTATTACGGATTATGATGTCCTGCAATCTTCTGCGCTGAATAGTATGGATATCAATGATTCTCTTCATTTTAAAGGGTACCCTATTTATTATAAAGATAAACTCTATTTACGCCCGAAGATGCTTACTGATAATCTTCGCTTTGCTCCGGGGGATTTGTTCGATGAACAGGATGTGCAGCAGACTTATTCCAATTTCGGACGTCTGTCCGCCTTGAAATATACCAATATCCGTTTTCTTGAAAATCAGGTAGGGGATACGGCGAAGCTTGACTGCTATGTGATGTTGACCAAGAGTAAACACAAGTCGGTAGCTTTTGAATTGGAAGGAACCAATTCAGCCGGTGATTTGGGAGCAGCAGCTTCCGTCTCTTTTCAAAACAGGAATCTCTTTCGCGGTTCGGAGACTTTTATGATCAAGTTTCGTGGTGCTTATGAAGTGATTTCCGGACTTCAGGCAGGCTATTCTAACAATAATTATACGGAATACGGGGTGGAGACAAGTATCAACTTTCCTAATTTCCTGTTTCCTTTTCTCTCTTCGGACTATAAACGGAAGATTAGGGCCACTACAGAGTTCGGATTACAGTATAATTATCAGATGCGTCCCGAATTTCTACGTACCATGGCATCGGCTTCATGGAGCTATAAGTGGACTCAACGCCAGAAAATACAACATCGTATCGATTTGATTAATATCGGTTTCCTTTATTTGCCGAGAATTTCGGAGAGGTTTAAGGAGGATTTTATTAACAAAGGGCAGAGCCATATTCTTCAGTATAATTATCAGGACCGTTTGATTATTAATATGGGATATAGCTATCATTACAATAGTATTGGTGGTGCCATCATTAATAATACAATTGCTTCCAATTCATATTCCATCCGTTTTAATTTCGAATCAGCGGGAAATATCATGTATGCTTTATCCAAAGCAACGAATATCCGTAAGAATAATGATGGGGAATATGCTATTCTGGGCATTCCATATGCACAATATGTGAAAGGAGAATTTGACTTTTCTAAGAATATAAGGATAGATCATCGTAACTCGTTTGCGTTTCATATAGGTATGGGCATTGCTGTTCCTTACGGGAATGCGAAGACTATCCCGTTTGAGAAACAATACTTTTCCGGTGGTGCCAACAGTGTTCGCGGGTGGACGGTACGTGACTTGGGGCCGGGCTCTTTTGTGAGAAATAAAAATACCAATTTACTGGATCAGTCCGGTGATATCAAGCTGGATGCCAGCATTGAATATCGAAGCAAATTATTCTGGAAGTTTCAGGGAGCCATCTTTGTGGACGCCGGTAATATATGGACCATTCGTGATTATGACAATCAGCCGGGAGGAGTCTTTAAATTCGATAAATTCTATAAGCAAATAGCGGTAGCGTACGGATTAGGGCTTCGTCTGGATCTGGATTTCTTCATTCTTCGTTTTGACGGAGGTATGAAGGCGATTAATCCTGTTTATGAAAAGGGGAAAGATCGTTATCCGATTATCCATCCTAAGTTCAGTCGTGATTTTGCTTTCCATTTTGCGGTAGGATATCCTTTCTGATCAATCTTGCTAATTAAAAAGGAGATGAAACTGGTTGTACGGTTTCATCTCCTTTTTGTTTTATGGTATATGCTTTTAACGAGCGGCAAACATCAGGTTGCTCATAGTAGCCTGACGGGCAGCCATCATACCTTGAGCGTCCAATGTAACGTTCATTTTTTCGCCGTTTGGTAAGAACAGGTCAGCAGTACCGTCGTTATTCATCTTTAGCAACTCAGAGCTTTCGCCGTTTGCAACTACATTCCAGGTATTAGCTTCTTTGTTGTAGATCAAATCCATAGAAGCTGTTTCGCCTTCCTTCGTGATTGAATAACCATTTTCAAGCGTTTTAACCATATAGTTACCGTTTTCTCCTTTTACCTTCTTCACGTCGCCCACATTAGCCATCGGGTTGGAACCACTCCAGAATTCGATAGAGTTGATTACTAAGGCATCAGCAAGGTATGCTACGCCATAAACCGGAACAATGTTGAAAGCTAAAAATACAAGCTCATTTACAAATTTGTTTCCGACTCCTTGATTCCAGGAACTTAAACGGTTGAATAAGCCAAATGATCCAACACAGGAGCTGAATAATAAGCTACCACTAAGTACAACCGCTACTAATGTCAGTTTGCTTTTTTTCATGTTTACTTTACTTTTTGATTAATAAAATGTTGATAAATTCTCTTTTTAATAGATGCAAATATAACATTTTTAAATTAATCAAGGTTATTATTTCTTGTTTTTATATCATTTACGTTTGTTGTGTGCCAACTTGTTTCCAATGAAATGATCTATGGAAAATTTACCGGGTCCGGCAATGTACATTAATACAAATACTACTAAGTAGATGAATGCCAATTCTTTTACTGCAAATACGTCATTAGCATGGATGACAAAAAAGGCAACTATCATAGTAAAAATCATCGGGATCATTGCCAAGCGGTATAGAAAGCCGAAGATGAAGCCCATTGAACATACCAACTCACCAAAGATCGCCAAACCGAGGGATATGGAACTGCCCAGCCCGATCGGATCAGGGAAAGCCGTGGATAACTCCTGAAAATTGCTCCATTTCTGTATACCGTGGTTCATTAATAATATTCCGAAAATGATGCGGACTGCCAATAAAAACAAGGATACTTTTGTTGTATTTGGCTTTGTGGGGAATAAAAAATTATAAATCATAAGTCGTTCTTTTTATAAGTTTGCTTTTTATTTATATAAACATAAAAAATATTGAAATTGTTCTCTGAAAACGATAAAACATAGAAACAAAAAAAGATACCGGAAATAAAATGGCTGATCAGCCGCTTTGTTTCCGGTATCTTTTGATAAGGACAGGATTTTCTTGTCTATTCTTTGTTTAGAATATAATGTTCGGCAAGTGCTCCCGTTATTTCTTGTTTGTCATCGTTTAACAGACGAACTTTGTTTTCTTCTACTTTATAATAAGATATTTCTCCACCTTCTTCTTTTAAAGTCAGGATATTACCTTCCAGTGTATAAGTTCCTTTTTCATCAAATGAACTGTCCCGGTCGATGTATACAGAGTGAAGAGTAAACGTCTTGTCAGGATTTAATGTCAGAGTTGTTTCAATGCCCGGACAGTCGGCAGCAGGAAAGACACCTTTATAGGTCCCTTCATAATCAAGCGATGTTTCGGCATTATGTATATCAGCCACTTGGGTTGCTGTACTGTCCGCACTTGTACTATTGTTTGTTTTCGCACTGTTTCCGCATGCTGCCAGAAGAAAGCAGGAACATGCCAGAATGATAACTTTTTTCATGATCGTTACTTTTAATAGTTTATCTAATTAAGTTTATAGTTCGTAAAGGTATAAATAATAAGTTGAATCCGGGCAATAAAAAGAACCGAACAACTTAATTTATGAATTTATAAACGGTCAATACTATCAGAGTACTTAGATAAACTTTATAATTGTATGTTAACATATAACTTACCATTTCTTTGAGAAGAGTTCAAGTAACTGGCTTTTCTTCAATGGTTTGGCAAGAAATTCATTGCATCCTGCGTCAAGAGCGCTGATTCTGTCAGCATCAAAAGCATTGGCTGTAAGTGCAATAATAGGTATCCTATTATTAAACTCACGGATTTTGCGGGTTGCTTCCAGTCCTCCCATGACAGGCATTTTCATATCCATGAGAACAAGATCGAACTCTTCCTCACGTACTTTATTTACTGCTTCCGCTCCATTTTGAACATGGGTTAGATGGTAGCTTTTGAGAATATGTTGCACTAACGAATAGTTACTTTCATTATCTTCGGCAATTAATATCTTCAGTTCCTTCTTGTCGATTTCGTTCAAAGAAAGCTGGTGTTGCAATGGCAGTGAAATAGTTGGGTTATGTTCCTTCTGAGTGCTGATTTCACAAGGAATCCATGCCCAGAAAGTCGATCCAATACCGGGAGTGGAAGTAAATCCGACTTCTCCTCCGGCTCCTTCAATGATAGCTCTTGAGATAGCCAGTCCGAGTCCGGTGCCCTGGGCAAACTCATTGAGCTTCTGGAAACGTCCAAACACTCGTTCCTGTAATTCTTCCGGGATACCGACTCCGGAATCTTCCACATAGATCCGGATTCCTTCTCTTTCGATGCTGTATCCCATTTTTATATATCCGGATTTGGTGCATTTGACAGCGTTTGTAAGATAGTTCATCCATACTTGCTTGAGCCGGCTTCTATCCAGGAAAATCCAACAGTCCGGACCGGAATTGTCCATTTGAAACTCAACATCCGGATTGGTTATCTTTGGCTGGATCATGGTATAAAGTTCGTTGCATACTTTGGCTAAATTGAATGTTTCTCTTTTGCGTTCAAGAATTCCCGATTCAATCTTGGAAAGGTCGAGGATATCATTAATCAATCGCAATAACAACTCATTATTGGATTGGATGATGCTCATGTATTCTTCTTTTTCTGCCGGATCTTCAGAATATACCATCAGTTCGGAGAAGCCGACGATGGCGTTCAGAGGCGTACGTATTTCGTGACTCATATTGGCAAGGAAAGCCGATTTCAGACGGTCGGAAAGTTCGGCTTTGTCTTTCAGTTCCTTTAGTTGCTGTGCCATTTTCTCCCATTTCGTATTGTTGACTTTAATACCGGTGTAGCGAATTACATTGCCTTTCTTGTCTCTTTCCACTGGTATGCCGGTAACAATGAGAGTCTGCCATTCTTTGTCCCATTTAGTTTTGGATCGGAATTTGAAGTTGAGATCCTTAGTTGTTCCTCCAATCATATAATTAATATGGTTGCGGACCAGCTCGATGTCTTCCGGGTGGGTGACATGCAGATAGTCTTCAGGTGTGATTACATTTTCAGAATGGAAGTCATTCACGGGGTCATTAAATGCTTTGAATTGTTTGCTTTTTACTTCAAAATCCCAGTAAGACATGCCTACAGTTTTGAAGGTGAGCTGCATCTTGTAGTTTCTTTCTTCAAGTTCCTCATTCAGTTGATGAAGTTTGGAGATATTTTGTCTGAATCCGGTATATCGTACGTTGTTGCCATATTCGTCTTTCTCGAATGGAACACCTATGATATTACAATATTGCCAGGATTCATCATACTTCGTTTGCATACGACAAGTGAAGTTAATGGTGAATTCCTTGCCTGATAGCATAGACTGTATGGCGTCATAGGATGAAGAACGGTCTTCAGGATGAATAACATCCATGTATCGTTGGATGCTCACCAGTTTATCACTGGCATAATCATTGATCGGGTCATTATAGGCTTCGAACTCTTGAGTCCGTACATCGAAATCCCAATGAATAATATTGCTGACTTTCATGGCCAGTTCACGCTTGGCGATTAATTCCTGCGTCTTCTTTACCATTTGCATCCTTTCCGTTATATCCAGTTGGGTTCCTATAATCAGCAATTTCCCAAAATGTTCGAAAGATAACCGCATCATGCTTTCATAATAGCGGTATTGCTTTTCTTCTTCATTATAGAAACGTAAGGTGATGTTTCCTTGCAGAATTTCTTTGTTGGTCAGTTGTGATAAAAGTTGTATTAAAGGTTCATGATCTTGTGGATGCAGTATATTTAGAATCTGATCTAATGTCGTGTTTTTTTTAGCTATAGGATCTCCATGTAATGGATTGAATGTTTTTTTATACACGTCATATACCCAAGACGACATAGAGGCCGCTTCCATTGCCATTTCCAGATTCTTTTTGCTTTCATCCGTACGGAATTCAGCTTCTTTTATGGCAGTCACATCGTTGGAAAGCAATATATGCCCGATGATTTCTCCCTCCTTGCTTCGCAGGGGAACGACCTTTGCTTCATAAATGATCGTGTTCTTATTTTGGGTAGAGAAGTATGCGTTGTCTTTTATCCGGTCAAAGTCGTATTCGAATTCCAGAACAATATCTTCGCCTCTCTGAATGCGATTTTTGAGAGTTTCGTCCACATAAGGACTATTAAAAAGATTGACGATATTAACCACAGTCGTTTTATCAGTGACTCCATACATCTGCAATGCATGTTCATTGATACTGCGCAAGATACCATTTGTATCATAGATCTCAATACTCATTGGCAGACAAGCATAGATACTTTCTGCAAATAGAAGTTGATCTTTTGTTAAAGGGAATGTTTCTGGTGCTGAAGATGACATTACATTTTGGGTAGGTTCTGTTTCACTTGGGTTCATTTGTCCTTTGTTTTTGTCTATGTATGATGCTCTGATTTGTTTGCTATTGATTAATTTATACAACTTCTTGATTGCTGCAAGAAGCTATATGCTCACAAACATACAATAAAAATATGGAATAAAGAAATTAACACTAATAAAAGTGAATGACAACTTTGCATTTGATTAATGCCAGGAAAGCATGAAAGGCATCTTTTCACTCTCAAGAAATCTATATTATATAAGGTGAAATACTAAAAGTGCTTGTCCGGGTCTGCATATTCTCGTTTTTATCTTTATCTTTGTAGGAAAATATAAAAATATGGCACAACATACTTATGATGAAGAATCGGTCCAGGAGCTGTTGGGCTGGGCGAAGAAGATGCTTGAAACGAAGAGTTACCCGACAGAAAAGTATCAGGTTAATGCGTGTACTTCAATCATTGATGGTAAACTTTATCTGGAGTCTTTAATTTCGATGATTTCCAAAAACTGGGAAAATCCGACTTTTCATCCTACCATTGAGCAACTGTGGGAATATAGGGAAAAGTGGGAAGGTCAAAAGGAATAATCTAAGTTTCAGATTTCCCCAGAAAATGCATAATGCACTCTGAAGCGATGTGCCCGGAGTGCATTATGCATTTTTATTAATGGATGTAAGTCTGATCTTTCGCGTCGGAGATTAAAACGGCAACCATTTTCTTTTTTTCTTCTGACTGGTATTTTCTTCTCTTTGCTGGCTGTATATATCGGCAAACGTCTTTTTCTCTTTTATCATTTCATAGATAATTCCCCAGTCGGGAATGCCGCCGACATTCCGGTCGTCTATAAACAGATCGGCTTTCAGTTTTCGGGAAAAGCCCTGATGATCTCTTTCTTCTTCGGGATAGTCTTTATTGGCTGCATAAAACTCCAGTCCTCTGGCTCTGCACCATTCTATGGCTTCGTCCAAAAGTTCCCCCTCGCGTACACTCCACAAGATTAAACGGTGCTTTTCTTGTTGTAACAATTTCAGCGTTTCAACTGCAAATGGAATTTCTTCACCAATACGTGGATAACGATGCTCTACAATCGTTCCGTCAAAATCAACAGCTATAGTCATTATGATATATTTAGAATACGTAATTTAGGACAAAGATACGGACTGTAAGCCAAAAAAACGTATATTTGCGCTGAATTAACATTTTAATAAAAAAACAGAGATTACATGAACAATTCCCCTCAGCGTGCCGCCAAAGGTTTTACAAGAGCCTTTTGGGTGAGCAACACAGTCGAACTGTTTGAACGTATGGCATATTATGCTGTTTTTATCGTTCTCACTATTTATTTATCCAGTATTTTAGGTTTTAATGATTTCGAGGCAAGTATGATTTCCGGTCTTTTCTCCGGAGGATTATATCTGCTTCCTATATTTTCGGGTGCTTATGCAGATAAGATAGGTTTCCGGAAGTCGATGATTATTGCCTTCTCTTTATTATCTATCGGTTATTTGGGGCTGGGCGTATTCCCTACATTGCTCGAAGCGGCAGGGTTGGTGAGTTACGGTGCGACTACCCGGTTTAACGGTTTGCCGGACAGCTCTTCCCGGTGGATTATCGTTCCTATCCTGTTTATTCTTATGATAGGAGGTTCTTTTATCAAGTCTATTATTTCCGCATCTGTGGCTAAGGAGACAACGGAAGCGACCCGCGCCCGTGGTTATTCTATTTTTTATATGATGGTCAATGTCGGTGCTTTTACAGGTAAGACGATTATCGACCCTTTGAGAAATGTGATCGGCGAACAAGCTTATATTTACATTAACTATTTCTCCGGGGCGATGACGGTAATTGCCTTGCTGGCAGTGATTCTGCTTTATAAATCGACTCATACGGCAGGTGAAGGAAAAAGTCTGCGTGAGATAGGGCAGGGCTTTATGCGGATTATGACTAACTGGCGTTTATTGATTCTTATTTTAATCGTAACAGGCTTCTGGATGGTACAACAGCAACTTTATGCCACTATGCCTAAGTACGTCATCCGTCTCGCGGGCGAAACGGCCAAACCGGGATGGATTGCGAACGTTAATCCTTTTGTGGTGGTATGTTGTGTCAGCTTTATCACTCGTTTGATGGCAAAGCGCAGTGCGATTACTTCGATGAATGTGGGGATGTTCCTGATTCCGGTTTCTGCATTGCTGATGGCATGTGGAAACATATTGGGAAATGATATTATCTCAGGAATGAGCAATATTACTCTGATGATGGTGGCCGGTATTGTTGTACAGGCGCTTGCCGAATGTTTCATTTCGCCGCGGTATCTGGAGTATTTCTCTCTGCAGGCTCCTAAGGGAGAGGAAGGTATGTATTTAGGATTCAGTCATCTGCACTCATTCCTTTCTTCTATATTCGGTTTCGGGCTGGCTGGTATTCTGTTGACAAAATATTGTCCGGACCCTGCCTTGTTTGAAACTCGTGCGGCATGGGAGGCCGCCAGTGCGAATGCGCATTATATCTGGTATTATTTCGCTGCTATCGGGCTGATTGCCGCTATAGCTTTGCTATTATTCGCAAAAATCACCGAATCCATCGACAAAAAGAAGAAATCTTCTCGGTAATTATCTTCTTTTTTATGTATATTTGCCGTCACTTTGCTGTAAAAGTTGACGGCATTTTGCATTTTAATAAAGAAAGATAAAACATGAAAGTAAGATTTATAAGCCTGGCGAGTGGCAGCAGTGGGAACTGCTATTATCTGGGTACTGATACCTATGGAATACTGATAGATGCCGGTATCGGCATCCGTACCATCAAGAAAACACTGAAAGATTTCAATATTCTGATGGAAAGTATACGTGCCGTATTTGTAACGCACGATCATGCGGATCACATCAAGGCCGTAGGGCATTTGGGGGAAAAGATGAATATACCTGTTTACACCACGGCTCGTATTCATGAGGGGATTAATCGTAGTTATTGTATGACGGAAAAGCTCAGCACATCGGTTCGTTATCTTGAAAAGCAAGTGCCTATGATGCTCGAAGATTTCCGTATCGAATCTTTTGAAGTTCCTCATGACGGGACGGATAATGTAGGATACTGTATAGAAATAGACGGCAAAGTCTTTTCTTTCTTAACCGACTTAGGCGAAATCACTCCGACGGCAGCAGATTATATCAGCAAGGCAAACTATCTGATTCTGGAAGCGAACTATGACGAAGAAATGCTTAAAATGGGACCTTATCCCCAATATCTGAAGGAACGGATCATGAGCAGGACTGGACATATGAGCAATTCTGCTACTGCTGAATTCCTGGCAGAAAATATCACCGAGCACCTGCGTTATATCTGGTTGTGTCATCTGAGCAAAGACAATAATCATCCGGAGCTGGCATATAAAACAGTAGAATGGAAATTAAAGAACAAAGGTGTAATTGTAGGTAAAGATGTGCAACTACTTGCTTTAAAGCGAAATACGCCTTCCGAGCTTTATGTGTTCGAATAAAGACGAAAAAAGATAGTAAAAAAGCTGCATGATTGTTTGGTCAAATAAAATAAAAGACCTACTTTTGCAACCGCAAACGAGGAATTAAGCACTCTTAGCTCAGTTGGTAGAGCAACTGACTCTTAATCAGTGGGTCCAGGGTTCGAATCCCTGAGGGTGTACAAAGGATGAAGAAGTAACTTAGTTACTTCTTTTTTTGTTTATATGAACTGCCTTGTAAGGGATCAGTTGTAAATCTTGTGAGGACTACTCTTCAACTCAATTTGAGCCTACTCTTCGGGACTCGTTGCTCCTTAGCCCGAAAGATACTTGTCAATTTTATAAGACCTGCCTGGTTTAATAGTCTATGCTTCGTTGATTAATCCCTTTTGTATGCTAAGTTAATGTCTTTTGAAAGCAATAAGAACAAGTTTCAGGTACGTGATCCCATCGGTTCATGTACGTGGGCTGATGGGATCACGTGCGTAGTCTGAATGTTTCACGTACGTAAAACGAGAGCATATATCCTGCAAAATGTATTAATCAAGGCTTGTTGATGTATTAAGTATACTGGCTTTAACTATTATACATGCCATCTAAAATGTCTTAGGAGGCCAAAGAAGCATCGTTTAATGCTTTAGCAAATAAAATTTTGTTGTGACTGGGGGGAGAAATAATTGATTAATAGGAATTATAGAAGGTAAAAAGGGGGTAAAATACAATTTTCGGGTCGAAAATCCAGTTCTCTGTGATAAAAAGAAAAAGAAGTTAGTTCCTGTTTAAATGTTGGTAATCAGTGTAGTAGGAGATATGGGTGATAATAGAAGGTGATAAATGAATTCATATAAATTCTATTATCACCTTATTATCACCGCTTATTGTC
>OGCQ01002695.1_pt1 | contig 17514 bp, 14 predicted proteins | sample 1570161 | NCBI WGS metagenome assembly OGCQ01 (sample SAMEA4384402, study PRJEB24528) | human gut metagenome
GTTCAAGTGCGATACGCTGGACGAGCTGGCCGACAAGATGGGCTTTACCGGTGCTGCCAAGGACACCTTCCTTGCTACCGTGGAGCGCTACAATGAGCTGTACGACAAGCAGAACGATGAGGATTTCGGCAAGCCCGCTTACCGCCTGAGTGCCATCCGCACTGCGCCCTTCTATGGCTGCTGGCTGGGTGCCTCTCTGCTGACCACCGAGCAGGGCATTGCCATCAACGAAAAGGGTCAGGCGCTGGACAACAACAATCAGCCCATGGAGGGCCTGTATATCACCGGTGATATGTCCGGCAGCTTCTTTGCCAACAACTACCCCTGCCTGATGGCCGGTGTGGCCATGGGCCGCACCCTGACCTTCGCCATGAAGGCCGTCAAGCAGATGGCTGGTCTGGATAACGCCTGATCCAGCGCGGTTTTCCGGCACAACTTAAGCGTTTTTCCATTTCTTCTTTCTTCATAAAGAGAGGCGGTCCCTGTTTGGGGCCGCCTCTCTTTGCCATTTTTTCGCCACGTGCCCCCTACACAAATCCCCACGATTGTGCTATGATAAAGCTGAACAGCCGGTTTGTGCCAGACAACCGGCAAAATCGAGGTGTTTGTACAAATGTCTGATCTCCTTGAAACTCTGCAGCAGGAAGGGGTAGACCCCGCTCTGCTGGAAGCAGTCCAACAGTACCGCACTGCCCATGCCCTGCCGGACGCACTGCGCCCGCGCATCCCTTCCCCTGCCTTTACCTACTATGGCAAACAGGTGTGGGAGCAGGCGCTGGCGGCGCTGCTCTGCGGCGAAAACCTGCTGCTGGCAGGCGGAAAAGCCACCGGCAAAAACGTGCTGGCCGAGAACCTTGCCGCCGCCTTTGGCCGTCCTGCGTGGGACATCTCCTTCCATGTGAACATGGATGCGGCGTCCCTCATCGGCATGGACACTTTTGCGGACGGTCAGGTGGTGTTCCGGCCCGGCCCGGTATACCGCTGCGCCCAGTGCGGCGGCTTTGGTGTGCTGGATGAGATCAACATGGCCAAAAACGAAGCGCTGGCCGTGCTGCACGCGGTGCTGGATTTCCGCCGCGCCATCGATGTGCCCGGCTACGACCGCATCCCGCTGGCCGAGGAGACCCGCTTTATTGCCACCATGAACTACGGCTACGCGGGCACCCGGGAGCTGAACGAAGCGCTCACCTCCCGCTTTGCGGTGGTGCAGATGCCCACCATCACGCAGGATAATCTGGAAAAGCTACTGCGGGCGCAGTTCCCGGATCTTGCCGCAAAGTATGTGCACCAGTTCGCACTGCTGTTTCTGGACCTGCAGAAAAAGTGCGACAGTGCCGAGATCTCCACCAAGGCGCTGGATCTGCGCGGTATGCTGGACGCGCTGCGGCTGATCCGCAGGGGCATCCCCGCCGGGGCGGCGCTGGATATGGGCATCACCAACAAGGCCTTTGACTCCTACGAGCAGGGACTGATCCGGGACGTGATCGCCGCGCGCATCCCGGCCAAGCTGGATGCCGGAAAGCTGTTTGCCTGATGGACGCCCAGAGCTACACCGCGCAGGAGCGGCGTGCGGCCAATCAGGTCTGGGCCGCTGCTGGTGCTTACGGCTTCGAGCCGCTGTTTCTGGCCCGCAACACGGACGGCACCATTGATTTTTACATGAACTGCATCGTGGGACTGGTGCACAAATACTACGGTGACGCGCTGATCCGGGACATTTTTTCCGCATGGGAGGGCGACACGCGCCAGCCCATGCTGGACGATATGGCGTGGCTGTACTTAGAAAATGCCGCCTACCGGCTGGAGCTGCCCCGCCGCCCGGTGCTGGAAGCGCTGCGGTTTGCCCACGCGGACTACTTTTTTGCCATTCAGTACAAGCTTTCGCGGCAGGAGTGGATGGCGAAAAACCAGCTGGTGTACACCATGCAGGCTGCACGCTGGCGCAAGGTGCTGGGACGCACCGCTCCGGTCATGACTCCTTACGAGAGCAGCCTTGCCGCAGCGCTGGCACCGGAGAACATACCGGAGCCAGCGTTGCTCAAAAAAGACCTGCTGGCGTTGTTTGCAAAGTTCGCCCTGTTTGACGGCAAGGTGCGCCAAAAGCCCGCGCTGCACCTGCGGCTACAGGGCTTTTGGGCAAAGCTGGCTACCAAAGCCATGCCCACCCAGATGATCAAGACCGACCGGGTGACGGTGGAGCATTCCGGCGCGGTGGATGCCGCAGGCAGCGGGCTGGCGGTGGACAAGCGCCGGGCAAACATTACCCTGAAGCAGCGCGCCGCGCAGGATCGCGCCTACATTGAAAGCTGCTTCGGGCGCTGTTTCTACCCGCCGGAGCAGCTGCGCAAGGCCGAGCAGGAGTTGTGCACCGGGGTGCATCTGGGCTGTCATTTGTGGTTCAGCGCCGGGGTGCCCAGCCCGGAGCAGGCGCCCACCCCGGAGGCGCGGCAGCTGGCACAGCAGGCCGAATTGCAGGCCGAGCGCAACCGCGCTTACTACGCAAAAAATCAGGAGCTGCACCGCAGCGTGGTGCTGCGCCTTACGGAGCAGATCCGCAACTGCATTCTGGTGCATCAGCAGCCCGACCAGCGGATAGCGCGCAGCGGTGATCTGTGCGCCGGGCGGGTGTGGCGTGCCCCTTACCTGAACGATGACCGGGTGTTTTTGTGCCCGGAGGAGGAGAACTGCCCCGCCTTTACAGTGGATCTGCTGCTGGATGCCTCCGCATCCCGCCTGCACTGTCAGGAAGTGATCGCGGCGCAGGGTGTTATTCTGGCCGAAAGTCTGGCCAACTGCGGCATTCCGGTGCGGGTAAGCGCCTTCAGCAGCCTGCGGGGCTATACGGTGCTGCGGGTGCTGAAAGGCTTTGCGGACAAGAACCGGCAGAACATTTTCCGCTATTTTGCCTCGGGCTGGAACCGGGACGGTCTGGCGCTGCGGGCGGCGGGCGACCTGATCCGGTACGCCCCCGGCCCCGCCCCGCGCCACCTGATGATCCTGCTGACCGATGCCAGCCCCAACGACAGCCGCCGCATCCCACCCACAGCGGAGAACCCGCTGGGCTGCGCCTACGAGGACGCCGCCGGTGTAGCCGATACCGCCGCACAGGTGCGCACCTTACAGCGGCAGGGCGTGCGGGTGTCTGCCGTTTTTATGGGCGAGGACAGCAGCGCCGGTGCCGCCGCGCAGATCTACGGCAAAAATATGGCACGCATCCGCGGCATGGATCAGCTTGCCCGGGCAGCCGGACGGCTGATCCAGAACGAGATCCGGGAACTTGGCGATTAAAGTAAAATAAAACGACCCCCGTGGGAGCAGTTCCGGCCTTAGCCGGCATCTCCCGCAGGGGTCATTTTTTACAACCGCACATCTCAGTGCACAACCATACTTTGAACTTTTGTTTGCAATGCGCTGTAGATTTTTGCAAAAATTTGTTGTTTTGAAAAACTTACAGTTGTTTTTCATCCAAAAGTATGCTATACTACGTTCAGAGAAGTTTTATGCAGCCTGACGGCCCGATCACCCGGCTGGCGCTTTTACAACGTTTCGCTGTTTGCTTTTATCGCAAGGCAAGAAATTAGTGCAACATTCAAACAGCATATTTGCGATATGCAATTCAACGTTGTTGCTGTTGCATTAAAAAGTTGAATTGCTATAGGAAGGAGATCAATCATGGACGCTTCCCGTTATTTTGACGCCATGCACAACGCCATGTCCACCCAGCACGTCGGTACACAGTTGCTGCTTACCGTCCGTTTGCAGGATACCTGCGGCAACGATGCCTATCTTGAAGTAAAACAGCTGCCCGGGGAGCAAAGCGCCCTTGTGTGCTACTCCACCATGGGGCGGCGCTGCCTGAATTTCCAGCTGTTCCGCAAGGGCTGGCAGCTGTGCCACAATGCGGATGGGCAGCTGACCGGGCGTTTTCCGTCCAGTGCCGACAGCCTGCTGAGCCAGACCGACTTCCGCGCCTACTGCCGTGAGGACCGTCTGGATGCTGCCCGCACCCAGCGCCTTATAGAGGAACTGGGACAGCGTGCCGGGACCAACTATGTTGGTACCATCCCGCAGAATGCCCGCACCGGCGCACAGATCACGGTGGAAAGTCACCTTGGCTGCGGTGCACGCTGGAGTTACTGGAATCAGGACACATCCCCCTGCCTGCCGCTGGCCGCAATTCTGTACTGGCTGGCTGATTTTCTGGCTGGGAACGAGCGCCGCGCCCTCCAGTCTGACCCGCAGGCCGCTGCACTGGCTGCGCAGTGGCTGACAAAGGACACCGCTGTGTTCTTTTGCCCCTCCCCTGCCCTGACGGTATCCTCTGCAACCGGTTATAGTGCCCCTGCTGCACGGCGCACCCGCCCCGCCCCGGTGCCTGCCGCACGCAGCAAGAGCTGGCAGAGCGTTCTGGCTGCTATGGCTGCGGTGTAAGCTGGTACCTTTTCAATCTGGTTTACATATAAAAGACGAGTGCTCGGTTTTGCCGAGCACTCGTCTTTTTTTACAAAATAACAGCAAAAAAGCACCCCGCCAACCGTTTCCGGTCAGCGGGGTGCTTGGTGCTTATAGTTTACGGTTCAGCTTACGCTGCACAGCACAGGGAGGAAATCACTCCTCGATGTAGCCGTACTGGAAGTACCAGTAGCCGTAGGGGCTGTGCCAGACGCCCTTCAGAGAAGAGCTCTGCAGCCAGAAGTCGTTGTAGTAAGCAACGGGGATGCAGCCCATATCCTCCATCAGGATGTCCTCAGCCTTATGCAGCTGAGCAAAGTGCTCGGTGACATCAGCAACCTTGGAAGCCTCCATAGCAGCATCGAAGTCAGGGTTGGAGTACTTACCATCGTTGTTGCCGTTGCCGGAGCAGAACAGCTCGATCATGTTGGAAGGATCGTTGTAGTCCATGACCCAGCCGTTACGGGCAACATCGTACTCGCCTGCACGACGAGCAGCGGTGAAGGCAGACCACTCCATCTTGTTGATGGTCAGGGTAATGCCCAGATCACCCCAGACCTGCTGCAGGTACTCTGCCAGAGGCACATGGTAGCCGGAATCGTTGGTGCTGTACTCGATGGTGGGGTAGCCCTCGCCATTGGGGTAGCCAGCCTCTTCCAGCAGCTTCTTAGCCTCGGCCATATTTGCCTCGTAGTCAGCTGCAATGTAGGGAGAACCGCCGTTCGCGTTGTCGTAGAAGTAGCCCTGCTCGTCCACGATGCCAGGGCCGACCAGGTTGGAAGCAGCAGAGTAGGTGCCCTGCATGATGGTGTTGGCAACGTAGTCGCGGTCGATAGCCAGAGCCAGAGCCTTGCGGACCTTGGCATCCTTGAAGGCATCGTGCTGCAGGTTCATGCTGACGTAATAGGTGCCCAGAATGGTGTCAACATAGAAGTCGCCGCCGTCCTCTGCCTTGGTCAGGCTGGGGATCTCGTCGGTGGGCACGTCCTTGATCAGGACAGCCTCGCCGCTGTTGTAAGCAGCGAAGCAAGCGGAAGAGTCCTCCAGCAGCAGCAGGGTAATGCTGTCGGAAACGATCTTGGAGCTATCCCAGCCGCCAACGTAGTTGGGGTTCTTGGTCAGGACGATACGCTCGGAGGGGGTCCACTCGGTGATCATGTAGGGACCGTTGGAGACGAAGGTCTCAGCGGAGGTGCACCATGCATCGCCGTTGGCCTCAACGGTAGCCTGCTGCACAGGGCTCATGGATGCGAATGCGGCCATCTTGTCGAAGTAGGAGCAGGGGTAGGACAGCACGATGGTCAGGGTCTTGCCGTCGTCGCTTGCCTTGACGTTCAGAGCATCGGGGTTGGGCTCTGCAGTGGGGTTGCCGTCTGCATCGGGGAAGCCGGCAGCTTCTTCAAAGCCGTCGATCATGCCCAGGCAGGTCTCTGCGTAGGGAGCAGCGGTGTCGGGGTTGACCATACGCTTGAAGCTGTACTCGAAGTCCTTAGCGGTCAGGTCGGTGCCATCGCTCCACTTCAAACCGTCACGCATGGTGAAGGTCCAGGTCAGGCCGTCCTCGCTTTCTTCCCAGCTCTCAGCCTGGCCACCAATAACTTCGTTGTTCTCGTTGATGATCAGCAGGGGCTCGAAGATGGTGATGATGGTGTTGGCGCCATCAACAGCGCTGTTCAAAGAGGGATCCAGAGTCTCGGGGTTGGGGCCGTACTGGACGGTAAAGCCAGCGGTGTTGACACTGCCGGTAGAAGAACCAGCAGCGGAAGAAGCAGTGCCGGAGGTTGCGGTAGAACCGGACTTGCTGCCGCCACAGGCTGCCAGACCCAGAGCAGCGACACCCACGCCTGCAACCTTGAGGAAATTACGACGAGAAATGCGTTTCATAATAATATCCTTCCCTTATATCAAATTTGAGTGTGCCAGGTTCCCCCAGCCGCCTCTATATTCGATCCGATGCAAATGTACACCGGAGGAACACGAATGATTATAATGCGTTCTCATGCCGGTTACAAGTCCAAAACTTGGACTGTAACCATTTTGTGACAACATTTCAGCGCTAAGTTGAATTGTTTTCACCTTTCACTGGTATGAAGTGTTCTCACTTCACGCGGTCAAGGTGATGGCAGGCTGCCCAGTGGCCGGTGGAGACCTCCTTGAACTCGGGCACCTCGTTGGCGCACTGCTCGTCTGCATAGGGGCAGCGGGTGCGGAAACGGCAGCCGGACGGCGGGTTCAGGGGGCTGGGCACATCGCCCTGCAGCACGATACGCTTGGACTGGCGGGCCGTAATGGGGTCTGCCACCGGAATTGCGGAGATCAAGCTGCGGGTGTAGGGGTGGATGCTGTGGGCGATCAGCTCGTAGCTGTCGGCCAGCTCCACCATCTTGCCCAGATACATCACGCCGATGCGGTTGGAGATGTGCTTGACAACGCTCAGGTCATGGGCGATGAACAGGTAGGTCAGACCCATCTCCTGCTGCAGATCCTCGAACATATTGACGACCTGTGCCTGAATGGAAACGTCCAGTGCGGAGACAGGCTCGTCACAAACGATGAACTCAGGGTTCACAGCCAGTGCACGGGCAATGCCCACGCGCTGACGCTGACCGCCGGAGAACTCGTGGCAGTAACGGTTTGCGTGCTCGCTGTTCAGGCCAACGCGCTCCAGCAGAGCGATGATCTTATCGTGGCGATCCTTTTCGTTCTCAGCCAGATGATGGATATCAATGCCCTCACCCACGATGTCGCCGATGGTCATGCGGGGATCCAGACTTGCGTAGGGATCCTGAAAAACGATCTGCATCCGGCGGCGGTAGGGCAGCATATCCACTGCGATCTTGTTGTCCTTATCGAACAGCAGGTTGCCGTCATAGTAGATCTTGCCGCCGGTGGGCTCGTACAGGCGCAGCAGGGTGCGGCCGGTGGTGGTCTTGCCACAGCCGGACTCGCCTACCAGGCCAAGGGTCTCGCCCTTGCGGATGGCAAAGCTTACGTCATCCACAGCCTGAACGTACTTGCGGTTCTTGCCCACACCGCCGGCGGGGAAATACTGCTGCAGGTGCTGGACTTCGACCAGCGTCTTGTGTTCACTCATTCTGCCTTTTCCCCTTTCTCAAATTCAGCCTTCTGCTGCAGCCAGCAGTAGGTATAGTGGGTATCGCTGAGTTCGGTGCGCGGGGGCATCTTGCTCAGACAGATCTTCATGCAGTTCTTGCAGCGGGGCGCAAAGGGGCAGCCTGCCGGCGGATTCAGCAGGTCCACAGGGGTGCCCTCGATGGGCACAAGGCGCTCGTGCTCTGCGGTGTTCAGCTTAGGGATGGAGTTGATCAGACCCTTGGTGTACTCGTGACCCGGCTGGTAGAAGATCTCGTCGGTGGTGCCGTACTCCACGATGTGACCGGCGTACATGACGGCGATCTTCTCGCACATGGATGCCACAACACCCAGATCGTGGGTGATCATGATGATGCTCATGCCCAGCTTCTTGCGCAGATCCTGCATCAGCTCAAGGATCTGTGCCTGAATGGTCACGTCCAGTGCGGTGGTGGGCTCGTCAGCGATCAGCAGCTTAGGCTCACAGGCCAGTGCAATAGCGATCATCACACGCTGGCGCATACCGCCGGACAGCTCGTGGGGGTACTGCTTCAGACGCTTCTCAGGCTCATTGATGCCAACCAGCTCCAGCAGCTCCTTGGCGCGTGCCCATGCATCGGCCTTGTTCTTATCGGTGTGCAGGCGGATGACCTCCACGATCTGGTTGCCGATGGTGTACACGGGGTTCAGGCTGGTCATGGGATCCTGGAAGATGATGGAGACCTCGTTGCCGCGGATCTTGCGGAAGTCCTTCTCCTTCATGTTCTCGATCTCGTGGCCGTTGAACCACACCTTGCCGCCCACCAGCTTGCCGGGGTAAGCGGTCAGGCCCATAATGGAGTAGGCGGTGACCGACTTACCGGAGCCGGACTCACCCACAACGCCCAGAACGTCGCCCTGATTCATGGTAAAGGAAACGCCGTTCAGTGCCTTTACTTCGCCCGCAGGGGTGAAGAAAGAAAGGCGTTCATCTTTGATATCAAGAATTTTCTCGCTCATTTCTGTTCACCTCATCAATTCTTCAGCTTCGGGTCAAAGGCATCGCGCAGGCCATCGCCGAACAGGTTGAACACAAGGATCATCACGCTGATCATCAGTGCGGGGGCGATCAGCAGATGGGGGTAGGTGTTCATGCCCTTGACGGCATCGGTAGCCAGAGAACCCAGAGAAGGCAGCGGGGCTGCAACGCCCAAACCGATGAAGCTCAGGTAGCTCTCGGTAAAGATGGAAGCCGGGATCTGCAGGGTGGTGGTAACGATCAGAGTACCGATGCAGTTAGTGAGCAGATGCTTTTTGATGATACGGCCGCTGGAAGCGCCCAGTGCGCGGGCAGCGGTAACGTACTCGCTCTCCTTCAGGATCAGGATCTGGCTGCGGACGATACGCGCCATGCCGACCCAGTACAGCAGAGCAAAGATGATGAAGATGGAGATCATGTTGGGGCCAAGGGTCTGCATCCACTTGAAGCCGGGCTTGGTAGCCAGTGCATCCAGCGGATCTTTCAGAGCCATGCCCAGCAGGATGATCAGCAGAATATCGGGGATGGTGTACAGGATATCTGTAATACGCATCATGATATTATCTACCCAGCCACCGGCAAAGGCCGCAACCGCACCATAGGTGGCGCCGATGATCAGCACCAGCACAGAAGCGATCAGACCGACGGACAGGCTGACGCGGGTGCCCATCATGATACGCACAGCGAAGTCACGGCCCATACGGTCGGTGCCCAGAATGTGCGGGAATACCTTTTCGCCTGCGTCGATACGTGCCTGCTCGGAGGTAGAGTACTCAAAGGGCTTCAGGTTGTTGCTGCCCTTCATCTGCTCGGAGTAGCTGTAAGGCCAGACGGCGGGCAGCAGGTAGGCAAAGATGGCAATGGCAATGATGAACACAAAGCTGACCATGGCGATCTTGTTCTTCTTCAGGCGGCGGATACCGTCCTTCCAGAAGTTGACGCTTTCGCGCATGACCACCAGACTCTGCTTTTCCTCATTGCTGGCGGGCAGAAAATCCTCCGCGTTGAGCTGCAGGCTGAGCGGATTCTTTTTAATGTTTTCCATGAAAATCGCTCCTTTCTCTTACTGCAGCTTGATGCGCGGGTCGATGATCTTATAAAGGATATCCACGATCACGTTTGCAATGATGACCATGCTGGACAGCAGGATGGTGGTGCCCATGATCATGGTGTAGTCACGGTTGGTGATCGCAGACACAAAGTCGCGGCCCAGACCGGGCACGGAGAAGATTTTTTCCACCACGAAAGAACCGGTCATCAGGCTGGCCAGCATGGGGCCGACGTAGGTGATGACAGGCAGGATGGCGTTGCGCAGTGCGTGCTTGAACAGGATCATGAACTGAGACACGCCCTTTGCGCGGGCAGTGCGCATATAGTCCTGACCCATAACGTCCAGCAGGCTGGAGCGCATCAGACGGGTGATATAAGCCGAGGGATAGATGGCCAGTGCAGTGACCGGCATGATATAGGCGGCTGCGCTGTTCAGACCAACGGTGGGCAGCACCTTCATTTTCATACCAAACTGGTACAATAGCAGCACGCTGGAAATAAAGCTGGGGATCGCGATGCCACAGGTAGCAAACACGATAATAACGTTATCCAGCCACTTGCCGCGGTTGTAAGCGGAAATGCAGCCCAGCGGGATGCCCACGCACAGAGCCACAACCACTGCAATGCCTGCCAGACGGCAGGACACCGGCAGCTTGCTGGCGATGATCTGGTTCACGGTACGTCCGCGCTGACGCAGGCTCAGACCCAGATCGCCGTGCAGAAGGCTCTCCATGTAGTTGACGTACTGCACACCCAGCGGCTTATCCAGGCCATACTTTTCGGCCAGAGCCTGCTGAGCAGCGGCACTGATGGACTTTTCTGCCACGAACGGGCCACCGGGGACCAGGTTCATGACAAAAAAGGTAACCGTGGCCACAATGAAGATACTGAAGATACCCATTGCGACACGCTTGATGATGTACTTTGCCATCGTTTGATGCCACTCCAATCCTATCAATGAATTACTATTTTTGCTCTCAGGCCGAGCCATACTTTCCCGCAGTCTGCCAGCCTCACACATAGCGGACGTCTGTCCTTGGCACACGGACAGAAAAAGCGAATAATAAAACGATGGCATCTTGCGGTCGCATAAACACCATCGTCCATACCCGAGAAACACTCTATATATTATAAGGATAACCACGGATTTTGTCAATTTACATGAAAAAAATTCACTTCATTTCAGCAAAGCATGAGCGAAATATTATACTTTATACAAATTTTCTGTATATTTGTAGGTAAAAGTGCTACTTCTTCGGCTTTTGGGTTGATTGTTCCGTTGGTGCGTACAATCTGCCCTCCCCTGTCGGTGCAAAAAGCAGTGTCTCTGCCCCGGAACCATCCATCCATACCGTTAGTATTTTTCTCCATATTGCAGCAAAAACGGCAAAACAAAGCCACCCGCAGCCTTTTTCCGGTACAGTCAGTGCTCGGAGAAACAGTTGCGGGTGGTCATGGGTCGTTTTGCGGGTCAGGAGTACAGTTTTGCGGTCAGCTGGGAGTACATGGCGCTCTTCTGTGCTTTATAGGAGGCCATGGCCTGATCTGCCAATGCGGTGCTCTGGCCGTTGGCGGTCAGAATGGCGCGCATCTGGCTGACGATGCTCGCCACTTCCTTATCGTAGGATGCCTGCATTGCGTACAGTCTGCCGCTTCTTGCCAGTACGATGGAGACCTTGCGTGCCTGTGTTTGCTGAGACTCCGGCAGCGACTTGAACTCTGCTTTTGCTCCGGCAATGCAGCTGTTCAGTTCTGCCTCGGCACGCGCCTTAACGCTGTACAGCTGCTGCAGCAACGCCTTGATCTCTTTTTCATAAGCGGCCTCCTGTTTGCCGGACGAGGACGCCGGTTTTTCTGTACCGGAATTGGCTGCACCGGCAGTCTCCTGCTTGCTGGAGGACGCTGTGCTGCTGCTCTCCGTCCGGGAGGCAGCGCTCCCCGAAGAAGCAGAAGAACCTTCCGGGGCCGAAGCAGCGCCCGCGTCCTCCTGCGGAGCACTGGCTGATGCTTCCTGTTCCCCACTGTTGGACGCAGCGGCTTCGTCGGTCAGTTCTTCCAGCGTGATCTCGCCGCTGAGCAGCTTATCCAGATCCTCATCCGTCAGGGTGAGCTGTGTACTGTCTGCCGGAGCATCCGGCAGGGTTTCCGGCAGCCCGGCTGCCATACTGTGGAGATAGAACAGCACCCCAAGGACTGCTGCTGCCAGCAGAACCACCAGCGCACCCAGCACGATCAATACGATTTTCAGGACCTTATTTTTCTTCATACCAAAATCCGCTGCCCGGGCAGAGTACTCCTCCGCCCGGGCAGTTTTCTCCTTGTAATAGGATCAGACCCATCTGCCCAAAAACTTTTTGGGCTGATGCAGGGTCACAGCGTCCAGCTCCTGATCGTGGAACAGCTCATCGCCGTTGTGCACGATGCGGGCGGCAGTTTCCTTACCCAGCAGCTTTTCCAGCTGCTGCACGCCCTGTGCCATGTGTGGCGGGCGCTTGTCCGGGGAATGGGTATCGGTGGAGATGACATGAACCAGTCCCCACTGGATGAACTTGCACAGCTTTTTGCAGAGCTTGGGTTCCAGCAGGGCGCCCACGTTGATCTGTGCATAGGCACCGGCGGCTACCCAGTCGTACAATAGAGTGGGATCCTCCAGCACATAGGGGTAGCGCTCGATATGCGCAATCAACGGCACGATGCCCTGCTGCTGCAAATTGTACAGGGTCTGCCGAATAAAATGCGGCTTGTGGGTGGTGGGAAACTCCAGCAGCAGATAGGCGGTGTCCCCCATGCACAGCGCCCGGGTGTCCAGCTCGCACAGACCGGGAGAGAAGAACACTTCTGCTCCCAGCTTGAAATCAAACTGCATAGGCTGCCCTTCCAGTGCGGCGGTCAGCTGTTCAAAGGCAGCCTGCCGCTTTTCCGTAAAGGCTTCTACCGTGGTGCATTCGCTGTTGAAGTGGCTGGTGAACGCGATGTTGCGCACACCATCCTCATATTCCCTGCGCAGCAGCTCCAGCGAGACTGCCGTATCCTTTGCGCCGTCATCCATGCCGGGCAGAATGTGACAATGCAGATCGGTCATAACAATGCTTCCTTATTATTTACCGGCAGTGGCATCCTGCTTGCCGTAGGCATAGTTGTAGTTGTAAGCATAGCTGTATGCGTAGCTGGAGCCCTTGAGTGCCTTCTTCATGTCGTATCGGGTCAGCACGCTGCCCAGCACCCGGACACCGGCATCCTGCAGCTTTTTCACTGCGCCGCGCACCGCATCGGTGGGGGCGTAGTCGGAGCGCACTACAAAGATGGCGCCATCCACATAGCGGCCGATGACGGCTGCATCGGTGACCACCGACACCGGGGGTGCATCAAAGATGACAAAATCGAACTTCTGGCGCAGAGTATCCACCATAGCCTGCATCTGCGGCTGGCTCAGCATCTCGGAGGGGTTCGGCGGCGGGGTGCCTGCGGGCAGGAAGGTCATGTTCATTTCCTTCAGCTCCTGCAAAGCCTCGTCCAGCGTGCACTGGTTGGACAGCACGTTGGAAACGCCCTTTACATTATGACCGGCCTTCAGATAGCGGTGCAACACCGGCTTGCGCAGGTCGCAATCCACCAGCGCCACCTTTTTGCCGCTTTCGGCCAGCGTCAGCGCCAGATTGATTGCCACATTGCTCTTGGATTCCTCCGGCACGGTACTGGTGATGACCAGCGTGTGCACGTCCATGGAGCCTGCCATAAAGTCCAGATTGGTGCGCAGAGACTTGTAAGCCTCCACATAGCCAAAGGGCATCTTTTTATCGGTGATCAGCTGCAGGGTGCGGTGCTCACCTTCTTTTTTCTTTTTACCAAACAGATTCCACATCGTCTTACACCTCCGGGATCAGGCCCAGCACGGGCAGGCCGAGCTTCTTCTGAACATCTTCGTCATCCACAATGGTATCGTGCAGCAGGTGTGCCAGCACCAGCACACCGCACACCAGAACAGCGCCCAGCAGACCAGCCATTACAACGTATTTCTTGGTCTGGGGGAACACCTTGTTGGGGTTGATAGACACATCGCTCACCGTCTTGCAGGAACCGGCTTCCACCTTTTCCACCAGCACGTCGGGCACGATGTCCGCAATGGTCTGTGCGATCTCACCCGCACGCTCTGCATCCGTATCGGTGACCGTGATCTTCATGATCTGGGTAGAATCCACATCGGCAACGTCCACCATGTCGTACAGCTCGGCGTAGGTCATGTCCAGATCCAGCGTATCGATCACTTCGTTCAGCACGGTGTTGCCCTTGATGATGACCGCATAGGTGCTGATCAGGTTCTTAGCCGAGTTGAAGTTATCACTGGTGAAAGTAGTGGTCGTGTCCTGCCGGGTGTTCACGATCATGTTGATGGAAGCCTGATACTTGGGTGTAAGTGCAAACATACACACCAGCAGGCAGATCAGCGCTGCCGCAACAGCTGCTGCCACGATCTGCACAGCATGAGCCCACAGCAGGCGCGCCAGTTCCATCAGATCAATGGTCTCTTCGTCCTCCATGTTCCGGAGCGACTGTCCCATAGTTGTTTTTTCGTCCATAATAGAGAAACTCACCTTTCTTGTTCTTCCGCAGTGCAAGAAATGTACACCGGGTTCCTATAGATACACATTCGTTCTTTAATGATAACATATCTCGTTGTATTTTACAAGCAAAAATGCCATTTTCTACCGGCAAATACATGGATAAAATGTGCCATCTCCCGTACAAAAAAGGCATCCGCAGCACGTTGATGGCTGCGGATGCCCTGATTTTATGGATTTTTAGCAAAAGCGCTTAACGGGAGCCCTTGTCGTAGGGGATACCCTCGGCCTTGGGTGCCATGCTGTTCTTGGAGGTGAAGGCCAGAATGACCATGGAGGCCACGAAGGGCATCATATTATAGATGTTGCTGGACCAGTGCAGCTGTGCGAGGAAGGTGGAGTCTGCGATGTTGGCAAGGCTCTTGAACACGGCAAAGAACATTGCCGCGCCAAAGATGTGGAAGGGCTTCCACTGGCCAAAGATCATAACTGCCAGTGCCAGAAAGCCTGCACCGGCCACGCCGACTTCAAAGTTCCAGGTCTGCACCGGGGGCACGATATAGGCCAGACCGCCGATGGCGCCCAGCGCACCGGAAAGGATGACACCGGCGTAGCGCATCTTGTAGACGTTGATGCCTACCGAGTCCGCAGCCTGCGGGTGCTCGCCGCAGGCACGCAGACGCAGGCCGAAGCGGGTCTTATACAGCACGATGTAGCTGACCACCAGCAAAATCAGCCCCAACGGCACGAACACGCTGAGCTCCAGCCCGCCGATGCTGAACAGGAAGGGCTTGTTGGAGTAGTTCAGCTTGGCGCTGCCGCTCTCGCTGAAGTACTTGGAGATGACCACGGCAATGGCGGTAGCCAGCAGGTTCAGTGCCGTGCCGCCGATGGTCTGGTCTGCCTTCAGGTTGATGGAGGCAAAAGCCAACAGCAGACTGTAAACCACGCCCGCCAGCGCTGCCACCAGAATAGAGATGAGCACCACAAGGAAGGGCGACAGGCTTTCAGGCAGCATGGTCAGGGTAAGCACACCGGCCACGCCGCCGATGACCATGATGCCCTCCAGCGCAATGTTAATGATGCCGGAATGTTCGCTGAACATACCGCCCAGTGCCACCAGCATCAGCACGATGCCGTACAGCAGGGTATATTTGATCAGAAGCAGCATATTACTTGCCCTCCTTTTTGGTCTTTTCTGCGGCAGGCGCAGGCTCTGCGTTCACGTTGGTCTTTTCGGCATTCCGGAACAGCAGGCTCTGGATCTTGCCGCGGAACAGCATGGAGAATGCGCACAGGTAGATGATGATGCCGCTGATCAGATCCGAGATCTCAGTGGGGTAAAATTTGGTGGACAGGAAGGAGCCGCCGACCGAGATATGGGAGATGAACAGCGCAGAGAACACGGTACCGATGGGGTTGGAGCTTGCCAGCAGTGCCACCGAGATACCGTTGAAGCCCATGCCCGGCAGGCTGGTGGAGTTCAGCGGGTTCCACTGGGACACGTTGGACAGAAAGAACAGACCCGCGCCGAAGCCCGCCAGCGCACCGGCAATGGCCATGGAGAGGATGATGTTCTTCTTCTCGTTGATACCGGCATAGCGGGCGGCGTTCTTGTTCAGGCCAACAGCCTTGAGCTCGTAGCCGAAGGTGGTCTTGTTCAGCACCACCCAGATCAGCACGGCCACCGCTGCCGCTAAGAAGATGGCAATGGTGGTGCTGTTGGTCTGGAACAGCTTGTTCAGGCCGAAGTCCGGGATCAGGGACTGGGCAAAATCGGCATTCTTGCTCAGATTCAAGGTACGGGTGTTGCGCACGTCGTACATGGGGCCTGTGCCATTCTGGTAGATGAGCTCATTCACCAGATACAGGCCGATCCAGTTGAACATAATGGAGGTAATGACCTCGTTGATGTTGAAGTATGCTTTGAAGAAGCCGGGGATCGCACCCCACAGGCCGCCCAGCACGGCTGCTGCCAGCAGGCAGACGAACCAAGGCAGCTTGAGCATAATGGCGCAGTACAGCGCGCCGTAAGCGCCCAGCGTATACTGACCGGCTGCACCAATGTTGAACAGGCCGGTCTTGAAGGCAAAGGCCACAGACAGACCGGTCATGATCAGGGGTGCGGCATTGGCCAGCTCCTTGCCCACGCCGTAGGGGGCATCGTGGAAGCCGCCCTTGATGATGCGCACAAAACCATCGCCCCATGCGTGTGCGGGGTTGATGGCCACCAGCACCAGAAATCCCACCAGCAAACCAATCAGGATGCACAGCAGTGCAGCCAGCACGCTGGTAACAGAACTTTGCAGGCTGCCGCTGTGGGAAAGTTTTTTCTTATTCATGTGTTACTGCTCCTCCTTTCCCTGCTTGCGGGCGCCTGCCATATACAGACCCAGCTCCTGCACGGTGGTGGTCTTGGGGTCAAACTCGCCCACGATCTCGCCCTCGTACATTACAAGGATGCGGTCAGAAAGGTTCATCACCTCGTCCAGCTCCAAGCTGACCAGCAGCACGGCCTTGCCCCTGTCGCGCTCGGCCACGATCTGGCGGTGGATGTACTCAATAGCACCCACATCCAGGCCACGGGTGGGCTGCACTGCCACCAGCAGCTTGGGGTCGCGGTCGATCTCGCGGGCGATGATCGCCTTCTGCTGGTTGCCGCCGGACATACTGCGCACGGTGGTCACACTGCCCTGACCGCTGCGCACGTCGTACTGTTTGATCAGCCGGTCGGAGTACTCGCGCACCTTATCGGCACGGATAAAGCCGCCCTTCTGGAACTCCGGCTGCCAGTAGCGCTGCAGCACGATGTTGTTTTCCAGACTGAAATCCAGCACCAGACCGTGCTTGTGGCGGTCCTCCGGGATGTGACCCATGCCGTCCTTGGAGCGCTGGCGGATGCTCTCGTGGGTGATATCCTTGCCGTCCAACACCAGCTTGCCGCTAGACAGCTTGCTCAGGCCGGTCAGGCCGTAGATGAACTCGGTCTGGCCGTTACCCTCGATGCCCGCCAGACAGACGATCTCGCCTGCGTGCACCTTGAAGGACACGTCCTTCACCACGTCCTTCTTGCGCTGGTCGTTGTGAATGGTAACGTTCTCCACGTCCAGCACGGTCTCGCCGGGGTGCGCGGGCTGCTTTTCTACCTGCAGCTGCACGTCGCGGCCCACCATGCGGCGGGAAAGTTCTTCCTTGGTAGTGTCCTTGATATCCACCGTGCCCATATATTTGCCCTTGCGCAGCACGGTGCAGCGGTCAGCCACAGCCATGATCTCGTTGAGCTTGTGGGTGATGAACAGGATGGACTTGCCCTCCTTCTTGAACCCGCGCATGATCTCCATC
>OGCQ01002698.1_pt1 | contig 17489 bp, 15 predicted proteins | sample 1570161 | NCBI WGS metagenome assembly OGCQ01 (sample SAMEA4384402, study PRJEB24528) | human gut metagenome
TGGCTACATATTCCTTGGTATGATACTGAAATTCTTCTATTCGTTTCGTAGCCTTGCCGGTGCAGAGGATCATCACTCCCGTGGCGAGAGGATCGAGCGTTCCGGCATGACCTACTTTCAGTTTTTTCACTCCTATCCGGCGGCAGATATGATAGCGGACGTGTCCTACTACCTTAAATGATGTCCAGCCGAGAGGTTTATTGAAAAACAGTACTTCTCCTTTTTTAAAATTCACGTTATAGAGTTATAAATAACGAGTTGTGAGTGGGAGTAAAATGACCCACGACTTACAACTGCGTAATAATTACTGCCAATCCCGCTATTGCACAATAGATGGCAAAGTAGATCAGCTTTCCTTTCTTCACAATATTAATCATCCACTTGCAGGCAAGGCAACCGGCTACAAAAGCCGCCAGAAAGCCAACAATCAATGATAACGCAGGGATATCCCCTACTACATCTTCACCTTTCATCATCTTTACACTATCAAGCAACGCTTCCCCGAGAATGGGAGGGATCACCATCAGAAAAGAGAACTGCGCCAGTTTTGCCTTGTTATCTCCCAACAGAAGTCCCGTAGCAATAGTAGATCCTGAACGGGACAGCCCCGGCAACACCGCACAAGCCTGTGCCAGACCAATGATAAAGGCATCTTTCATCGAAATCTTATCCTTTTGGCGTGGCTTATAATAGTACGAGAATGACAGCAGGGCAGCAGTCAGCAACAGCATGCAGCCTACAATCATCAGTCCCGAACCGAAAATAGCCTCTACATAATCTTTAAAGAATACGCCTACAATACCAATCGGTATCATCGAAATCACAATATTGATCACATAACGAGTCTCATCGTTCATCTGAAACTTGAATAATCCTTTGAAAATCCAGTCAATCTCTTTCCACAGAATCACCAGCGTACTACATACGGTAGCTACATGCACGACAATCGTAAATGCCAGATTCTCTTCCCCTTGTATCCCAAACAATGCCGATCCGATGGCCAGATGGCCACTGCTGCTTACAGGCAAATACTCTGTCAATCCCTGAATCAATCCGAGGATCATTGCTTCCAACCAACTCATAATTTCTTTTTATTATTGTTTTGTTTTAGGTTTACGCAACACTGCGTATATCATCGATATAAAGCCAAACAGGCAAACAACAGGTGCTACCTTGATTCTGCGTACACTGAAAATATCCGGTTCGAAAACCGTTTCGGACGACGTAGGTCCCGTCATCAATAGAAATCCGATAATGACAATCGCCATCCCTACCGCGAGCAAGATAAAGTTCACTTTATCGAAGGCAAATTTCTGTTTGTCAGACATAAGCTTATTTTGTTACAAGTTACTAAATTTCCAACTATATGTTATTCTCCTAAATATAATATAAGGTATTGGCTTTCATCCTCAGATATTTATTCATTGAGATGTAAGCGCACAACCACGTTATCACAATTCCGAATACCAGCACGCTGCCGCAGACAATGAGCATCACTTCGGGCGTGATGACCTGAATCAGCTCCTGCTCGTACGTCACCGCCCAGTAGGCAGTTCCCATCAGAATGGCATCGGCAAGCATACCTGCCAATACGCCGCTCCACACGTTTTTCCGCAGGAAAGGTCCGCGGATAAAACTCCAGCTGGCACCCACCAGCTTCATGGTATGAATGAGGAAGCGCTTGGAGTAGATGGCAAGCCGTATCGTATTGTTAATCAGTGCAAAGGATATAAAGGTGAGCACCACCGCCAGCGCCAGCAGCACAAGGCTGATGTTCCGTATATTCTCATTGACGGCATCGATCAGCTCTTTCCGGTAGAGCACATCCTGTATGTTAGAGTTCTTCTTGATCATTTTCTCTATCTTCGCGATACTGTCGGAATTGGCATAATCGGAGTGAAGCTTAATTTCAAGGGAGGCCGTGAAAGGGTTATAGCCAAGAAACTCTTCGGGATCGGTGCCCATCGCCTCCGTCTGCTCTTTCAGAGCCTGTTTTTTGGAGATGTACTCGGACTGCTTCACAAAAGGTTCCTGATTCAGTTTTTTCTGAAGTTTCAGAATATCCGCCTCCTTCATGTCATCACTGATGAGAACGGAGAAGCTGATATTTTCGCGGACGTATACAGACATATTGTGCGCCGTGAGCACAAAGAACACAACCAGCCCCAACAGCAACAACACCAATGTCGTACTGATACTGGACGTTATGAATTGCATATCGAACAGTGACTTCGACTTATATCTGTTTTTATTTCCCATTCGCTATCTTTTTTTCCGGAATACGTAAATCATCGAACTGCTCCGTTCTTTCCGCCCCAACGTGCTGAACCACGCAAGCGTCCCCGCATACATCCCTTTGAGGAAACTGCACGAACTGCCGCGATGTTTCTCGCTCAACATCGATACATAGAACGCATCAAACGGCATCGGATGACGAGCCGCCATAATGAATCCATGACGGGAAGCCAGCTGCTGAATAGTGACGGGAGTGAAATGCCAGAGATGGCGGGGGACATCGTATGCCGCCCAATATTCACCGTAACGTCCTGCATCATAGGAAGAGCAGTTGGGCACTGCCACAATGAGCATCCCTTTCTCTGTCAGCAGTTCACGAAGCATTTCCCATGTTTCATTGAGGTGTTCCAGATGCTCCATCACATGCCAGAGGGTGATCACATCGAAACTACCGGGAGCAAACTCCTGCAAAGCGGATTCGGGTTTTACGTCCAGATCGAAATGCTCCTTTGCAAAAGCACGTGCCTGCGGACTTTTCTCCACTGCTTCCACCTTCCATCCACGGCGTGCCATGGTGTCGGCGAAGTATCCGGTTCCCGTCCCGATATCGAGCAAACGCCCTCTTTTACGGTGTGCTTCCCTTGCTACCAGACGCGCTTTGCGACCCAGCATATAGGAACGTACATAATGGTAGATGGTATTCATCGCGCCCTTGCGCGTATCAGTGTGGGAAATGTAATCGGAAGTCTCGTAATACTTGCCTATCTCTGCTTCTACCGGCACACCTTGCGTGAACGTGAATCCGCAGTCTTCACACGAACACAGTTCAAACTGTTCGCCCGAAGCATAAAAATCCGTACAAGTCATGACGCGTTTCAAGTGCGTACTGCCACACACCGGACAAGCATTTATACTGAGTTTCTCCATTAATTTCTAAGCAAAATTAAGTGCTGCCTCGATTCACAAGACAACACTATTCCCGAATTTGGTGCAAAGAAACAAATAAAAAGTGATGGATTGGGCTTTCGTTAAGTACTTTTAATAATATAACGTTACTCTGACACTTATTTCAAAGTGTATCTCAAAACAGGGGATGAAATTAAATGTGAATCAACTTCCCTCAATCAGAACAGCGATTTCTCAGTGCATGAAGAATGGATAGAAATCATCTCGTAGAATCAGAAATATCCAACACAAGTACGGACTGAACAGGAAAAACGGAAGGATTCACAATTAGCATATTTCCAAATCACACAGATTTTACTTTATAGCGATCAATAAAACACATATTAGATCAAAAACATAAATTCCGAATACGTATTTCATCATTTAACTTTCAATCTAATATTTTTGAATCCTTCTGTAACTGACGACATCCGGAGCAAAACAAACACTCAAAGTACCTTTTTACCCATTCCTTTAAATGAAGCGAAGTGCTTCTCACCGACCAACGAGTCGTTCCTTTAAAACCAACGAGGCTTTTCTTTAAATGAAACGCCTCCTAACATTGGTAGTTATCATGCATATTTCACCTATTTATATCCAAAAGCAAGATCATTCCTGCATATTCTTGCATCTTTTTATGCAGTATATTTTTTATTTGAATGAATCTGATCGACCTTCTTTCAAGGATAATCTTAAAAACAGAACAGAATCCCCCACATACACCTTCCTAAATCGGACTTTAATTTGATTGTTTTACAAATCGGTTTCTTTCAGATCATATTAATCATGTATCGCATCCATTATCTGTTTTCTTTCTTTTTGATTGAAGACAAAAGAGATATTATGGCCGGAATCATTCTTCCAGGAATCGATAGATTGTAAAACAATACTTATATATGTTCTAAAATCACCAGCAGGTAACTTTGAAATATCTTCATGAACAATAACTATATCAACTGTATCAATCCAATAGAAATCCAAATATAATTCACAAAGTGCATCCCAGTTCCTCCCAAAATAAACAGGAAAAGAAAGACCTTCTGAAAGCTTAGTATACAAATCTTCTTTATCAGATACTTTTGGAATATATCCCATGTAAGAATCTAATAATCTATATTCACTAGGATCTTGAACAAAAAGTATATTTTTCATTCCTCAAAAGTAATACAATATTTTTTAATTCTCGTATTGTATCTTCACTATCGCAACATTCTCTTAGTTTATCATTAGTGAACTTGATATAAGAATCAGACACGATAAAGATTAAATCCTGGATAAAATAGTGATACTTAGAATCGTCCAGTGTAACATAGCCAGCTTCTGTAAGCAACTTGACAGGAGTTCCATTTTCATAGATCACATTGCCGCAATAGTTTGTGACAGTCTCTTCATTTCCCATGGTATGTGTTGTACGCAGTTTTGCTCCGCCGGCATCATAAACATTGGAAACAACATGCCCGTTCTCAAATTCTATCCGACTTGGTAAATTTAAAAGATTATATTGAATAACAGATATGTTTTTATTTGAATCTTTACTCAGATTACCATTTTTATCATAACCATATTCGATAGTTTGATTTGCACCATCCTTAAACTCCATACCGTTGCCGAATACAGAATGAGTGGCGTTGTCTTTTACCGATTGTAGTTGATTGCCATCGCAAGTAAGGTTCAGCTTATCAATCAAACCGTATTCCGAAGATGAAGCCTGTCCATAACGGAGCAAACCAAGGATGTTATTATTCTACTGGTGATCCAGCAATAACAGGAAAGTTTATAGACAAAAAACATCCTGACATAAGAAAAGAGAATTTTCCATGTCAGGATAATACAGCAAAAAATCCCGTTAGCCACTTTTAGACCAACGGGATTTAAACTATTCAATCAGTTTTGGGCAGACCAAAACACAAACTTGCTACTTTTCTCAATACATTGAGAGAAAATAATTCGATAAAGAAATAAACCACAATACTAATGTTACAATCAAAAACAATTTAAACCCAATCATATTCTTTAACAGAAGTAGTGCTGTATAAGCCCCGATAATCCCAAGCAAAGCGTTTATCAATAAGACCCAATTCGGATACATAAACAAAAACAATTTGTCAGTGAAATTATATGCAAAAAGCAAATAGAGAGATTTGAAAAATAACAGTACATTAATACATATTGTTATCAATCCGAGTATCTTATTTGTTTCATATCTTTTCATAATCTACCAATTGGAGGTTGCGCTTCTGTATTCTTCTTCACTATTATATGTTTGAAAAGAGACATTATTGTTTTTATCTCTAGACACAGTCATATAATGAGTAGTAGTTTCCTTTCTTGTCTTATCAGGTACTCTTAAACCCAGGTAATTTTTCTTGTAACTCTCAACAATTGTTGTGGTTTTTGTATAACTAAAACCGTAACTTGTTTTATTGGAATTATTGCCTAGTGTAGCAAAGCCTGATATTTTTTCATTTCCTCCAAATTGGTGGAAATTTCCTTTTATGTTACCATATTGTTCTCTCAATGGTGACAATGAGTAGGCACTTCGCAAATAATTTCCAAAACTTACAGCACGAGGTTCTACAAGATCTCTACTATACCTCGCATTGGCCGAATTGAATAAATTAATACTATGGTCAAACGCATGAAATGATTCGTGCCCCATTGCAACCATAGAATTTAACGCCCCACCGTCATAGGGAATTTCACTATACCAAGGATTCGCAACATAGTTTATATCCCCATTTGTTGGGTCATAAGAACTACTTGAACTCCAAAATGTAGAGTTTAATGTATATGTTTCTTTTCTGCCGATTAAGTGACTCATTACTTGGCTACCTAAACTTGTAGCTGCTATTTTAGCTATATTTTCCATTCCACCTGCATAGTTATTGGCTAAACGAATTACTTTGCCATCCGGGTCAATAAATTTCACCGGATTATTCTTACAATAAGTATAAGGACTCCAACTATAATACTTCTCATTCATCGGATCAACCGCATGCCATCTACCAAGCGCTGCATCATACATACGCGCCCCATAATCATACCAATCAAGACCATTCTTCCGATCAAGTTCTTTACCGTTATACTTATAAGGCTGAACAGCATTACTTACCGAACTTGATAGCAGACCGCCAAACGGATAATAATCATTCACTTCCTCAACATTTCCATCCTGATCTATCACCACACGATTATTACCCTGATGATCCTGAATGTAATAATGATACTTATTATCACTCAAAGTGATGTAACCAGCCTCAGTTAAAAGAGTTTTAGCTACTCCATTTTCATAGATCACATTACCGCAATAATCTGTTACTGTACTATCATTCCCTATCACATGCGTAGCACGAAGCTTCGTTCCTTTCGCATCATAAACATAAGAAACGCTGTTACCGTTATCAAAGACTACACAACTCGGTAAATTTAGCCAATTATATTTGATTTCAACAATCTTTTTGTTTAAATCTTGTGTTAAATTACCGTTGGCATCGTAACAGTATTCAACTGATAAGTTCGACCCGTCCCTGAAATCAAATCCGTTAGCATAAGCAGAGCCGCTGACGGTATCAGTGACCGATTTCAATTGGTTCCCCTCATATATCATTGTCAAGTCATCCACAAGGCCGTAAACAGACTCGCCTGTCTGACCATAACGTTGTAAGCCCAAGATGTTGCCCTGTTTGTCATAGCCCGATACCTGCTCATTGAAACGATTGGTATTCAGAGAAAGACCTTCACCCTCACCGTAAGCGGCATTCTTTAATCGGGATAATTGGTCGTATTCAAAATGATAGCCACGAATGGACGGAGCTGCACTTGTCGTCCACGTCATACTGCTGATATTACCGTTATAGCAAGGCGTGCCGACACCATTCGTATAATGCAACGTTTGCGAGAACTTGCCTGACTGGATCCCGCTCAGCCATCCACGTACATTGTATTCATACGACAACGACTCAAGATGATCGCCCAATGTCTTTCTACTCAACCGTTCAACGGCATCATAAGTCTGTGAGGATAGAGTCGTGGTATGTCCACCGAACTCGTGTTCCGTCTTTAGCAATTTCCCCCAGTTGTCATACGAATAGAGATAGACTTCACTCACGGTTCCTGACGATACGGTAGAGTGTATTTTCTCCAAACGCTGGGGAGATCCCGTAAAGGTGTAGGTAGTGTTCACCGTTTCATGTCCGCCAAGCAGATTCGTGGACACGCCTTTTATCATCTGACCTTTCACATCGTAATGGAACACGCTGTAGAGCTTAGTATCAGTTCCGTAAACCGCCGTCATGCTGCCCGTCAACTTACCCCTACAATCAATTAGACAGGATGTAAGCGCAGTGTCTCCAGAGAAACCAGGCAGTGAGAGAAAGTTGAATGTATCATAATAATTCACCATCTCAGGGACACGGTCGGTGACAGGCAACGAGGAATAGGTGTAACCTGTTCCGGATACATAAGTCGCTTTGCCATACGCTGCGTCTACCTGTGCACGGAGAGCGTCTATCGACAGCGGGGATGAAAGCTTGCAAATACCTGTTTCGGCCACCTCTCCGAAAGCTGTATAATAGGTATATCTCCATTTTCCTTCCGCCCGCAGATTGCCGTTCTGCGTCAAAACAGGACGACCGGCCTTGTCGCTGACCAGATATTCAGGTTCGCATCCCGGTAATTTGCGTTCGATCACGCGTTGCCGTTCATCGTAGCGATAGATATAGCCATAGCGGGCGATAGCCATCGTAGTAGCCGTGTACGTGCCGTCGGCTCCCAGCAAATCCGCCGCAGCGGGAGGAAGTACCCAGCAGAGATTACCGTGGACATCGTATACATAATAGGTATCAAGAGTCGTTCCTGAATCGGATTCATAACTACGCTCCAAAATCACTTGATCGCGACTATTCTTGAAGACTAGACTTACATGGTTGTCTTCATCGAAATATTTCTCCACGTGCAAACCGGCAGCGGGATAATTGCCTTGTTTTTTCAATGTTGTCCCGCTAACAACGTACTTGCGACAACACAATGAATCATTTTGCTGGTTGCTACACGAAGTGTACTCCGTCCTGACAGATTTCCCTTGGGAGTGCCACTGAGAGCCGGGACCGCATACGGCAGCTACCCGGTTCGAGATTCCCGGCGTGTATTTTGTCCGGGTAAACGCTTGCGTGTCGCCATAAAGCGACGCAGCGTCGGATTGTATATCCGATTTTGACACGAATGCGCCATTGCCCCGTCCACGTACGGGCAACCATGCGGTTGCCTCACGCCCGGAAGCGTCATACTCAAGGTGTGTCACCACATCCATTCCATTGGTGGAAGCTCCCTTGCGAAGTTCTTGACATTTGCGACCGATGCCGTCGAAATAGCTCATACTAGTCATACTCAAGCCTTGATCGTTGCAATATGTGTATGTACGTATATAATTCTTCGACTCTGAAATATTGCCCGCACTTTTCGGTTGACCATAGTATATGGAACCTTGAACGTCTTTGTTCGGTGTGCTCTGCGCCATCGTTCCGTTTCCGGTTATGACCAGCAGGCATCCACATAGTAATAAAAACTTTTTCATATATTCGATTATTTATTGATTACATTATATTCATATTCCGTCACCGGATGCCCCAGCGTATCTTTCACACGTGAGAGTCGCCCCGAAGCGTCGTATTCAGAATAGGCGCTCTGACCGTCCGGCCCCTTCACTTGGATGACTCCCCGTAGTGGTTGGTAGCGATAAACCGTGACTCGTGCAGCAGGCAGCGAACTACGCAACCCCTCCAAGGCGGTGTATACACTTTCAGCGCAAGTAGAAGCACTGGCTACTGTTTCCGGATTCAGTCCTGTGAGTTGTTTTATCCGAGCAATGGTGGCATTCTCCACAACAGCGATGACTTGCTGATTTTCGTATCCCCAGAGGAAACATATTTGAGTTCCGTCATTTCGCGTTACTTGTAGCGGTTTTCCTGAAGACAAATAAGCGTCATATATCTCCACATCGGCAAACTGCGTGTGTCCGGCATCGGTACTTTCCGCTATCTTTTTCAAACTGTAGCCGCTCGTTACCGTATTGTCCGCCTGATAGGTATAACGGAATATCTTTTGCAATACACCGTCTTTGTAATGTTGCCGTTCGAGGGGATAAGCATTCAAGCCCTTTGCCGTCATGCCTTGACTCACTGCATCCGCGCGATCAAAAGGATACGTATAACGGATACTATACACACCGCCCGACGCATCTTTCGCCTTGTGTTCACGCGTCAAGTGGTAGGGGAAGGAACCGCCCTGAGATGAATCTGTATATACGAATTCGGAAGACTCGTCGACATTTCCATGAGGAGAAGTGGTCAACGTGCACAGGCCATCATTTTTTCCAACAGCTGATATCATTTTATTCTCAACCTCTACGTTGCCGGAATAATAGTACTGATAATTAGGTATTTGATCCACTCCTACCGAATGGCAGTTAACCACCATTCCTCTTCTTCTAAGTGATTTCAAAGGGCCTGAATGATAATCTTCATTCATCTCGATAATCGTACGATAGACGCTGTCACCATCTGCAAGTTCTGTCCGTCTTTCTGTCGTCAAAAGGCAGAAATTACTAAGATTTTCGTCAAAATAGTCCCGGTACATCGAGTTGTTGAAATAATCTTCATCAGAATTCCACCAAACATCATTGACGAAATAATGAGTAATGCAGTTACCATTGAGATCTTCCACTACGGATTCGTAGTAAATGTCGTTATCATCGCAAACAAGATTATTGGAAGAATAGACGGTATAATCTCTCGAACGGCTGTTAAAATAACCTAATGACCAGTCGCCGAACAAATAGCACTTATCCAACCGTTCATTGAAAGCCCAAAAAGTAATGGGGTACCTCATACTTCCTATGCCACGATATTCCTCATTCATCGATTGGTCGCGGTAATACGTAAAAGTACGCTGAATAGGTTCTATATCCAGGCCGGTATCCAGTATGGCAGACAGCCTTAGTCCGCCCGCAGAAGTCACGCCTTTCGGGCCTCTATCAACGCAATGTAATTCATACATATAAGTCGTCTGCCCACCGGTGGGATAGGTCACACTTTTCAGAGAATAGCTCAGACAATCCAAATAACTCGCTTCACGGTTACCGCCACCAATCCATAGTTCATGAAGCGAACTATGATTCTCATCGAGAAAAGAGACCTGCTGCACGGGAACAAGGTCAGTATTACCCGTTTGTCCGTTGTAATACCCCCAGTAATCCATAGCTTTGGAGTAGACGTTAAATCCTCCGTAAAGAGGACATGGATAATACTCGAACGCGTATTTTTCTATTCCTTTACCGTCGGCATCCTTTACCAGCACCTGATCTAACAGAATTCTGCCATCCGCGCATGTGTGCTTCACAAAGGTTACAGTCTTCAACGTTTTCCCCGACAAGTCCGAAACACGTATTTCCTGTAGGTCTTTGCTACCTGATGTGGAATACAAGAAGCTGACCATCCCGTTGGGAAATCTGATTTGCGAAATATATTTCACACTAACGAAGGAAGTCACACCATAATATTTTCTACCTCCCTCATTCCATTTCGTGAAAGTAGCCTGTCCATATTCGTCCTCCCCATCGAAATGGTAATATTCCTCGTCTCCATCTACTCCTTTCCAATAGCCAGGAGTCTCGGGAATCATAGGATGGGGGTCATAGTACCCCACTTCATTATCTTCGAATGCATAGTAATCATACCGGACAGGATGACGTTCCTGATTTTCGTGTGCATTATAAGAGAAACTGATCTTTTCACCATCAGGTGAAGAAATTTCAGTCGCTTTCCAAGTAGTGGGATGACGGTAATTGTTATTTGAGGTAAACTCGCGACCCTCGGTGCCGAAGCGATAGTAAGTCCCGTCAGATTCTTGAAGGTCAATTTCAGTAAATCCATAGCGGACGGAGTTTCCCGGCACGGAAACTTTCACATTTTTGTCACCAATCAACTGGGGCTTAAACTCCATATTATTGGATGACTCAAGCACAAATTTCCCCGAATTACCCAACGTGCGGAAGTGAAAAATATCGGCGCACACATCCGTTTCGCCCACCGCAAGCCTATACTGAAAGAAAGCGTTATTCTGTTCAGCCTGAGATTTGTTCGATAAAAAATACGTCTCATCCGGTTCGCCCCGAACTTCCCGGCTAATGGCGGGTTCGGCTTCCAGCGCCCAGCCCAAGGCTACAGCACCATTCAGATCCGTTACACGAATCCCTCCGGTGGTATATGCCAGCGAAATGGGAAGTGTGAACGATCCTGTCTTGATCTCAAAAACAGGGATACGAATAGTGGCCCTGCCACGGGCGTAATCCATGCTTTCCGGTGACCTCTGGAAAAGCCTGGATGCCTCAGTGGAAACCGGGTAATAAGAGCTCAACCGACTCACATTGTCGTAAGCCGAACGGCTTTGCTGAGCAGTCGCAGGAAATAGTCCGTATAACTGCATCAGTATAAATAAGTAAAAAATATTAGTTTTCATGTTTGAACAATTGTTTTAATTTGATTTATTGTTTGATAAAATAGGAAGGAGTCTAAAGAGTACTCAAACACTATAAACTCCTCCATCATGCTTTTCTCTTACAAATTCATCGCATTAGCTCCCAATACGCCTGCTACAGCCGACGCTACCGCGATAACCACCTTCAGGATCATATCCCATACAGATCTCTTCATTGCCATCATTTACCTCCTTTCTTGTTCTTTAAAAAGTTTAGTTTACTCTGTGTTTCTTCCGTGTCTTCTGCCGCTAATTCTTTAAATTCCTGCTCGGCATCAAAGCACGGACATACCTTCATCCACTCTTCCGGTTCTATCTCTCCATTACCGTTCCTGTCCGGCGAAAGATCCCGATGACCACACACCCGGCAGCCGGGGAACACCTCCAGCAGCTGATGAATCAGCAACCGAAGCGCAGCACGCTGTTCCGGCGTCCGGGTGTCTGCCGGGCGTCCCCGACAGTCCAGACCACCTTCATAGCAGATTCCTATACTGCCTTCATTGAAGCCTTTTACGTGTGCACCGATGCGTTCGACAGGGCGGGTGAGATGCACCGTTCCGTCTTTGCGGATGTAATAGTGATAGCCTGTTCCGTTGAAACCGCGGCGGCGGTGCATCAGGTCAAGAGCCTCCGGAGAGAGCATACGATTCCCCTGCGTGGCGGAACAATGCACCACGATCAAATTGATAGTTCTCATGTGAATTGATAATTTATCAGACAGTTAAGTCATTATTTTTAGTTAAGTCATTGTCTTAGTTAAGTCACTGCCTTAGTCTAATTGTTGTTTCTAGTTAAGTCGTTGTTTCTATAAAATTCATAATGCAGTATAGTCTAGTCGTCCGTTACGTGTGTTGCGTGTGGCGGTTCGTTATACTGTCGGATCCGGTGCTTCCTCATCGCCACCGTCTGGATTCGGGTCCGGATTTACTTCTCCACCCGGAGCGGTAGCATCAGCAAGATCGAAGCGCATACATTTCACCCCTGTCACCATGGAGCGGGTGGCTACGCTATGATCCAGATTCTTGGTAGTGCAGGGTTGGAAACGAACTGTGAGCGATGCTTGCGAGGCAGACACTTCTTTAGCAGTTTCGACACCCCTGCCACCCGCTATCATCACTATTCGGAAGGTGCCGAGTCCCTCAAGTGTCACGGTCTGAGAGGATTGCAGATGCCGGGTCAGGACGGTAATCAGGTTGTCGATGGTGTTCTTTACGTCTCCCCGGGAAAGGGATGAGTATTCAGCAATCTCTTCGGCTATGGTCGATGTACCGACATTACCGGTACGGACCACTCTTGGGTAGAATAATTTTTTACCACTTTTACTTACTACACTCGATTGGTACGGTTTGTATAATACAGTCATAATTGTAATAGTTTTTGTTGTTAATAAAATTGTGTTATGTTGTCCTCAAGCTTAATGACACTACAAAGATAAGGGAATGGTTTTACATGAAGAAATTATTTTCAGAAACCGTCTTAAACAAATGAGTATTTTTATTTAATACATTATATATCAAACATTTATAGTTATCAACAATAATCCTACCGATTCATAACACTTAGCAAATACCGTCCCGGCATCTTGATTTTACCACAACTGTCGCGCAACGCACAAAATCCTTTCCAAACAGGTCCTCCAATTGCTCCAAAGTTGCTTTTTCGGATGATTGCGTACTGTTCCATAAGAGGTATCCTGTAGAGGCGCATGTTGTAAAGTAATCCATCATAGTTTCGCCCGATGCCATCGGTGGGAAGTTGCAGTTCGGAGAGGGTTTCGTTGGTCCATTCCCGACGTTTGGCCGGAAGGGGTGCCTCCGTGTTCTTTTCGAGAGAATTCTCCTCCTTTCCTCCTTCCTTCCCTCCTCTTTCTTCTTTTTCCTTTTCTTCTTCCCCTTTCGGGTTTCCGCTTTCCGGATTCCCGCACTCCGCCTCGGGAGAGGAAGGAGAGGGGGAATCTTTTCTATTCTTTGCTACGCTATGCTCTGCTATGCTATTCTGTGCTATGCTATGTGTACCGGATGTTACATTTTCAGGGATAAACGATCCATTTTCAGCCCTGTTAACATTTACTTCCGATTCGCCTAGTCCCCCTTGTTCATCGGCAGTAACGGATGATTCTCCGCTTGTTTCATTAACAGAATTTACAGTTTCCCGGGATTGGCTACTCCGGTTGCCCGCTCCGTTCTTCCCAGACGGACGACCAAGCAGTTCTTCGCTTATCAGACAATAGGCAGGGTCGAGATGCGAAACATTTCTGCGCTTGGTGCTGAAAAGGTACTGACGCTGTATATCGGCAGAAGTCAGAATGCCATACTTGGCGTGGAGCACAGCGTCGAATATTCCGTACTCCACGGCTAAGGAGACAATGCGCCTGATATCATCACTGGTTTTCTCGTATAGATTGGACGACAGATCTTCGTAGAAAAGCGCGTCGGCACACACATAATAACCTTCGCCCGAATAGATATAGGAAAGTACCTCTATCAGTACGGAAAGCGAAGCGTCACCTTCGCGCTTCATGATACGACGCACCAGGCGGTCGTGTATAAAATCGGTATTGAGGGGAAAATAGTCTAGTCCCTGTTTTTTTATTCGTGGCATATCAGCGAGTTTTAAATTGTTATACTTATTACCTATTACTTGTTACCTATCACTTTTCTCCTCATTCTCTCATCGCTTCTTCTTCCCGTTGCTTCTTACATTTCTGCAAGACGCTCGCCCTTACTACCTGCATGGCGTGAAGAATGAGTTCAGTTCTTTTTTCAGGATCTTCCGTACGGGTGATCACCGGATAGTCGGTACGTTCATTTACATATTGTGTATCTTCTTTCTTTTGGTAGTAGATACGGCTTCTTTCCTTGCGGCAATCTTTGCAGTAGCGGTCGAAACATTGCCGGCGTTTGTTGAAGTAAAAAGCGTCCAAAGGGAGCTTGCGTTTGCATTGTCCGCAGTAGTGAGCGGTGGCATTTTCTAAGTTATTCATGTTATCCATAATCAAAATATTATATAATGTTGACGGTGTGTATGTTTGTATGTTCTCCTATAACAGCTATTTAGAATGGTACCGGTCAATTGGTCGGCAAGTACCGGTCAGGCTATTGGCCGGTACCGGTCAAGCTGCCGAATGGTACCCTCCGACATGTTGGCAAGTACCATTCATGCAGGCGATGTGTACCTTGTTTAAGAGCTATTGAAAACAGCCATTTTACAATTTTCTATAAAATTCTCCTTCATATTCATAGTTATTACCTAATTTATGCCTATTTTTGAAACATATTAAATTTTAAATCGTCACAAATATAAGACATGTTTTAGATATAAAACAAATAGTTTTTAAAATTAAGAATGTTAAAACAATAAATAAACTGACGCTCAATATAATATAAACATTATTCACACTACTAAAAATACAACAAGAATAATATGGATACATTTCTAGATGTTTCGGGAATAGTAAAGCGTGCCAAGCAGGCGCTCAACTTTAAAAAGGACAGTGAACTGGCCAATTACTTAGGTGTTTCACGTGCAACATTATCCAACTGGTGCGCCAGAAACCGGATTGACTTTCATCTGCTGCTCAACAAAATGAGAGACGTAGACCTCAATTGGCTGCTGGTGGGGAAGGGTACGCCCAGACATCAAGCCAAGTTCTGCGAAAGCGATTTAGCAAGCGGTGAGGTCCAGATGATTCACAGCCCTAAAACAGTAGAGGCGTTGGACGACCGCAGTGTTGCCCTATATGATATTACAGCTGCCGCCAACCTGAAAACGTTGCTCACCAACAAGCGACAGTATATGGTAGGAAAGATACAGATTCCAAGCATTCCCTTATGTGACGGAGCCGTCTACATCAGTGGCGACAGCATGTATCCGATACTGAAATCGGGAGACATCGTAGGCTTTAAAGAGATTAACAGTTTCAGCAACCTTATTTACGGCGAAATGTATCTGGTTTCGTTTACTATCGAAGGAGACGAGTACCTGGCGGTGAAGTATGTGAACCGCTCGGAAAAGGAAGGATGTCTCAAGCTGGTAAGCTACAACGCTCATCACGACCCGATGGATATCCCTTTCAGCACCATCAATGCAATGGCAATCGTGAAGTTCTCCATCCGCAGGCACATGATGATGTAGTTTGAATGACGCTTCTTTTGCTCCGGAAAGAGGAAAAGGGCAAAGTTTAAACGAAGTGAACCCCGAAAGTTTATTGTCTGACTTTCGGGGTTCATTTCATTTTGAAATACCTTCTTTAATATATTGCATGGGTTGACTAAAAAGTCAGCAGTATCTCAAATCTCCTCCTTCGGGAAGGAGGAGTACCCGCAGGGGGAGGTGGTAGGTGAATACATAATCCTTTCATTCACAACAAAATATAGTCAACCTTATTTTACCTACTACCCCGGCTTTCAGCCACCCCTCCTTCCCGAAGGGAGGGGAATTTATGATACTATCGATTTTTTAATCAGTCCCGACATAGAGAATAATATACTAGACTTCTTCGCCTTTCAGCGTAGCCGAACTGGCTTCCGTCACCCGCACATTGACAAAATCGCCGATACGGTGCGTGCCTCTGTCGAACACCACCACACGATTCTGCTCCGTACGGCCGAACAACTGATCGCGCGAACGTTTGGAAACGCCTTCTACAAGCACTTCATACGTCTTGCCGATGCAACGTTGATTGGACTCTGCGGACAGACGGTTCTGCAAAGCGATAATCTCATTCAGACGGCGAACTTTCACGTCTTCGGGCACATTATCTTCAAGATGCTTCGACGCATACGTCCCCGGACGTTCAGAATATTTGAACATAAAGGCGGCATCATAACCACATTCCTCCATCAGAGAGAGTGAGAGCTGATGATCCTCTTCCGTTTCGGAATGGAAACCGGAGAAGATATCGGTAGTCAGTCCGCAATCGGGAATGATACGCTTGATAGCGGCTACCCGGTCCAGATACCACTCACGGGTATATTTGCGGTTCATCAGTTTCAAGATGCGGGAGCTGCCGCTCTGCACAGGGAGGTGGATATGCTTGCACACATTCGGCACTTGGGCGATCACTTCCAGCGTTTCATCGCTCATATCCTTCGGATGGGAAGTCGTAAAACGGATGCGCACGCCCGGAGCAGCTTCGGCCACTGTACGGAGCAGCATCGGGAAGGTAACCACTTCGCCCGTCGGCTTCTCAAACCGGTAAGAGTTGACATTCTGCCCCAACAGGGTGACTTCCTTATAACCTTTGGCAACAAGGTCGGCCACTTCATTCAGAATACTTTCCACATCACGGCTGCGTTCGCGTCCGCGTGTATAAGGCACGATACAGTAGGTGCAAAAGTTATTGCATCCGCGCATGATGGATACAAATCCGGAAATGTGGTTGCCGCAGATACGCGACGGAATCACATCACGATAAGTCTCGGTCGTCGAAAGGTCTACGTTGATCGCCTTCTCGCCGGCCTCTACCGCGGCAATCAGTTCGGGCAACGTCAGGTAAGCATCCGGACCGACCACCAGATCAACATGATGATTCGTAATCAGATCATCCTTCACCCGCTCCGCCATACAGCCCAGTACGCCTACAATCAGGGCCTTCTTCTTTTTCTTCAGCGAATGGAAAAACTCCAGGCGGTTCAGAATCTTCTGCTCCGCATTGTCGCGGATAGAGCAGGTATTCATAAACACTGCGTCGGCCTCTTCCAGCGTTTCGGCTACCGAATAGCCCGCCATTTGCATCACCGAGGCGATCACCTCACTGTCCGCCACGTTCATCTGGC
>OGCQ01002703.1_pt1 | contig 17474 bp, 10 predicted proteins | sample 1570161 | NCBI WGS metagenome assembly OGCQ01 (sample SAMEA4384402, study PRJEB24528) | human gut metagenome
AGGAGCTAATTGATACGCAGAGCGAGCTGAAAAGCGTAACTGCGGAGCGGGATGAATTAAAGGATAAGCTGGAGCAGATTAAGAGAATTGCGGGGGCGTAATTGCAACTGAAAACGTATTGAGCGGAGGGAGCTAGGCTCCCTCCTTTAATTTATGGAGGCATATATGAAACCATATAACATTATAAAGCCATACGATGAGACAAAAACAAATAACAGGCTCTCTAATTCTGATATGTTTAAAATTTGGTCTGGCGGTTATAGGCTGCCGACCAAAAACGACGAAGAAAGGAGCTACAAAGACGCGCTTGTAAACGACCCCCGAAAGGTAGCTGAGGCCGCAGATTCAGCCAAATGGGCGGCGGCAGGTGCAGCTGGGGCGGCGCAGGGCGCTTTAGGAGGCTTAGGCGGGAATAGTCCTAGCAATACTAATTCAGCCAATAAATATGATGCATTATATACGGGGAATAGCTTTAAAGATTGGTATAAGACGCATTATGGCAGCAATTATACTGGTCAAAGCTATTCACGGCCTGAGGGAATGAATGATTTGGATTGGGATATCGGCAGGACGCTATATGACGCTTATCAAAGAGAACAGGCTTTGACTGATGATTATAATAAAAAAACAAATTATTATAAGCAAATGTACAATTCTCAGCAGAGCGCTGCTGAAGAGGCATATAATAATTATCTTCAGAATATTGAACAAGCGTATAAAGCCTCGGTCGGCAGCCTTGATAACGACAGAAGCAGCTCTCAGCAGGCGGCCAGCATAATGCTAGATAAAGCAATGAAATACCTTCCTGAGCAGTTGAAGGCTCAGGGATTAGGCGGTCTGGGCGTTAGCTCTTCCGCTATGCTGGAGGCGAATAATAACTATATAAACCAGCTTGGCTCTATAATGGAGCTGTATAATCAAAATAAAGGAGCCTTAGATTTAGGACATAGCAATGATTTACAGGAGCTTGCTAATGGAAAGCTTGACAGCGATACGCAAAGATATAATCAGTATATATCCAGCTTGATGAGCCTTGAGGACGCGTATAACGCCAATATGCTCTCGAACAATACGCAGTCATCCAATAATGTAACTGATTTGCTCAATAATTACCGTGAGCTGGAAAGAGAAGAACAGGACCGCGAGTATGCTGCGCAGGACCAAACAGCCAACAATGCGTTATTTGTTCTTGAGAGCATGCGGGAGAATCCCAATTATACAGATGAAAATGGGAATCTGACCAAGGACGGCTATAAACGGATGTCTGATTATTTTGCTTCAATCAGCAGCGCTCTGGATGAGCCTACAAAGAAAATGCTTAAAAACTATCTCCAGGGATGGGCTCCTGACACAACGTCGAGCGGCAGCGGAATCAAGGATTCTTCGGGGAAGGAAATAACAGATTACACAGTATCTAATATAATTACCGTTGGCCGTAATGATAGGGAAATTCTCTACACCGGCAACATTGCGGACTCCGGCGATGCTAAAAACAGTTGGGATAGTGAGGGTAAGGCCATATGGGTAGCTGATGACGGAGACGGCAATACCGGTATATACGAATTGGGCAAACAAGTAAGTGCTGCCGGAGAGAAATACAAAGCAATTGTTAATTATATAACCCATGCCAAGGCCTTCTTAGGGGCTAAAAGGGGAACTCCTGAAAGAGGAGATGCGGTCATGTATGATGGAGAACTGTATATATTTGGTGATGGCGGTAAGCTTTTTAAGGTCACAGGCGGCGCAGGCGATTCTTTGGATAAGTTTAAATCTTATTTGTATGAAAATTAAGCAGCTTTGGAGGAGGAAGCGCTATGGCGATAAATTATACGTCTCCGTATGAGAGAAGAGCGCGCGCTCAGGCTATAAGGGCGGAACGGGAATCCCGGCGTGCAATATATAATAACCGGCTTAATCCAACAAGTACTCCGCAGGCAGTACAAAGGACAGTACAAAACGCACCCCAAAAAACAAAAGCAGGGGCAGAAAACAAGGAGGAGGCCAACCCGCTTGTTAGAACACTTGCAACGGCGGGAGACGTTGTTGGAAACGTATTTACGGGAGCGGCCAAAGGAATAGAGGGTGTTGCCGACTTTCTTCTAAGCGCAGTCGGCGCGGTCGGCGGGATTTTCAGCAGCGATTTTCAGGAAGGGATTAAGGATATAGTCGCTTATGACGCGGCGCAGGAATGGTTCGGCAAGCCTCTTAACGAGCTTACAAGCGATTCATATTTGACACAAGGCGGTTTTGTTGAAAATGTAGCCAGCGGAATAGGCCAAATGCTGCCTGCGGTTGCGGCTGCAATTCCTACGGGCGGTTCAAGCCTCGCCAGCCTGGGTACTATGGCGGTATCTGCGGCCGGTTCAGGCACCGAAAGCGCGTTTCAGGACGGCGCGGATTATTATGCCGGTTTAGGCTACGGCGTTGCCAGCGGCGCGGTAGAGGCTGCTACGGAAAAAATGTTCGGCGGCGCTACAAAAGCAATTTTTGGCAAGGGAGTATTGGACGGAGGAAAGGCAGTTGCCAGTACAGGGATAAAGCGAATTGCGAAAGACGCGTTTGAGGAAGGCGTGGAAGAAGTTGCGTCCGAGCTTGTGAATCCTGCCCTTAAAGGTATATATAAAGGGGACGAGGCTTTTAAAGAATATACTCAGGGAGATTATTGGAAGGGCGTTCTAGAGGCCGGAGGAGTAGGCGCGGCGACGTCTCTCGCTTATACCGGGACAGTTGGGAATATCCTTTCAAAGAAGGGCAAAGCGCTCTCAAATAGAGAAACAGATATAAACGACAGCTTGGAAGCTATAGGACGGCAGAAAAGAGCGGCCGAACAGCTTTTCGCTGAGAACGCTTTAACCGAAGCCAATGAAAGAAAAATCTCTGCTAATATTAGAAAAAATTATGAGAATATTCAGAGAGCACTTACAAAATCCAAGCCCGAAAAACGCGCTGAACTGATAGAAGAATTTAGTCTTGGTTCGGCTTTTGACAGCAACGGCTATATAAAATCGGATTTTGCGGCTACGCTTGGACTGGATGGAAATAATGCGGGCGCGGATACGCGCTATTATTCTCCTTCTCTGCGGGGCCAGGAGGAATATATTAATCAGCGCCTGGAAGGGCTTGGAACCCGGATATACGTTGGCGAGCTTACCCAGGAGGAGCAGGCGAGATATGATAAGCTTAAAAAGGTGCAGAATGCTTTAAGTCAAAAGGGCTTAATAAGCTCGAAACTGGTATTGGCCGAGCCTTCGGAGGAGTTTGACGCATTTGCGTTTGACGATGTAATAGTCATAGGCAAGGACGCGCTGGAAAGCGACGCCTGGCAGCAAAAAATACTTCATGAAACCGTGCATTTTACAGAGCAGACTAAGGAATGGAAGGATTTTGCGGCCTTTATTCTGAATGAAACGGATACGGACGCCGTAATACAGTCTGTTTTGGATAGAGGGTATGGAGACGTTACTCAGGAGGACGCGGACGCTGTGCGCGCCGCTATAGCTCAGGGAAATTTGGATTTTGACAATTTTACTCAGGGCCAAATGATATTAGTTAGCGAGGCGGTGGCGTTTCAAAGTGAAGCAATGTTGGGCAACCAAACAATGCTTGAAAAGCTGGCCAGCACTAAAACCAGCCTTGCGCACCGCATACTTGAACGCATACGGCATTTTATTCAGGTTATACGCGCCAGCTCTCCTGAAGAAAAAAAGCTTATTAATACGCTGGACAATGCGCGCCGTTTGCTGGAAAAGGCTTTGAACAAAGCGGGCAGCTTTTATGCTTCGGAAATTTCTGCCGCTATGCGTTCGGGGGTTGCGGAGAACGTCCATTCAGAGTATAATGAAGACGTTGAAAACAGTCAATTTTCAAGGAAAAAAGCTTCGTATATTGCGTATAACAAGATTGGCGCAGAAGATGTATCTTATGTCAGAGAAAAGCTAAACGAGCTTTATTCTGGAATTGACGATGGCGTAGCGGACGGAATCGCCGTAGAAAAAGGAACAACGGTATATATCGTTGATTCGGGAAAAGAAAACGGCGAGATAAGCTTTGGATTCCGAGCAAAAAGGATTATATCCAACAATGTTAGAAGAAAAGAACAGATAAGGAGGATAAATAACGATGCAATCTCAAGGGGATTTCTTTCTGATGGACTTTCTTCAAGACTTGGGAGTGAGCCAGCTGAACATATTGGACGCGATATGCGACGAGAATTACGAGAAGAGTCTTCAACTGGTACAGGAAAATCCCAACATAACCAAAGCGGAATTTCTCGAACAAATGGGGATAGAGGAAGAGGACTATTAGATAACGAGAACGGCAGTACAGGCAAATATGGACGCGACCGAGAACTAAATTTTGAACAAAATGCCGGAGATAGCGAGCGAATAAGGTTTTCCCGCAAAAAGAGCTTTTCGGAGCAGGTAGATGACGTCCTGAACGGCGCGGATACGAACAGCACGCACTTAATGCTGAGTGAAACGCCTGAAATATTGCAGCAGGCCGGGCTTCCTAAGCTGCCTATCCTTATGACGGCAAGGCATCTTAAAACAATAACCCAAAGCTCGGGCAAGGATAAGGCTAATTACCACGGATTAGGAACAGAGATTGTTAAAAAGCTGCCTCAGCTTATTTCAGAGCCTGTTATATTAGCGGACAGCCTTACCAGGGGGGATAGCATTGTCGTTATTACTGAAGCTGTCGATTCGGAAAACAGGCCGGTTATTGCGGCAATACTGCTTGACGGTAAAGGGCGGCTTGAAGAAAAACATATAAATGCTAATATAATGACAAGCGCTTATGGTAAGGATAACTTTCAATCGTTTCTGAACAGTTTAGCCAAGGCTGATGCCGTTTTTTACTGGGATAAAAAGAAGAGCCAAGAGATGTTGGTGAGCCTTGGGCTCCAATTGCCCAACGCTATAACAAATCTTGACTCCAATACTATTATACGCAAAACCAGAGCGAATGTCAATACCTCGGCTAATGAAGAAATAAAGTTCTCCCGCAAAAAAAACCAACGCTATCAGCAGCTTTCTCCTGGCCAGCTTAAGCGGGTTATAGCCAATAATACAAGGCGCAGGGTATATTCAAAAGCGGACGCGCAAACGGTGGTCAATAATATTCTCAATAATTATATGGATTTCGGGGACAAGCTGGGGGATATTTCGGGGAAAACCAAAGCGGAAGTTACAAACATGCTGTGGGAGAGCCTTAATTCGCTGGACGAAGGAAGGCGCGCCGGTTTTGCGTTGGATGTGGCCGACTATATAATTAATGAAGCTACTCTGGACGATTTGCTGCGCGACCAGGATTTAAGCGAGCATGCTTACATTGCAGATACTCTTAAGCCATATTTGCATACGCTGGATTTATCTTCGCTTAGAGCCGAAATAAAGAACCGCTATGACGGAGACAACAGCATTTATTTGCGCTGGGCTAAGCCTAACGGGGAAAGGGGGATATCTGTCGATACAGCGGCAATGGAGCTTGCTGGAAACGGGATAAATATAGCGAATTACAACCCGGCGGATATTCTTTTTGAACTGGACGATATGTATAGAAAATCCAGTAAAGCGCTTTCGTCTAACGTTAAGAGCTTTTTAGCGGATAGCTTAGACGGCAAAGCCAGAGAACGGCTGCGGCAGGATATAGCCAGGGAGGTGTTGCGCGGCTTTGAGTATACCGGTAAAGCTTCCAAGCTGGACGGTATTATCGGTAAATACGAACAGGAGATAAAAAAGTGGCAGAGAAGGTATTACGATGAAAAGGAGAGGAATAATGCTGTCAATCGCGTGATTGATTCCGTACAAAAGCTTCAGGACTTTAAAAAAGGTACGTTTGTAAATGCTTCGCAGTATAAGAGCGATATATTTAAAGGTTCTATAGAAAAGCTGACGCGGATAAAAAATCGCGGAAATTTAAACCAAAGCGGAACCAGGCGGATTATGGCGGGGATTAAAGAGTGGTACGCAAAGGATAATCCTATGCTGGAGGGAGAGGCGTATTCAGAGGAGATAGCTCAAATGCTGAGTGATATTGCGTCTAATGAAAAGCCTTTTACTGCGGAAGAATTTCAGATAATAAGCGAGTTGGAGAAGGCGTCGGGATTGAATAGCTATGCAGAGCTTAGAGACTGGTATACAAAATCCCGTCTGAAGGAAAAGTATAATCCTGAAGTAAAAAGACTGTTGAAGGACGCGGCAAATGAAAAGGTTTTTACTATTGCGGAGCTGCGCAATCTGGCTAACGTGACAGATTATTTCAGGCATTTTGCCGAGACGTATAATAAGATATGGCAAAATGGCAAATGGATTGATGCTAAACCTGTTGCGGAAAAGCACATAAAGCTTCTTCAGGAAAATCAAAAAATAAAAATAGGCTGGATGAATAAGGTAAGCGGCTCGTCATATGCACGAGCCTTTTATGACCCTGCGGCATTGGCAAGGCGCGCTGATTTATATGAAGACGGCTTTTATACTCAGTCCCTTATTTCCTTTAGAAGGGGCGCGGCAAAAGCGGCTATAGACGAAATGGAAATCCTGGAGCCTTTAGAGGGGTTTAAGAAGCGCAATAAAAAGTATTTTAAGGCTCTGGACAAGCGAACTGTTCAATATAATGGCCAGGAAATTCCCGCACACAAAGCAATGATGCTTTATTTAACGCTGGGGAGAGAACAGGCGCAGGGCGGTTTGGCGGCGTCTGGATTTAGTTTTGAACAGAACGATAAGACCATGCGTATAGACGGTTTTGCGCCTGAGGGAAATTTACGGGGCGAAGCGCTTAGCAAGCGGGCGGCAGAAGTACAGCAGACGATTTATGAGCAGTTTAATCAGACGGACAAAGAATTTGTTGCCATAGCCAGAGAAATATTTAATAAGCAATGCCGCGATAAAAAGATAGCGGCTGATAAATTGATTAAGGGCTTCAGCAACATTGTGAGCGGAGAGTACGCGCCTATACGCCGGTCAAATATAGCCCGCAAACTGGAAACAGATTCCTGGAAATCCGAATGGGACAGCGTAAGCGACGCTTCATTTAATAAGGATACTGTCCAGGGAGCAAAAGGCGAGCTGCTTATAGAGGACTTGGAGACGGTTGTATACAGGCATGTGAAGGGCATTGCCCTGTATGCAAATTTAGCGCCGGTTTTAGAGAATTATAATCGGCTTTTAAATATAAATATAAGCGGCAATCCGAATAAACCTATCAGCATAGCCACAGAGAGCAGAAACGTTTGGAAGGAAGGACAGCGATATTTTGAGCAGCTTCTTAACGATATAAAAGGGATACCTGCTTCAGTTGGCGCCGGGTTGGGTATTTTCAGACAGCTTCGCAGCGGATATGCTTTATCTGTATTGGGAGCTAATCCTAAAGTTTGGGTTACGCAGCTTACATCCTTTGCGGCAGCGACAAGCATATTGGATACAGATTCGATAGTACGCGGATTGAAGGTAAATAGTTCGGACGTGGATAAGTACTGCCCATTAGCTAAGCTTCGCAATAATGATAATACTGCCGCAGCGGCACAGGGCGTGTTGGAAAAGGCGGGCAAAATAGGCAACGTTCTTATGACGCCTATAGGAAAAGTTGACCGATTCGTTATTAAAAGATTGTTCGGCGCGTGCCAGGTGCAGATACAGAAGAGCAGCGGGCTGAAAATTGGGACGGAGCAGAACAAAATAAAGGCAGGGGAGCTTCTGGAAGAGGTTATTTTTGAAACCCAGCAGAACGCTCTTGCAACTGAACGCTCTGCGGCCATGCGTTCGGGAAGCGAGTTGATGAAAACCTTTACTATGTTTTCCTCAGACGCGATGAAAACCATTGGCCGCGCTATAGACGGTATAGGGGAATTAACGGTATTAAAGCAGAGGCGCAGGCTTGCGACAGACCCGCAAGAAATAGAATACCTAGACAAGCGGATAAAGCAAGCGCGGAAAAAAGCTCGTAAGGGCGTTACTGCGTTAGTTACTTCTTCTATATTCATGGCGCTCATAGCTCAGTTATTCCGTTTCATATATAATAAGGATGATGAGGATGATAATGTAATAGAAAACATGGCGGTGGACGCCGTAGGCAATCTTTTAGGCGGCTTGCCAATAATAAAGGATGTGTATGCGCGGTTTACCGAGGGATACGACCTGGACAGCTACGCTTATTCTACCATTAATAATCTTATGGACAGCGCGATGGGTATATTTAATGCAACGGGCGATATTATCTCAGGTAAGGTCGATGCTAAAGAAACTGCTAGAAATGTAAGAAATGTTCTTTATTCGGCAGGGCAATTATTTGGTATTCCCGTTAAAAACATGTATAATACGGCTTATGGACTTACTAAAAGATTCAGTCCGTCAAGCGCTTACAGTATTGATAATATGTTTTATGACAAATCCTATGCTTCAGATTTGGCTAAAGCAGTAGAGGCGGAGGATGACGATATGATAGCCACTATTGCCGGTATTATGCTTAATGAAAATGTAGGTGAAGTAACATCATCCTCTGTTCGCCAGGAACTGAATAGGCTTATAAAGGCAGGACATGACGTGCTGCCACGAAGCGTAGGAAATTCTATTATATATGACGGTGAAGAGCTTGCTTTAAATAATGCGCAGCAGCGGGAATTTAAGCAGACTTATTCTCAAGCAAATGAAACGGCGGCCGAGCTGATTCAACTATCGCAATATAAAGAAGCTTCAGAGGAAGTAAAGGCAAAAGCGGTTAATTTTATCTACGACGTTTATTATGACCGTGCGCTTGAAAAGATTCTGGGCGTAGAGCTGGACGATAAGTCTGTGCTATTTTCTAAATCTATGGATACGGCAAAGCTGGCAATTATATTAATGACAGCTAAATCCTTAACCGCTGATAAAGATGAAAATGGAAAAAGTATAAGCGGCACAAAAAAGACTAAGATTCAATCATATGTTAATTCCTTAAAACTAAATGCTGCGCAGAAATATATGATTATGGGCTACTTGGGATATAGTAATGAGAACGGCTCTTCACAGGTTAAAACATATATGCAAAGTCTGCCGTTGTCTAAAACCCAAAAAGAACAATTATATGCTTACAGCGGATATAATAATGGGGGCTGATAGTTGAATAATTAATGTAAGCGTGATATAATAGCTACTGAGAAAGGCAGTAAATGAGGCGGTTAGCACTCCCCAGAGGAGCTTATAGCTCCTGGAAAGGGGGTGATGGCGTGGAGTACATAGCGTTAATATTAATTTTGTTATTATTATTGCTTGAATCTCTAAAAACGCGAAAAAAATAACCGCCCCCGGCCAAGGCAAGCGGTTATTTTTATAACCCTATTGATTGGCTAACCGTTTCATACGGACTGCCTTTCTTTTTATATTATATTCATCTTCTCCATAAAAGTCAAGAGAGAGGACTTTATTTTATGAAAATATCTGTTTTTTCCGTAGCCAAATATGTGGCTGGAAAATGTGCGCCTATAACTACCATGAAGTTTCAGAAACTGGTTTATTATTGTCAGGCTTGGGCTTTGGCATGGGATGAACAGCCTCTATTTGAGGAAGATTTTGAGGCTTGGGCAAATGGGCCTGTTTGCCCGGTTTTGTTTAAGGAACATAAAGGTAAATTTATTATAGATAAGGATTTTTTAGAGAATGTAACTGTTTCAATGGATTTTACGCAAGCACAAATTGAAACTATGGATTCGGTTCTCAATACCTACGGAGACAAGGAGCCGTTCTGGCTTAGCGAGCTTACTCATAAAGAGCGTCCTTGGAAAGAAGCAAGAGACGGGTTAGAGATGGGGGAGCCGTGTGCGAATATAATCAGCAAGGAATCTATGCAGGAGTATTATGGAGGATTAGAGGAAAGTGAGTAAATTAAATGATAGATTAAGTATAATATATGAAATAGCTAAACGAAAAAGCGGCCTGGGGAAAACGGCTATGATGAAATATTTATACATTTTACAGACAGTTTATAATGTGCCGTTAGGATATAATTTTGGATTGTATACTTATGGACCGTTTGCTACTGAAGTACTTGATGATTTGGATTATGCCGACGCTAATAAAATCATAATTATGGAAACTGCTGAAACTGCTGTAGGTGCGGGATATAGCATTCAGCCTAGTCAGGGATATGAGGATAATGAAGGCTTCACTAATAAATATAATAAACAATTAGATAAAATGCTAGGAATTTTTGAAGATGACTGTGCTAAGGATTTGGAATTGTCGGCAACAATAATATATATGTACAGGAATGCTAAAAGGAATGGGTGGCGTACTGATGAAGATAATATTGTAAGCGATGTTTATGATGTGAAACCTTATTTTAAAAAGAAAGTTATAAAGGACGAATTTGAAAGGCTTAATGAATCCGGGGTATTTCATAGTTTATAAAAGCTGATATAAAAAGCTTATCTAGTATAAAAATGCAACACGAAATGCAACACGATTTTTTAAAATATGCGATATATTGGGGTATTTAAGGATAATATGTGGGGTTCGAGTCCCTTTATCCCCACCAAATTAAAAACGCTGCTTTTTTGAGCGGCACTCATAAGATAGTATTAGATTGTTTTCGGGAAACGGCATAGCCTCGGCTATGCCGTTTTTCTGTTTTGCAGGCCATTCAACAAGGACGCGGGGAGTATTCCCACAAGGTCATAGGAAATGTCTATCTGTTGTTCCTCATAACCATTTGACTTGTTGTCCGACGCGTGAACATATACTGCCTTTACCATGTCGTTTAAGATAGTAGGCGTCAGCTCGTCCAAGTTAAGATATTTCCTTACTTTGCCGATAAACCTGTTAATGTTCTCTGCCTGTTCCTCCTGTTTTGTAATTTTTTTCATTCAGACGCAACAGCTTTTCCCGCAGCTTTTCCTGCTCCTGTTCGTAATCGTCAGAGAGCATTTGAAATCTGCTGTCAGATAGTTTCTCGTTAGCGTTATCTTCGTAAATACGTTTGAAAAGACGGTCAAGTTCTTCTATCTGCCGTTCCGCTTGTGTTCCCTGCCGCCGCTTTGCCGCAAGTTCTTTCTTTACTTCGGCTTTCTGCTTCGCTCCCATAGCTTTCCTAAGCCGTTCTTCATGGTTGGCTACACAGGAAATCACAGGCCGCAGATGTGCAAGCACACCCTGTTCCAGTACAACGGGGCGGATAAAATGCGTCGCGCAAACTTCTTTCCCTTTTAGCCTTGAAGTGGAGCAGACAAAGCGGTCTTGTCTTGCTTCAAAGTTCCTGTTTGTGCAGTAATTACAGCTTTTCGCCGCAATCGGCACAGCGCACAATGCTGGAAAATATATTTGTTTTATCCGTCCTTGCCGGGCGGCGTTTGTTCTTCCGTAATTCCTGCACCCGTTTCCATGTGTCAGCGTCAATGGTTGCTTCGTGAGTATTTTCAAACACAAGCCATTTTTCCTTTGGATTGTAGCAGGCAGGTCTTTTTGCTCTTGTAGGACTGCTTGTAGGTCCTGAAGTTTACCGTATGCCCTTGATATTCCGGTCATTCTAAAATATCGGCCATGGGGTCGCTCGTCTTTTCCAAAGATAAAGTTACGCAGCAAGCATAGAAAATGGGTACCCTTTACGTAAAATGCGTTGCATTATGCTTGTTGGGAAGCTTCCCAACCCCTTTGCTTTCCCTTGCTTAATGTCCCGATTGAAAAACGGTATTTGTTGCATTTTGCCCCTCGCTTTATATGACGGAATATGCAGCAGTTTTGCCAAAGTTTTTTTATCTTTATTATAAAATTTTTGTGTTGACTTTTACATAATTTTATAATATTATATTAAAAATAAATTTCCGCCGGGAAACGCTTATTTTTGCTCCGTTAGGCCATTGCAGGAGTAAAAATAAGCGTTTTGTTTTTGTAACATGCGGTAAGCTAAAAATGGATAGGGATGAATAAGAAATGAAGTGATTGAATTTGTAAAAAGAAGCGACAAGGATAGTAATTGAATATGAAGATAAAATCAGCCCGCCGGGGTTCAATTTTATTGTGTAGTAGGCCAGCGTTACACATACGCTGGCCTTTTTGATTGATAGGGAGATGATACTATGTGGATACTTTTAGGAACAGTCATAACAACCAGCTTTTTTGACAGCTTGAATCCTTCCGCTATTGCAGAGCAAATTCTGTTACAGGCTATGGTAAAAAATAAAAGACACATCTGGTTTTTTATTTTGGGAATCGGGACAGCAAATCTTGCATTAGGGCTGGCAATTTATTACGGCATTGCTACATGGGTTTCAAAACTGCTTTCCAAAGCCATTGAACTTTATCCAGGGTATGTATATGGTGCCGCGCTGGGCGCAGGTGCACTTTGCTTATTGTTGGGAATACGTTTTATTGTCAGAGCCAAACTCAATGCGAAAAATAATAGCGAAGAAACAAGCGAAATAAAAAATCCCGCGCAGCTTTCTCCTGTATCTTTATTTTTCTTAGGTGCGGCTTTTTGCGCCGTCGAATTGACAAGCGCATTCCCTTATTTCGGCTTTTTAGCCATATTAACAACATATAATTTAGTATTTCCACTTGTCATAGTTTTCATAATGATATACAATTTCATGTATATACTGCCGCTTATTCTAATTTATTTCGCATACAACAAACTGCAAGGAACTTCTGCTATTAAAAAGATAGAGAGTGTTTTAAGCAAAGTTTCGGCATACGTTGTCCCTGTTGTAGTAACTTTGTTGGGCGCTTTTTTGCTTTATTACGGAATATATTCGTTAGTCTGAAGGAAAACAAGTATCTTTTGAGTATCTCAAAGAAATAGACCCTGATTCCTGTACAGATGAATATTTTGTTATTCAAGAGGTACCTGCCGCATTTATTGTTCAAGGAAAAAAGGCGATTATAGAAAACGAAGCGTTGGCAACCGCTTTGCTCCGCTTGACGGAAAAGCGGAGGGAAGTTTTGCTTCTGCGTTTTTACTTGGGTTATAATGACGCGGAAATCGGAATGTTCGGACGTTGCAGAAGAACAATCAACCGCAGGAATCATATCGCCCCGTTATAACGCCCTTAGAGCGTTATTTTAAGAGAACAAAGAGGGATGGCGGCCGCCGTCCCTCTAAATTTTCTTATTTCACCGCGCTTTTACGGAGCTTTTATTTTTATGGATTACGGATATTATAGCTTTAATTTATTTTACAGCGCTGATAATTCACGATTCGCTTTAATTACTGGTTGGACAGTTCAGCATTTAGGGCTCTTTGACCGGGTGAACAGCTTTTATTCAATAAAATTACAAATTTAGGCTTGCTTTTTGCAGAATCAATGATATAATAAAAAACCGGTAAAATAAAAGATTTTATTGTCTAGACAATACAATCAAAGTACAATGAGTTTTTGCATAAATGCCCGCCGCGTCCGCTTTGCTGCGCGGTCTTTAAAATACGCCCGGTATGTATTCAATCACAAGCCGCGCGGCTGTCAACGGACTCTTAAGCAAAAATCTCCGACCGCAGAGAAAAAGGAATTTTCCGGTTCTGCAAGGCGGCAGGACGCAGAAATACCGGGCGTATTTCAAGAACGACAACACAGCAAAACCGAACAATTCACACTCCCGGCGGCGCATTGCACTCTGATTGTATTGTCTACCCTTTGCGTCAGCAGCAAAAATAATTTCAAATGCTTATTTTCGTCGCAGACGCATTAAAACGCTCGGCACTCTACCCTTCAGCAGTTATTTTAAAGCTGAAAAATACAAAGCACCCATTCGTGCCAGTATGCAGAGCTTTGAAAGCACAAAGCAGCGCGCTGCCATGAATAACCGCTAATACTATATTGAAGAGCGCTTATTCCTCAGAATTATATTTTTCCAGAATAAGCCTTGCTATTTTCTCCCGCATTTCAGTTTTAATAGGATGAGCTATATCCTTAAAATCTCCTTCGGCCGCTTTCCGGCTGGGCATGGCAATAAACAGTCCATGCTCGCCCTCTATTATCTTAATGTCATGCACAACGAAAGCATCGTCAAAGGTTATGGAAGCAATACCCCTCAATTTCCCATCCGCTGCAATTTTGCGAACTCTAACATCAGTAATGTCCAAGCTCATTTCCTCCCAAAAAGATAATATAGCTTACGCTTGTTTTAATTCTATCAATAATGCGGGCAAAAATCAAGAGGATAATGAAGTTTTTTTAAATTTTCTTTAAAAAATTTCCCCATATAACCTCTTATTTACCCTATTTGACCCTTTTAAAAAGATACTTTTAAAACATGCGTTAAATTTTCTCAAACATATTCAGCACACCCTGCTTAAGCACATGTTGATATATCTGCTCAGGGTCTGTTAAATACAGATTATTGGCTTTCATATGCTCAAACAGCTCGCCGCCCGAAAAGGTAAAGCGCGACGAAGGATTGAGCCGTCTTTGAACGTCCGAATAAATTATGCCCTCTCCCGCAGCCAAGGTATCGGGAATGGCTTCGGGCGTTTTGCCTCTAAGCAGGCGCACGGCGTTATATCCCGCAAGAGTGCCGGTAGCTATAGCTTCAGTATGTCCCACCAGAGGCCCCGCCTTCTCTCCGGCGAAAAACAAATTATCTACACATTCTGATTTCATAAAATTATCCCTGGGCGCCATTGCGGTAAAACGGACTGAATTGCCCTTGCCTCCTGCAATAGGGTCAGCATAAGCCGCCCGCTCAAAGCCAGGTATTCTGCGCAATTCCTCCAACGGAAAAAAAGGCGTCATTAATTTTGCATGTCCGTTATCCAACAATACCGCGTTATCCTTATATTCCCTGAGCGCGTACTGCCGGCAGGCTTTATAGGAAAGCAGGTCGTGCTGCAATGATTCCGGTATAGCTACTACAGCCTTGCCCTGCTCTTCAAGAGCCTTTATCAAGCTCTCCGAAAGGGATTCCTTGACCAGCTCGCATGAACCGCTGTAAGCGCCTATTCCGTCCTGTCTTATATTAGCATACTCTAGAATCCCCATATCGGCGCATATGCTTCTTCTGCCCCCGAAGGCAGGACACCTTAAAACGCACATAGCGCATCCTGAGCCGTATTTTGCACAGCTGGCAGGAGGCCCGGCGGTACCGGTAGCGTCAATATAAAAATCCGCCTTATAATTTTTCCCCTCATCGTCATAAATACTGTCCACCCTGCTATCTTTTGCGCACGCGCCTTTTATACGCACGCTCAAGCGCACCTCTACCCCGTTTTCCTCCAGAAAAGGCTTTATTTTCGGCGGAAGCGCTAAAACGTCGTAAAGGCTGGCATGCTCGTGCCCGGGAAAGCTTATATTTTTATGCCGCAGATTTTGGTCAATAAGTTTAAACAGCCTGCCTCCGCCTAAACAAATCATCTCCTCAGCAACTGTAAACCGGCCGTTATTGCGCATAATCCCGCCTACCAGCCCGGTTCCCAGAAGCGAATCTGTACGCTCTAAAAGCAGCGTCCTGGCTTTAAGAGACGCGGCCTCGAGCGCGGCCGCTACGCCTCCCCAGCCTCCGCCTATAACTATTACATCCATAATTATTTCTCCTGCTTGCTAATAAACAATATTTTTGCAGCCGGCAAAAGGTTATGCACTTTATCAGCGCCCGCTCTGACTGCCGGTACTATTAAATAATATATGCTTTAAATTAACATTAATATGCAAGGTATAATGTGGTCAAAAAGTTGAATGGCGTTTCTGCACAGCCTTGCGCCCTCTTGCCGGGCTTAAATAAGCCCTCTGGCCTAACGGCCCGCCCTTTACTTCAAATATTCCAAGCCTCCTGTCATAAATTCCTCGGCAGCCTGCGCTATTTCTTCAGCCGAAGCCACCATGCCCTCGTCCAGCCATTTCTGCAGCAGGCCTATACAGCCCATACTTGCAAAAGCATAATAATATTCTAATTTTTTAGGAGAAGCCTTTTCAAAATATTTAGCATAGCCCTCCATACAGGTCTGCCGGCCTATATTAAGAAGCTTAAGCAGAAATAATTTATCACCGTAAGGGCCCAGCGTAACAATGCACAAATCTGAATTATCCTTTATAAATTGGAATATGCCTGCGGTGACTTTTACGGGATTAAGACCGTTTTCTCCCAGAAGCGGCTTCATAGCTTCCTTAAAATGCTTAAGCGCCTCTTCCTCTATACTGTCGCGGAGGTCGTATAAATCCTTATAATGAGTATAAAACGTTCCTCTGTTTATTCCCGCTTCTTCACATAATTCCTTAACTGAAATACTCTGAATAGGCTTCAAGCTAAGCAGTTTGGTAAAGCTCTTGCGGATAAGCATTCGGGTGACCCGTGTGCGATGGTCATTTGTAAACTTTTTAATAATAACCGTCTCCTTTCAACAGCCTATGTACAAACTGTTCGTTTATTAATAGAATAGCCACTAGATGTTAATTGTATTTTCTTCTGTAAATGATTATAATACAAGTGTAGAAGAAAATCAACACCATGTTGTTTACATTCATCCAAGGAGGGATGCTGAATGAAAAAATTATATATAATTACCGGCGCTGCCGGTCATTTGGGAAGCACGATAATAAAGCTTTTGGAAAGCAGAAACCAACAGGTGCGCGGTCTTATTTTGCCCTCTGAAAGCGCTGAGAATACCAAAAATACAACTTACTATAAAGGAGACGTGACTCAGCCTGATTCTATGCGGCCTTTATTTGAAAATACTGGCAGCAGTAAGCTTATACTTATTCATACTGCCGGAATTATCGATATATCAGGAGAGCTTACTCCAAAAATGTACGATGTCAACGTAAACGGAACAAAAAACGTACTCAAGCTCTGTACTCAATATAATGTCAGCCGTATGGTATATGTCAGCTCCGTACATGCCCTGCCTGAAAAAAGCCGAGGACTGGTTATAACCGAAACAGATGACTTTTCACCCGACACCGTAACGGGCGGATACGCCAAAACCAAGGCTCTGGCAACGCAGGCCGTCCTCTTTGCCGCTGAAAACGGACTGGACGCAGTAGTAGTTCATCCTTCGGGCATTCTCGGGCCATATGACGACGCTCACAATCATATGGTGCAAATGATTAGAGATTACGTTTCAGGCAAGCTTCCAGCATGCGTTAAGGGCGGATATGATTTTGTAGACGTGCGCGATGTAGCTGAGGGCTGCCTGGCTGCCGCGGAAAAGGGAAGGCGCGGCGGCTGTTACATTCTCTCTAACAGGCATTACGATGTAAAAGAAGTGCTTTCAATGGCCAAAAGCATAGGAGGGGGACACAGACTGCCGGTATTGCCTTTATGGATGGCCAAAGCGGTTTCCCCTTTTATCCGTTTGGACGCAAAACTAAAAAAGCGACGTCCCCTTTATACTTTATATTCTCTTGACACCCTTTGCAGCAACGACCGGTTTTCACACGATAAGGCCACAGCTGAACTGGGCTACAGACCCCGTGATTTATACGAAACGGTAAAAGATACTGTCCTTTGGTTACGCCGCCAAGGAATACTAAAGCTAAGAAAAAAAATTAAAAATAAAATATTAAAACAAATTTT
>OGCQ01002706.1_pt1 | contig 17454 bp, 19 predicted proteins | sample 1570161 | NCBI WGS metagenome assembly OGCQ01 (sample SAMEA4384402, study PRJEB24528) | human gut metagenome
TAATCTTCCAGTATTGCACTGACTAATCCTATCTTCACTCTAATTCCTCCTCATCCACGCGAACAGTTCTTCCAAGCTCGCTTGATTTCAGACTGCCGAAAATAGCTTTCATTGCACTCAGGACACTCTTTCCTGAAACAGCAGGTTCTATATCATTTTCTACAGACTCTACAAACGCATCAATGATTCCTGATTTTGTCTGATTATCATTTGTCTGAATCTGGTCGATATCGTAGAAAACTTTTCCACCGTCTTTACGGATCAGTTCGATGCAATATTTCGGATTATGATAAATCTTGAGCATTCCCTCTGTTCCATAGATAATCGTGGAATTATCTTCCTCACCATAATAAGTCCAGCTGGCGGTCATCGTTCCGATGATTCCGCTCTTCATTCTGTAAATGCAGATTGCATTGTCATCTACACCGATCAGATTTCCATTACTGTCTTTCTTATCCAGTGTCGTCACTTTCGCAGTTGTTTCTTCTACTGTATCATCAAGCAGGTACTGGATAAGGTCTGTCTTATGTACACCAAGGTCTGCCATAGCTCCCATAGCAGCTCTCTTTTTATCGAAGAACCAGTTCTGTGGGCCAGCATCTACGCTCCAGGTTTCCGGGCCGCCATGTCCGAATGTTGTTTTGAAAGTAAGAACCTTACCGATATCTCCATGTTCGATGAGTTTTCTTGCTTCTGCATGAGCTTTGGCAAATCTCTGATTCTGTCCGATCATGAGTTTCTTACCCATCTGCTCTGCTGTATCCACCATCATCTGACAGTCTTTTAATTTTGTTGCCATCGGTTTTTCACAAAGTACATGTTTTCCTGCTTTTAATGCTGCAATCGTAATTTCAGCATGCACATGATTTGCCACACATACACTGACTGCATCAATTTCCGGATCTGCCAGCATCTCCTCAACGCTTTCATAAGACTTACAGTCATATTTTTCAGCAAGTTCTTTTGCCCGCTGCAGATTCAGATCATAAAGGCCAGTCAGCTTTGCATTCGGATTATCCAGATATTCCGGAATATGACGAACCTGTGCAATCTTTCCACAGCCTATAATTCCGACTTTCACCATCTTATCTCCCCCTTTATGATTTCATTTTTTCTTTCATTTTTCGTTTCATTTTTCATATAAAACATATCATTTTTCATAAATACGGTCAATATTTTTATGCTATACGTATATTTTTTCTATGTTTTGCATCTTTTTATTATTTATTTTTGATATTTATTACCATATTTTATGTTCTATTTCTGAAAAGTTTTCATTTCTTTCACGTATCCTCGCGGAGCGTTTTTATGTAACAGGAACATTACGGAGTAATTTCCTATTACATAAAAAAGATCTCATGGTTTAATCACCACAAGATCTTTTCTGATTTCGCATATATTCCATTATCTCTCATCCGCCGGAAACGTAATACCACACTGCCGTCTCAGTTCATCCATAAGTTTCATGGCATTCAGTGAACGTTCTGTATGACTTTCGGCATTTTCTTCCCTTCGGATCATTTTTATAAAATATTCCAGCTCATATTTCATGTCATTCAATGATTCTCTGTGATAAAGAACTTCCTCGGTTCCGTCCCGGTAAACAATCCTGACTGTTTCCGGACAGTCATTCGTCCCCTGAAAAAGAAGCATTCCATTCTCACCCTGAATTTCATTTGGCAGGCTGGAATCTGTAATCTTTGAATACGATACCTCTGCAATCTTGTCCTGATACTTCGCGAGGATATCTCCTGCTCCGTCCACACCACTTCGAAGCATAACGGCAAAACCGCTGATTTTCTCCGGCATTCCCAAAAGGTACAGCAATGTGTGCACACAATAAACACCAATATCCATCAATGCCCCGGCGGAACATTCTCTGCTGAATATATTGTGCTCCTGTCCTTCTTTGAAGCTGTCATATCGGCTGGAATACTGGCAATAAGAAATATTCGCTTTTCGAATTGCGCCCAGCTTATACAGATTATTTTTTATTGCCTGCATTCCCGGATCAAAGACCGGACGAACAGCTTCCAGAAGCACCAGATGTCTTTCCTGCGCTGTACGGAACATTTCTTCTGCTTCTGCATGATTAGATGCAATTGCTTTCTCACAAAATACATGCTTACCTGCTTTCAGAAGTTTCATCACATGTTTATAATGCATATAATTGGGGCTGGCAACATAAACCGCCTCCACATCCTTATCTGCTGCAAGCATGTCCAGACTGTCATAAAACCGCTCTGCTCCCTGCTCCCCGGCAAATTGTTCTGCCTTTTTAATATCACGGGAATATACCGCTACAAGCTTAAATCCTTCACATTCTTTTGCTGCACTTAAAAATTTCTGTGTAATTTTACTCGTTCCGATCGTTGCAAATCCAATAGTAGTATGCATAATATCTGTTTTTCCTGTCATGTCTTATCGAATATCTTCCGGATATTCCACACCTTCCGGCAATGGCTGCCATTCGTTCAGCCCAAGGCTCTGCTTGAACTTAGCCTGTTCAAGTGTCAGCTTCGGAAGATCATCTTTCAGATATTCCATCAGCTCATCAATTCCCTCACGTGTTACGTTGTTGACTTCAAAAATCTGCTCACATCCCATGTTCTCCATCCACTGTCGTACCATCGGAAGATTGGCGTGAGGAGAATCCACCTTTGTGATGATTCCGATCAGCGGTCTCAGAAGAAAGTTTCTGCTGCCATCGCTGAACAGGTTAAAAGGCTCGTTTGCCGCCTGCACGATTGCAATGACATCGGCCTCAAAAGAAAAGCACGCAAGTCCCACACTGAAATGCTTGGACTCCGCGTATTCACCCGGAGAATCGATCGTATCTTCCTTTGTATTTGTATACTGAGTCTTGTGATAGTGCAGCTCTTCTCCCTTCAGTGCCTGTGTCAGAGAAGTTTTGCCCGCCTCACTTCGTCCCATTAAAAAGATTTTTTTCATTCTGTCATCCTGTCCTGTTTCAGCTTCTGTGGATCTCACAGACATCAAAATGTAGTTCGTCGCGGAAAAATCTCACAACTTCTTCAACTGCTGTCATTACCTGAGAGAACCCGCCTGTTATGATCAGTGCTCCGCTGAAACGATCCATAAATCCAACTTCAACATGTGCAGCCTTTACCGCCACATCCGTCGCAACCACAATGGCCTCCCACGGTGTCACACGCATGATCCCGATAGTTTCTCCTCTGTGGTCTTCGCCTTCATGTACTCCGATATGAAGCGCAAGATTCTCATAAACAGAACCATCCGATGGAGTGAATACATGTGCAAAGTCAAGGGATTTACCCGGAACCCGTACCCGTGTCAGTCGAAGTTTCTTTCCTTTAAGATTTTCATAGTCGTCATGAAACAGTCTCTCGAGAAGTTCCTCTCTCGTTATACGTTCTTCCATGCTGTACTTCCTATCTCTTCGTGATGTCACAGACTACATATCCCAGCGTATCACGGAAATACTCCACAACTTCTGTCATCGCAGACATGACATCGGAAATCTCTCCCGTAATAATCATGGTTCCTGTAAAACGGTCTGCAAATCCAAGATAAACGTTACCGCTCTTTACTGCAATATCTGACGCGATAACCGCTGATTCTGACGGTGTCATATTCATGATCCCGATTGCAGATGAACCATAATCCACCTGCGGATTCAGTCCGAGTTTCTGATATATGATCGGAGCCGGGCCGCCCATTACATGCGCAAAGGTAATTTCCTTACCTGCTACCGTCTCCTGTACGATTCTGATCTTATCGCTATGTTCACTTGCCATTGACAGCTCCTCACTTTCGCTATAATGCCTTATACTAAATTGTACTATTTTGTTAATACAAAGTCAAGGTAATTTTCCTTTAAATCAGCACAAAACAACATTTCCTCAAAATAAAATCCACATAAAACAACACTTTTTTCTTTTTATGTTTCTACAAAGTCAAAAAAGCAACTGTTTCAGATAGTTGTCCAAAACAGTTGCTTAATATTGTATCTATTATATTTCATTCATGTAGTGATATGGAATTTTATTTCTGGTACATATCAGACTGGTCACTGTCAAAATAGTTGATACGCATAGATGCCTTAACATCATTCAGTGTCTCAGCTGCTTTTGCTTGTGCAACCTTGCTTCCCTCTTTCAGGATATCGAGTACATCCGGGATACGCTGTTCCCATTCTTTACGTCTTGCACGAATCGGGCCAAGCTCTGCCTGCATAACATTATTCAGAAATTTCTTGACTTTTACATCGCCAAGACCGCCTCTGCGGTAATGATCCTCGAGTTCTTCAAGATTCTGATATTCCGGAAGGAATTCCGGGAAATATTCATCCCTGCAGAATGCTTCCAGATAAATAAATACCGGGTTGCCTTCCACACGTCCCGGATCCTGTACCCGAAGATGATTCGGATCGGTAAACATGGACATGATTTTTTTCTTAACATCGGCTTCTTCATCAGAAAGATAGATACAGTTGCCGAGAGATTTACTCATTTTAGCTTTACCATCTATTCCTGGCATTCTTCCTTCTATACCTTCTGGATACATTCCTTCTGGCTCAACTAAAACATCTCCATACGTGTGATTGAAGCTTCTTACAACTTCTCTAGCTTGTTCTAACATTGGTTTTTGGTCATTACCAACTGGTACTAAATCAGCTTTAAAAGCAGTTATATCTGCTGCCTGACTTACTGGATAAACAAAGAATCCTGCTGGTACACCTTCTCCACCAAATGATTTTTGTTTTATTTCTTCTTTTACAGTAGGGTTTCTTTGAAGTCTTGCTACTGAAACTAAATTTAAGTAGTAAGTTGTAAGCTCAGTTAATTCTGGTATTTGTGATTGTATAAATATATTAACTTTTTCAGGATCTAGCCCAACTGATAAGTAATCCATAGTAACTTCCATTACAGAATTTATTATTTTTTGTGGATCTTTTGCATTATCTGTTAAAGCTTGTTGGTCAGCTATCATGATATACATATCATATTCACCTGTATTTTGTAATGCAACTCTGTTTCTTAAAGAACCTGTATAATGACCTAAGTGAAGTTTTCCAGTAGGTCTATCTCCTGTTAATATTCTTTTTTTACTCATTTTTTCATCTCCTTATAATGTTTAAAAATTTGCTTCGCTCATGTCGCCAACGACTTCGTCCGTTGCTCAAATTCATAAGCTGGAAATTATATATTATCTATAAACCAGATAATATATAATTTCCTTACAATTAAAAAACTCCGTCCTAAAACTATAGGACGGAGTATTATATCCGCGTTGCCACCTAAATTGTGTATTATAAAATACACCTCTTAATTATCGGTACCATCATACCTCAATTGCTATAACGTGCAACACACGGTAAAGTCTACTCTCATAAAGATTTCAATTTACTCCTAAAAGGCCCATTCATTAAATTCCTTCTTGTTGAGATTCCACCATCCTCAACTCTCTATATCGAACCTAAACTTAATTACTCTTCCTTATCAATGGATTTATTTTATAATTTTCTATTTTAATATTATTATTTTTCAATTTAATTGTCAATAAATTTACTTACTATATATTATTAATCAATTTATTTATTATTATACTATTTCGGGCATTATATTTATATGATTAAATTCTTAAGGATGTGATTAAAATAGAAATTTATACATTAGGTCATTCTAATTACTCTTTTGATAAATTTATAGAAATACTAAAAAAATATAATATAAATTGTGTAGTTGATATAAGAGCTATCCCCTATTCAAAATATAACACTCAGTATAACAAAGAATTTTTTCAAGCAAATCTAAAAAAATTAGGATATACATATATATATATGGCTGATGAATTTGGCGCTAAAAGGAGAACTAGAAATAGTTATAATGATGAAGGATATGCGGATTTTGATAAAGTAATTTTAGAAGAGGATTTCAAAAAAGGCATAGAAAGATTAAAAGTAGGTTGTGCTAAAAACTATAAAATAGTTTTACTTGGAGCCATGCAAGAGCCCATAAGATGTCCTCGTGCCATATTACTTGGAAGAGAATTAATTAAAGAAGGTTTTAATGTAAAACATATAATGCATGAAGGCGATTTAAAAACACAAGATGAACTTGAAGAACAACTTCTTGAAAAATACTTTGAAGAAAGAAATCAACTTACTATGGATTCTTTGTTAGGTAATGCTATGAGCCGTGAAGATATGATTAAAGAAAGCTATAAACTTGCAAACAAAGAAATTGGTTATAGAATAGAAAAATTAAAAGATAAGTAAAATTTAATTTATTTATATCACAAATGACTTCATAGATTACAAAAAAATAGAGGTAACAAAAAAGTTACCTCCATACATATTATCTATCTTGATCTGTTACTGCAAATACATAAGGTATGTTTCTATAGTAATCACCATAGTTTAATCCGTAACCTACAACAAATTTGTCTTCTATTGTAAATCCACAGTAATCAGGTACTAATTCTACTTCTCTTCTACTTGGTTTATCAAGTAATACACAACATTTTATAGTAGCAGGATTTTTAGCTTTTAAGTGCTCCATTACATGAGCCATAGTATGAGCTGAATCTGTTATATCATCAACAACTAATACATCATATCCTTCTAAGTCTGATTTTATGTCGTTTACTATTTGTACTCTACCACTAGACGCTGTTCCATGTCCATAACTTGATGTAGTCATAAATTCTATTCTAACAGGCACACTTAAAGCTCTAACTAAATCTGCACAGAAAATAAAACTACCTTTTAATAGAGATACTACCATTAATTTTTTTCCTTCGTAATCTTTTGAAAGTTGTTCTCCTAACTCTGTTATTCTAGTTTTTAGTTGTTCTTCAGAGCAAAGTACTTCCCAAACTTTTTTATCGATATCCATTGATTAACCTCCTAAATAATGATGATATTTCCATTTTATAAAAGATTAACTTCTTTTGCAAGATAGTTTTATTTAACTTTATTCATATCATTCATTACATTTAATATTATTTCGTCAGTTACTTGCATACCCTTGTCACTAACTTTACCTAAATTTTGTATAGATTCTTCTACTTTTGTTCCTACTATACCGTTAAGTGCTGGTACTGAGTATCCTTGTTTTGCTATAACTGCACTTTGAACTGCTGCTGAAGCTGCAGATGATAATTTTAAAGCACAACCAGCTTTTGCACCATCGCAAATCATCCCACTTAAATCTGCTATCATATTTTCTATTGCTCCATATATATGATTAATATCTCCATCCATTAACCAAGCTATGCCTGAACTTGCTCCTGTTGATGCAGCAACTCCACATCCACATACAGCTGAAAGTCTTCCTGTAAAGTTCTTCACATAAGCAGTTAATAAATGAGATATAGCAAGAGCTTTTGCCATTTTTTCATCATTTTGTGGGTATTTTTGTGCGTATGCAACTATAGGAAGTATAGCTGTTAATCCATGATTTCCCGAACCATTTGAACTCATAACAGGAAGTTTAGCTCCACCCATTCTAGCATCAGATGCAGCTGCTGTTAAAAGCATGGCCTTAGTCATTATTCCATCTCCTAATAAACCTTCATCAATAGATTCTTTTATTCCTCTACCAACGCCAATTCCTATATTATTTTCTAAGCCGTACTTAGCCATATCCATATTCATTTCAATTCCATCTAATAAGAATTTAATATCTTCTAAATCCATATTTTCAACGTTTGTAATGATTTCTTCTATAGTTATATGATCCATTATATTTTCTTTTTTTTCTGTAGTTTGAACTTCAGCCATTTCTGCAAATCCATCTACTTCATCTAATAAAACTAAATTATTTTGTTGTAAAAATACAAAATTATCATGTTTAGTTTTTATTATAACTCTTGATTTATTATTTTCACCTTCTAAAGTAACGTCTATTACTACCTTCTCCTTAGTATCTAACGGTTCTATACTAATTGGTGTAGCATCCATATATTCTTCTGATTTTTTAACTTGCTCATCAGTTAATCCTTCTAATAAAGTTAATCCATCCTCTGATTTACCACCTACAAGACCCATAGCAACTGCTATTTTTAATCCTAATCTTTCAATCCCTGGTATACCAACACACATAGCATTTTTATATACATTTGGACTTACTAGTATTTTATTTTTTACAACATCTTCTCCTAATAATTCTTTTGCTTTTGCACAAGCAAGTGCTACTGCCACAGGTTCTGTACATCCTACTGCTGGTTTAACCTCTGCCTTTAGTATGTCAATTAAATTTTCTCTTAAATCTCTCATTTTTTAATCCTCCTAAATATTTTTTATTTTCCTTGTTGTTTTCAGGTTATTTCACAGCAATCTCTTCATATGATAACCTTTTCAATTTTTAAATTTTATAAATCTTTAGTCTTTTTCATATTTAATAAGGATCTTATATCCTTTAAAACCATATATATTCTGTTTAAAGTTATTTGAATAGTTATAAGTATTACAAACAACATTACCCAACCTACAATTGTAAAATTAATTCCAAAGTTCACATCAATCTCTCCTTATAATTAATTTTCCTTAAGAATTAGAAAAGACTAGGTTATCCTAGTCTTTATTTTTTATTATTCAATTATATTCTAACTCTTTTATCTTTTTTTTCCTATATAAATATATCTTTTATTTTGGATTTCCTGTAATTTTCCTTCAAAATCATATTCTTTAAATATATTTTGAATTTGTCTAGGATAATTATAATTGATTTTATCTCCACAGATTCTATGTTTGAAATACTTTAATTTAACTCTTAAATCTTTTAAATTTAAATCCTCGACTATCACTTCTCCGCCATATTTAAGTACTCTATTAATTTCTTTTACAGATTTCTTACAATTTGCTGTATGATTTAAATAATCTAATACTATAATTTTATCAAAATAGTTGTCATTAAAAGGCATATATTCCAATTGTCCACTTACTACTGTACAGTTTTCATTCATTATATGAGAGAAACATATTTCATCTCTACGACTATGTTCTAAAATAGTTACTTGAACTCCAAAAGCTCTTATTCTTTTTCCCAGTTCTCCCACTTTTCCTACTAATAATACTCTACTGCCTATATCATGCTTAATATTATTTAAAAATGATAGAACTTCTCCTGAAAACTCAATGGTTCCTGAACATGATTCGTACTTATGGCATATTAAACTTTCCACATTATCCTCCCTATAAAGTTTTTCCTATAATTCAAGTTATTATTAGATTATAATAAATCCTAAATAAGTATTCAATAGATTATGCTGTTTTATTTATTATATAATTTATTCCTCTTCTTCCATTGATACCTTTTTTATTTTAGATACAGAAACTTCATAGGCTGTTTTTTTAACAGAATTACCCCCTTCTAATTTTTTGTCATAAACTCTACTTTGTACTCTTCCCCACATTTGAATTCTATCTCCCACATTAAGATTTTTTGCAAATTTAGCATTTCTCCCCCACACTATTGATGGTATATAGTCCGACTTATTATAAGGTCTATTTATTGCTACTAATAAATCAGTTATTTCCCTTCCCAGTGGAGTTTTTCTATATATAGGTACTTTGCATATATACCCATCTAAAAATATGCTATTCGGATCTTTTGTATCAACTTCTATTATTGGTTTTATTTCTCTAACAAATACTGTTAAGACAAGTTTATTCTTATTATCAACATTTTTATTATAAGATCTTAGTTGGCCAACAACACTTACTAATTTTTCATTTTCAAAATCTATATCTTGTAATAATCTTTCTGATATTGTCATTGGAAGAATATCATAAGAATTACTTAACCTATTGATTTTTATTTTTGTACTATAAAATTTTTCTCCAAAGATTTCGTGACTGAATTCCAATTTATCCTCAAGTTCTCCTTTAAGATTTACAACATTAGTATCGTCCTTAACAATTATCATATTATTTATCCCCCCAAAATTGTTAATTATAACTTTATCTTTCCTTCTACAATAAATATATTTATCATATTTACTTTTTATTACATTTAATCATCTTTAAGTAATTTTTGCTCACCTGATGAATTTACTTCGTAATTATTTTTGTAAATCAAATCAGAAATTTTAACCATAGAGTAATTTTTCTTTTCTAAGTTATTTATGGAATTTTCCAAATATACACCTACATCTTTTACATTGGCATGAAATAATATTATAGACCCACTCGTAGTATTTTTACTAACTCTCTCAACTACATTTACTGGTCCTATATTCTTCCAATCACCAGAATCCACATCCCATTTTAAAGTATAGTATCCTAAAGATTTACAAGTATTCATTGTGTCTTTATCCACATGTCCAAATGGAGGTCTGAATAAATTTACTTCCTGACCTGTTAAATTTTTTATCTTCTTTGATGTAACAACAATCTCATCTATCTTTTCTTCATTTGATATATATGTAAATGAAATATGTGTATTTGAATGATTGCCTATTTCATGTCCCCTATTATGTATTTCTTTAACTAAATCTTCATTATCATCTATCCAACTTCCCACCAAGAAAAATGTAGCCTTTATATTATGCTTATCCAATATGTCCAAAATTTCTTCTATATTCTCACTTCCCCAAGCAACATCAAAAGTTAGAGCTACTTTTCTTTCATTTGTATCAACTCTACTTATAGGTACTTCATATCTGTCAAAAAAAGAGCAAAGATTTTTTATTCCCATAACAAAGCATCCAATTAAAGATAATGTTCCAAAAAATAATACTATACTTAAAATAAAAGCTTTTATTCTTTTATATGATGATCCCATTTTTAACCTCCTCCATATAATACTCTTATAATATATCTATTTTGTAATTTTAAAAAAATTACAAAAGCATGTACTAAAAATTATTTAAAAATATTACTAAATTCGACTTATTTGGATTTTTTTTTCAGGATATATTTTTTCTATCTGGAGAAATTATAAGTAACATCAATAAATGATGTTAAAAAATTATATTTCAACTCAAGGAGGAAAGTTACTATGTCAAATACTAATAACAGACAAGTTGTTCCGGAGGCAAGAGCTGCATTAAATCAAATGAAATTAGAAATAGCTGGCGAATTAGGAATGTCTAACTATGAAAATATTGACAAAGGTAATTTAACTGCAAGACAAAATGGTTATGTTGGTGGATATATGACTAAAAAATTAGTTGAAATGGCAGAAAAACAAATGGCAGGTAAATAATTTTAGTAAAAAATGAGCAATATAAGGCTACCTAAATAGGTAGCCTTTATTATATAAATTTTTATTCTTAAATACTACTTTTATTTTTTCATAATTTAGTTTAATATAATAATATAAATTGTTTCGTGGAGGATAAAAATATGTTTGAAAACTCAACTGAAGAGTTAGCATATCATAAACTTTTAATTTTATACATTTTAGATAAAATAAATATGGATTTAACTAATTCTCAGATGACACAAGTTGTTTTAGAAACAGATATTATGAATTATTTTTCATTCCAACAAATTCTATCTCAACTTATGGATTCAAAGTTTATAAAACCATATAAAGATTCTGGAAGGGAGTATTACTGTCTTACTCAAAAAGGCCTAGAAACTTTAGAGTACTTCTTAAACAGAATACCAGAATCTTATGCTCAAAAAATTGATGAATACATAAAAAATAATAAAGAGAGCTTGCTAGCAGATACTCAAGTAAAATCAAGCTTTGTTAAACAAAGTGAAAATGAATTTATTGTTAACTTAAGAGTTATTGAAAATCAAAGTAATTTAATAGATTTAAATTTAAATGTATCATCTGAAAAGCAAGCAAGACAAATTTGCAACAATTGGAATAATAACGCTTCTAATATGTATGCAGAAGTAATTAATTTATTAATAAGGGATATTCACTAGAACCTACATACAAATTATTGTTGTAGGTTCTTTTCCTACTTTTATTACTTTTATTAATTGATTTGTAGATGTGTCATATACTTTTAGAGAATTGTTTTGAGTATCTGATATAAATAGTCTTTCTTCATCTGGAGAAATTTCTAGCCCCTGTGGTATTCCTTCAATATCAATACTTCCAATATATTTACTTTGATTATAATCTATCATTTTTACATTTTTATATCCTAAATCTGCTATATAAACTTTTTTATCTTTATAATTAAATGATATTTGTACTGGTAATAAAAATTCATCAAAAACCTTTTTTGTATTTAGTAATTCTTCATCGATAATAACTACATTTCCATCTAAGGTAGATACGTAAATTTCACTTTTATATTTGTCTAATTGTACATGCCATGCTTTAAAATCAATATCTATCTTTTTTTCTATAACTTTATTAATAATATCAATACATGTTATAGAGTCCATACATGGTACATATAATTTTTTTCTAGGCAAGTCAAAACAAAAACCATGTGGCATATCATCCACACTAATCATTCCTATGGGATCTAGAGTATTTTTGTCCATAAAATAAATACTATTAGAGTCTTCATTGGCAATAAATATTTCTTCTTTATACATGGCTATTTGACTTAAACTACCTCCAATAGATGATGAGTCAATTATTTTTTCACTGTTCATATCTAAAATATATAAAATTCCGTTGCTAGAGCTTGGCAGATACATTTTTTTCGTTTCTTTATCTATGCAGAAATGGTGAGGATAAATATTTTCATCCAACTTAATTTCATTTTCCAAAGTAAGTGAATCATAATCTATTATACTTATACTTTTTGATAGATAATTTGAAACGTACACCTTCATAAGTTTCCCTCCCTTCTATTTTTATTCTTCCACTTCATACTATAATAATATATTAATTTATTTGGATAATTATTCTATTATTTAGTTGCTTTATATTCTTTATATTGTTATTATATTCATTATAATATTTGAATTTAAGGAGATTACACCTATGAAAATTGAATTTAAAACTAGCGATGTTTGCTGCCGTCAAATAACTTTAGAAGTTGATGAAAACAACATAATAACAGAAGCTAACTTCGAAGGTGGATGTAATGGTAACCTTGGTGGTATAAGCAGATTAATAATTGGGCAAGATGCTAAAGAAGTTGCTGAAAAATTAAAAGGAACTACTTGTCGTTCTAAAGACACTTCATGTCCAGACCAATTAGCTAAAGCTATAGCTGAGTCATTATAATAAAAAAGGTGGTAATCATGCCACCTTTTTTACTTTATTTAACTAATTGTCTCACATGTCCTATCATATATAATGAACCTGCTGAAATTATTATATCATCATCTTGTGCATTTTCTAATGTATATTTAACTGCATCTTCAATTTTTGGAATTGCTATTACATCAGAAACATATTTTTCAATTTTCTCTTTTAATTCATCACAACTTATAGCTCTATCACTATCTGGTGTAGTTGTAATAACTTTATCAAATTTATCCATAAGAATTTCAAGGACACTGTCAATATCTTTATCCTTTAACATACCTATTAAAAGTGTCATTTTTTTCCCTTTGAAATTTTTTTCAAGTGCTTTAGATAAGGATCTAGCTCCATCTTCATTATGAGCCCCATCTATTATCAATGTAGGACAATCTTTAATTTTTTCTATTCTTCCTGGCCATCTAGTATTTAAAAACGCCCTTTTTATAGTTTCATCGCTTATTTCAGTATTTCTCTCATCTCTTAGTACTTTTATTACTGTTAATGCAAGTACTGCATTATTTACTTGATGTTCTCCTATTAATTTTATCTCCATATTTTCAAATTTTTCACCTAATATGGTACAATTAAAAATTTGAGAGTTTATATCAGATTTTTTAACTTCTAAATGTTTGAAATCAGCTTCTATGTACTTAGTATTTTTTTCTTTACATACATCTTTAATTACTTCTTCTGCTTCCTTTTTTTGTTTATAAACAACAGCTATACTATTTTCTTTTATTATTCCAGCTTTTTCATAAGCTATTTTTCCTAAAGTATCTCCAAGAACTCCTATATGATCTAAACTAAGAGAAACTATTACACTGGCAAGAGGTGATTTAATTACATTTGTCGCATCATATCTTCCACCTAGTCCTACTTCAAGTACTACATAATCTGCATCTTGCTCCCAGTAATAGTAAAATGCCATAGCTGTTTCTATTTCAAATTCTGTTGGATAGGCATATCCCTCAGATGCCATTTGTTCTATTTTTTCTTTCATTATAGTGATTATTCTAGCCACATCTTCTTCAGGTATATTTTCTCCATTAAGCCTAATTCTTTCTGTGAAAGTTTCTAAGTATGGTGATGTGTATAGACCAACTTTATATCCTTGTTCCTTTAATGTGTTAGAAATAAAAGAACATACAGAACCTTTTCCATTTGTTCCTGCCACATGAACAAATTTTAACTTGTCCTGTGGGTTTCCTAATAATTCTAATAATTTAAAGGAATTTTCTAGTCCCAATCTCATTCCAAATTTATGTGATTTTTCGATAAACTCTAGTGCCTCTTGGTAATTCATTTTTAATCCTCCTCGACGATGTTTAAGTATTTATAATAAATTTTTGTTTATTTTTTCAAAAATTAAATATCTATAGTTAATTATAATACATTTTTATATTTACCACACAATTTGACAAAAAATTAAAAAAACCATGCATAAGAATTTTTCTTATACATGGTCTTTATTAAAATAATTTCTTTAGAAATTATTTTAATTTAGCTTCTATATTTTCAAGTCTTTCAAGAACTGATTTCATCATTTCTTCGAATTTCTCTTTTTTAGCTTTTTCTTCGTTAACTAAGCTTTCTGGTGCTTTTGCTAAGAATCCTTGGTTAGAAAGTTTTCCATTAACTCTCTTTATTTCGCCTTCTAATTTAGCTTTTTCTTTAGTTAATCTTTCTTTTTCTTTTTCAAAGTCAACTAATTCATCAAGCGGTATAAATATTTTAGCTCCATTTATAACAACAGAAACTGCATCTTCTGGTATATTTTCTTCAGTTTCAGCTATTTCTACCATTGAAGCAGATGCTAAAGTTATAAAGTATTCTTTAGTAGCCTCTACAGCTAATTTTTTATCTTCAGTTGGAACTATTATTACTTTAGCTTTCTTAGATGGTGGAACATCCATTTCAGCTCTAGCATTTCTTATATTTCTTATACCATCCATTGCAAGTTCCATCATTTCTTCTTCACTTGCCATGTTATCTTCTTCTTTATAGTGAGGCCACTGAGCTATTACTATGCTTCCTTCTACAGTTGGAAGATAAGTATATATTTCTTCAGTTATGAAAGGCATATATGGATGTAATAATTTTAATATAGTTTCAAGAACATAAGTTAATGTGTATAGAGCAGCTTTTTTAGCTTCTACATCATCACCATATAATCTTGGTTTAACTATTTCTATATACCAGTCACAGTACTCAGTCCATGCAAAGTCGTATATTTTTTGTGCTGCTATACCTAAATCAAATTTATCCATGTTGTCTATAACTTCTTTAACAACATTATTAGCTCTAGATATTATCCATTTGTCAGCTATTGTTAAGTTATCTTCTACAGATTCTCTAGTTACACCGTTCATTATTTCTTCATCTATGTTCATGAATACAAATCTAGATGCATTCCATAATTTATTTGCGAAGTTTCTAGCTGCTTCAACTCTTTCCATGTAGAATCTCATATCATTTCCTGGAGAGTTACCAGTAACTAACATGAATCTTAAAGCATCAGCTCCGTATTGGTCTATAACTTCTAATGGATCTATACCATTTCCTAAAGATTTACTCATTTTTCTACCTTGAGAATCTCTAACAAGTCCATGTATTAATACATGATCAAATGGTTTTTCATTCATACAGAACATTCCTGCAAATGCCATTCTTACAACCCAGAAGAATATTATATCGTATCCAGTAACAAGTACATTTGTTGGATAGTAGTATTCTAATTCTTCAGTGTTATGAGGCCATCCTAAAGTTGAGAAAGGCCATAATGCAGAAGAGAACCATGTATCAAGTACATCTTCATCTTGTTTGAAGTGAGTATGTCCACACTTACATTCTTTTGGCATTTCTTTAGCTACTACTACTTCGCCACATTCTTGACAGTAGTAAGCTGGTATTTGGTGACCCCACCATAATTGTCTTGATATACACCAATCTCTTATATTTTCTAACCATTGTAAATATGTTTTGTCATATCTTTCTGGTACGAATTGTAATTCTTTTGATTTTAATATATCTATAGCAGGTTTAGCTAATTCATCCATTTTTACGAACCATTGTTCAGAAAGTCTTGGCTCTATTACAGTATGACATCTGTAGCAAGTACCAACTGAATGTGGATGGTCTTTTATTGCTATAACATATCCTGCTTCTTCTAAGTCTTGCATTAATTGTTTTCTACACTCGTATCTATCCATACCTTGGTATTTACCAGCAAGCTCGTTCATAGTTCCATCTTCGTTCATAACGTTGATTTCTTCTAAGTTATGTCTTTGACCTACACCAAAGTCATTAGGGTCGTGAGCTGGAGTCATTTTAACTGCTCCTGAACCGAAATCTTTGTCAACATAGTCATCAGCAACTATTGGAAGTTCTCTTCCTACTAATGGAAGTATTGCAGTTTTTCCTACTAAATGAGCATATCTTTCATCTTCAGGATTAACAGCTATACCTGTATCTCCAAGCATAGTTTCTGGTCTAGTTGTAGCTATTTCTAAGAATTCATCACTATCTTTTAAGAAGTATTTTATATGATAGAAGTTTCCTGCTTTTTCTTCATGTTCAACTTCTGCATCAGATAATGTAGTTTTACAATCTGGACACCAGTTTATTATTCTGTTTCCTCTGTATATTTGACCTTTTTCGTAAAGTTTTACAAAGAACTCAGTAACAGCTTCATTACATCCCTCATCCATTGTAAATCTTTCTCTATCCCAGTCACAAGAGTCTCCTAATTGTTTCATTTGGTCAACTATTTTTCTACCAAATTCATTTCTCCAATCCATAGCTCTGTTTAGGAATTCTTCTCTACCTAATTCGTATTTGGTTTTTCCTTCTTGCTCTTTTATTCTTTCACAAACTTTAACTTCTGTTGCTATAGAAGCATGGTCAGTTCCTGGTTGCCATAGAGCTTCATAACCGTCCATTCTCTTCCATCTTATAAGAACATCTTGTAAAGTATGGTCAAGAGCATGTCCCATGTGTAATTGTCCTGTTATATTTGGTGGTGGTAAAACTATACAGAAAGGTTTCTTATCAGGATTTGGACTTGATTTAAAATAACCTTTGTCTAACCACTCATCATAAAGTCTTTTTTCGAAATCTTTTGGATCGTAAGTTTTCGATAAGTTTTTTATTGCCATTGTTAATTCCTCCTTAAATATTGTCATTCTTTTTGTATCATTATAAAATTTATCCTAAATATAGATAAAATATAATTTTTATAACTAAAAAATTCGCTTCGCTTAAGCCACTGCGTGGGCGCTACCCTTCATGTCGCCAA
>OGCQ01002708.1_pt1 | contig 17428 bp, 16 predicted proteins | sample 1570161 | NCBI WGS metagenome assembly OGCQ01 (sample SAMEA4384402, study PRJEB24528) | human gut metagenome
TATCACATCAGTTTTAGGAAAGCAAGTACCTAAAAGAAATTTTTCTTCCCCTTATATGTAACAATCATACCGGCTTCCTGGCGTTCAGAATGGTTTCTGCTGTCTGCTGTGGTGTTTGGTTGGAATTGTCCAGCCAAAAGCCGATCCGTGGTGTTGTCTGCATAAATGTATCGTATAAGGTTTCAACCGTAAAGCCGGAATAGCCTGTTTTCTCCCTGTATCGTTCCCTTCCTTTTATTGTTTCCACATCTGGACAAAGAACGACAACCTCAACAGGGTATTTATGCGGCACAAAAAATATGTACATGTAACTAATTCAACACATTTATAATTTGAATAGGGACATTATAGCATTTACTAAATACAAATTCAATGTATACGGAAAGAAAGATATAAGGAGTGGGAGGGATTCCGCCGTAGTCGGCATTGTAGGAAAATCCAAAAGTTTAGATTTTCCCACAATGCTTATCTTTTGGTCTTTGGTTCGGAATAGTGTAGTGCTGGCGGTCTATCTCTTGTTTTCGGTTGCTTGCTTCCTTACCGTACATGAGCATTAGCGCCCGGATTATCGTTGCCGTAGCCTTCCAGAAGATTGATGACGCCCCAAATGCCAAGACCACCGCCAAGCGCCGTAACGAGCGTCTGAAGGACATCGACTGCGGAATTGAAAAACTCCATATATAACTTGCCGGGGACGGAAGAACACGTCCAGACCACACTCCCATTCTCCGGCGCTCCTTTCAAATTCAATTTCAGAAGTGGCCGTTTTGTCGCTGATGTCTTGTATATATGAAAAAGCTACCAGATGCGGCAGCTTCGTGGATAAGAATATTTCGGCAATCAAACGGAAGATGATTCTTCTGTTACGACTACCTCATAACTGTCATACGTTTCCTCCGGCTTCACTTTGAGCTTGGTGGAGAGAAACTTTTCAATATCAAACGTGTTGCGCCGGTCGGCATCCGAGAGGTATTTGTAATTCGGATGCTTGGTGATGTCATATTTCTCAGACCGGAACGGGCGCACGCCGCGAAGCTGGAGGATGCACTTGCCGCCATCCAGAACTGCCAGCTCATCCACGCTGGCAAGCTCCTTGCCGAGTTTCTGGTAATTGAGCGAATGTGACGTTTCACGCCCTCGGCTCTCGCCGGTGTTGAACGTGTCAATCGTTTCTTTCCCAAGCGCCGTAGACAGCTCCTTGAGTGTCGTCGGCTCCGAGCCGCCGAGGAATAGCCGCGAGTCCATGTTGCCAATGATGGTGTCCGCATTGTCCTTATACAACGCCTTGAGCTGGCTTTGCGCCTGCAAAATAAGGCAGGCGGAAATCTCACGGGAGCGGATCGTTGCAACCAGCTTTTCAAGCTGCGGGATCTGCCCGATGTTGGCTGCCTCATCAATCAGGCAGCGCACATGGACCGGCAAGCGTCCGCCGTACACATCGTCGGCTTTCTCACAAAGGAGATTAAAAAGCTGGCTGTAAATCATGGAGATCAGGAAATTGAACGAGGCATCGGTGTCGCTCATAATGAGAAACAGCGCCGTTTTTCGGTCGCCCAGCGTGTCCAACTCCAGTTCATCGTAGGCAGTCACCTCACGCAGCTCCTCAATGTCAAAGGGCGCGAGGCGTGCGCCGCAGCTCACCAAAATACTTTTGAGAGTTTTGCCCGCCGCCAAGCGATATTTGGCATATTGACGCACGGCGAAGTGATCCGGCTTTTCTTTTGCCAGCTCCTTGAACATCAGATCAACCGCATTTTCAAATTCCTCATCGTCCTCCCGCACCTCCATTGAGTTCAGCATTTCAATGAGCGTAGCGAAGTTCTGTTCTTCTACCGGCGCTTCATAGTGGATGTATCCAATGAGGGCGCAGTAGAGAAGCGTTTCGGCTTTCTGCCAGAACTCATCGCCGGTTTTTCCGTCGCCCTTGGTGTTGGAAATGAGGCACGTCACCAGCTTCAAAATGTCCTTTTCCGAGTGAATATAGGCAAATGGATTGTAGTGCATCGACTTTTTGAAGTTGATCGTATTGAAGATTTTAATGCGGTAGCCAAATCGCCGGAGCATCTTGCCGCATTCAACCACAACGCTGCCCTTGGGGTCTGTGACAACAAAGGAACAGGGATACGTTTTGGAATTGCACTGCATGAGATTCGGTTTCAGCCAGAAGCGCGTCTTGCCGCTGCCGGAGCCGCCGATCACCAGCACGTTTTTATTGCGCGCTGTTTTCGGGTCTTTCGGGCGGTTGTTCATCGTCAATTTCTCTGTCTGCGTCAAAATGACATTGTTTCTGGCGTCCGCGTCAATGTAGGGCGCAATGTCCTCATGCGTTCCCCAGCGGGCAGAACCGTACTCGGTATTTTTGCGAAATTTCTTCGCATTTTTGCCCTTGACGTGGACAGTCAGCCGAATTGCAGCCGCGACCAGAACTCCAGCGCAGAGATCGAGCGGATGGAAACTGGGCACAGCCGTGGAAAACGCAGCGTGCATCCCATCCATCATGTGCAGCACTTTGCCGGAAAAATCCGCGCCGGGCGCAATGCGCATGGCCTGACCGAGCTTTGTCGCAAACAGTGCGATCCCGACGTAGGGAAGATTCGGGAGAATCCACTTTTTTAGCCGCATATTCATCGTGTCTGCTCCTGCTGCTTTTCCCGCACGCGCTCTTTACCGAGGCTCTGAACAAGCGCCTTGAACTGCTGCAAGCGCGCCAGGACGGAGGTACGCGGCTTGGATTCACGCTGAATCTGACCGGCAGAATACTCGGTGAACGCTGCGTTGATGGCTTCGCTGTCACGACCTTTGAAGAAAATCACATATTTCGGCGGCGATACGCTTTTATCCCGATGAATGGCATAATCCACACCGTATTTCCGCGCAACCCGATCAAAGGAACGGACGCGAAGATTTGTTGTTTCCATCGTGCTGCTGCCTTGATCCTGCCCGGTGAGCTGCTTGACCGTCTGTTTCCCGTGATGCACTACGGGACCTTTTTGCTGCCGGTGCTGCTTTTCTGCCTGCAACTGCGCCAAGAGCTTGGTAATTGCTGCTTTCAGAACCCGTCCGGAGAGCTTTGTCGCGGAAATCATAAGAGAAATTGTTTTGTGTTCCACTTCCTCCTGCAATCAGATCACCTCCCGATGATGGCAGGTGGGCATTACGCCCACCCGACCACAAATACGATGGTCAATACCTGTTCATTGATCGCCGCAGAGCTGGCGGAAACAACCGCGTCATACGATAGCGGCAGCGTTGCACCGGCGCTTACTGTCATGGACGAGGCGGTGAGCAGTTCGCTCTTGCCAGTGGCGGCAGTCTGTATCCCACCCAACGCAAAGCCAATGCGCTTGGAGTCAACCTTTTGCTCAGCCATATTTGTTGCATACGGCACGATTGTCCAGCCATTTTCCGCGCGCAGCGTCACGCCGGACACCTGCACCGCACTGCTGGAATTGTTGACGATCCCCGCGCCAGTTGCCGTGTAGACAACGCCATGCTCCGACACCGTGACCGTCAGGCTTGCCGGAACGGTGACGGAAAAGCGGCTCATTTCACGCCCGCAGCCATCACACACGCCATCGCCGTTGCTGTCAACATGATCGGCATAGTCATAGCCGCTGTATGCGCAGCTTGTGCAGCGTTTGGTACGCCGGTGCTGCGTGGAGGAATGATCCGTCCAACTGCCGTAGCTGAACGTATGCGCGCCGTAGTCCGTCGTGCTATATGAGCAAGTCGTGCAGCTCCCGGTTCTGCGGTGCTGAGTGTCGGAATGGCTGCTCCAGCTTCCGTAACTCAGACTGTGGCTGGCATACTGTGTATCACTGTACCCGCAATACCGGCACGTCATGGAGCGGCTATGCTGGCTGCTGCCCGCGCTGCTCCAGCTTCCATAGCTGTAACTGTGCGAAGCATAGTCGTAGTCTGTTGCGCCGCAGTACCGGCAGTAATTCTCACGTCGGTGCTGGCTGGACGAATACTGCTCCCAAGAGCCGTAACTGTAATTGTGACCGGTTGCGTAGACTGTTTCACGCTTGGACTGTCCGCAATCACAGCTATACTCCCGATAACCGTTGCGTGTGCAGGTCGCGTCACTTTCGTAATCCAGCACCCACGAATGGCTGCCGCAGGAGGGGCAAGTCCACGAGCCGTAAGAGCCAGAGCCATGATTTTTATACACATAACTGCCTAAATATTTTGTGTAATGACATAAGTAACACTCGTAATATTCGGCATGACCTCTGGAAGTGTGCGACTGCGCAACATAAGTTCCCTGCAAAGACTGCTTTCCGCAGGATGGGCAAGCGCCCACAACGGAGGTTAGCGCGTTGGTGCTATACACGTCCATAAAGTACAGTGACGAGCGGTTTGAGCCGGTCCAGTCATAGGTGTGCAGCGGAACCGTGGATTCCGGGTAGCCGATCAGATAGCCGATATAGAGCGTGCTGCCGCTGTCATACGGCAGATAAAACGCATCCGTGCCGATCTCCGTCAGAATAGAATCTCCATAGTACGTCATAATGGTCGTCAGCGATACGCAGCCATAAAAGGCGTGCGTACCAATAACCGGCGTGGTGTAGGGGATTTCTGCCGTTGCAAGCGAAACGCAGCCATCAAACCAATAGGCAAGGTCATAGATGGAGAGCAGGCTGGGATCTTCAAAAAAGACCGACGTGATCTGTTCCCGCACCGCCGCCCACGGCTGATCTGCCGCACTGGAAAAGGCGGCGCAGCCGCCGCTGCCGGAGATGAGCAGCATTCCGTCATCCGTCAGCTCCCACTGGATATTGCTGCCCGGAATCGTGCCGGAGGTGGGTGCGTCTGAAACTTCCGAGGATTCTTCAATTTCTGGAGCTTCTTCGCTGGATTCTTCTGCTTCCGGGAGTTCTTCGGTGGGTTCTTCCTCGATGATGATTTCCGATTCTGCTTCAAAATCCGTGATGTATTCATCCTCTGCCGCCAGTGCGGTGGTGCTGAACATGGATACCAGCAGGATCAGCACCAGCAGCAGAGCTGTCAGGTTTCTTGCCTTGAAATGCGTCATGGCAGCCTCCTTATCCGACGATGGAGATGGTAAAGACTACATTTGCCGCCTGCACGTCCTTGCTGTTCGGCGCGTCGCCGGATACCTTAGCAAAGTATGTAAGCGGAAGATTCTGTGCCGCGCCGATCTTGGGGAACGCATCCTTGGTAATGCTCATCTTACCCGCGCCCTTTGTGACGCAGGAGTTGATTTTGAGCGCAATCGTCTTGCTGCCGGAGAAGCTGTCATAGCTGCCGACCTTGTACGCCCCGTCCGTCACGGAGATCGCCGTCACCTGCACCGCGCCGGTCTTGGAATTGTTTGTGATCTTGGCATTGTCCGCTGTAATGACTGTGCCGTTGGTAACGTAGACCGGCAGCGAGGACGGAACGGTGACATTGACCGCCCGGTACTGATTGTCCACGGTCAGCGTGACCGGCACGGTCGCCGTGGTCGAACCTGCGGCAAAGGCGCTTACGCTGAGCGAGAGTGTCAGAAGCATTGCCAGCAGCAATGCCGGGATTCTGTTTCGTTTCATAAAAGCTCCTTTCTGCGGCGGGCGGCATTTGCCGTCCGCCGCGTGTACTTGCAGAAATTACGCCACGGTATCCCACTCGATCACAAACACGACGTTTGCAACCGTCGCATTCTTCATCGTGTTGGAAAGCGGCGTGACGATGGCAGCATAGTCGATCTTTGCCATATTGCCGGTCAGATCGCCAACACCCGTCATGTAGCAGCCGTCCACCGGCGCAGTGATGAGCGCCTGTGTCTGCTCGTTGGTCGCGGTCTGAACCTGCTTGCCGCCGCCAATGGCGAGTGCAAAACCGAGCTTGTTGGAGTCTACCTTTTCAGCCGCCAGCAGAGATTTGTCACCGAACTTGGTAAGATGCCAGTTTGCCGCCGCCGAGATCGTGACGGATTTCACGCGCACCGCGCCGTAGGAGAAGTTTGTGATCTTGCAGTCTGTCGCGGTGACAACCGTACCCTCGTCGGACATGGCGAGGGGCAGCGTGGTGGGAACGGTAACATTCAGTTTGGTCGGCGTAATATCGCCGTCGTCACCGCCGCCAATGCCGCCGTTCGTGGTGGTTAGGCTCACCGGCGTTGTGCCGGAACCGCCGGAGATGTCGATCTCCGCTGCGCTGGCGCAGACCGCCAGCGACAGCATCATGCAAAGCGTGAGGCAGAGAGAAATGAGTTTGCTGCAATTCCGTTTCATAGCCATCATTCAAAAGCTCCTTTCAAAAATCCAATAGATCAGGTATCCCACTCGACTACAAACACAACGTTTGCAACGGTTGCGTTCGTGACTGCCTGCGACAGCGGCGTGACAATCGCTGCATAGGCAACGTCTACCGCATTGCCGCTTGCGTCACCGACGCCGGACAGATAGCAGCCGGTCATGGGCGCGGTCAAGAGTGCCTGAGAAGCGGCATCGGAAGCGTCGGTCTGTACCTGTGCGCCGCCGCCAATGGAGAGCGCGAAGCCGAGCTTGTCAGAATCCACCTTTTCGTGTGCAAGGCTGCTCTTATCGCCAAAGGCGGTCAGCTTCCAGCCGTCCACGGCGGAAATGCTCACGCTGCGGACACGAACTGCGCCGTAGGAATGGTTGACGATCTGGCAGTTATCCGCGGTGGTCACATCACCGCTCTGCGACATTGCCATCGGCAACCCGGTGGGGATGGTGACAGACATGGCAGTGGGCGCGGGATCGCCGCCGATGCTGCCGTCCGCCGTCGAACTCAGATAGACCGGCGTGCTGCCGGAGCCGCCGTCCGCGTCAATCTCCGCAGCGGATGCGACTGCCGCGAGGGAAAATACCATGCAGAGAGAAAGAACGAGTGCGAGAAATTTTTTCATGTTAAAAACTCCTTTGAAATTTAGTCCAGAACTGTAACGGTGATAATTGCACCGGCGCAGCCAAGGTAGTCGCCGGTGTCGGGATCGACGTTATAGAAAAGCGCGGTACATTCGTAAGTACCGGCGTCGAGGTCGGCACTGAGCTTGGCTTTTTCGATTTTGCTGCCGACGGGAATTGCCCCGGATTTGTAGATCGTTTCGCCGGTGTCGTTGCGCGTAATTTCCACGACCTGCGGATAGCGGTTGACGCCCTCGTTGACAATCATCAGATTGCCCTCGGAAGTGCCATCCGAGAACACAGGAGAGGTGTTCATGGAAATGTTAATCATCCCAGCCTCTACCTGTTCATTCAGACCCTCGACGATCTTATCCATGTCGGCCTCATCCCAGCCACCGACCACGGCGGCGGAATCGTAGGAAATGCCCGTGCCGGTTTCCGGCTGTGCGGGAAGCTCCGCGCCCTTGCTGCCGCAGCCGCGCAGGAGCAGCAGAATGACGAGGATCACGACCGCCAGCAGGACGAGGATGCCCGCGATTTTGGCAGTCTTGTTATCTGTTTTCTGAGATTTGGTTGCTTTGTTCATAAAATTCTCCGTTCTGCCGCATCTGCGGCGTAATTGTTGTCTTTGTGGGTCCGGCGTCCGCTACGGCGGAACGACCAGACGGCGCAGAAGATGGCGCAGCGTCATACGTTCTCCTTTCTTCGGATATAGAAAAAGCCTGCAAAGAAACTGAGCTTTGCAGGCTTATCCGTACAGATCGTGATTTACTTGTGCGGCATAGTGGCTGTTGATACTGACCGGCGCATTGTAAAGCGCGGTCAGCAGGTATTGCCGGATATTGCGGATCTCGGTGGTGTTCTTTTTGAGGCAGTCAAAGACAAAGCGGATATGCTCCGCATTGAGCTTCAGAAGCCGGGATTTTACGACCTCTGCCGGAAAGTCGCTGCCAGCGACGCGGATATGGCTGCGGGAGGAACAGACGGTATCGGTCATCAGACCGACGATTTCTTCCAAGCGTTCCTGTTCGTATGGCATTTCCTCCAAGAGAATATCGTAGTCGATATTTTCTTCAATTAAGACTCTGTACTGCTCAATCTCATTTCGGTTCATTTCGCTTCGCTTCCCATCCGGCGCGCCGGAAAGAATGGAATGAGTATTTGATCCTTGCGTATTTTCTTCTTGGATATTTACTTGATCTATCTTTAATTGCGTTGGATTTTCCGACGACGGTTTTTCCGTTGACGGATTTCCCGTTGTCGGAAAACCCGACGACGGAGAAGACGATGACGGCTGCGGCTGCTCATAGATGATGTACTCGTTGCCGCTGAATTTGCCCCGGCTGTCTACCGTCTGACGGCGGCGGATATATCCTGCTTTTTCCAGCTCATTGACAGCAGAGCGGATCGCGTCCTTGCTCTCGCGGTTGATGGCAGAAAGTCCGGCAAGCGTATAATCCCAGTTCTCCGGCAGCGAGAGCATCTGCGACAGCAGACCTTTTGCCTTTAAGGACAAATCCTTGTTTTTCAGATGGTGGTTGCTCATCACGGTATAATCCCGTGTGCGCTCCACGCGGAAAACAGCCACAGTATCAGCTCCTTTTTCGGTATCTTTGGTGTCTTAGAAAAAAGCGGTCACAGCTCATAATAGGTCTGATCGTAGTGCGAGTAAAACGGCGCGCACAGCTCCATGAGTTTCTCCGTAAGCGTATCTGGCTCGATGCAGAGAAGTCCTTTTTGAAACTCCCATGCCTTTACGGTTCGGTATTCCGTTGTAAACTCTCCGCCGGACAGCACGGAATAGTTGGAAACGATGACAAGCGTCAGATCCTCCAGCAGCCAGGCCTCCATCGTCCGCGCGCAGATCACCGCCTCGGTGACAAATTTCACAATGTCCTCATAGAGCCGCACCGCTTTTTGCGGGAACAGCGGCGCGCTGCGATAGTTGAAGCTACAATCCTGCACGCCGCAGGCTTCATAGGCGTACACGGTCTTTGCGCTGTGCGCGACCGCTTGCAGCAGCACTTCAAAATCAATATTGTCAAGCATATCTTCCATACACTCATCTGTGTAATCCTCCGGCTCATCCTGACGGTAAAGAGCGCAAATAAGCCGTTTAAGCTGTTCTTTCTTGTTCATAAAAGACCTCCGTACTGAAAAAATGGGTATAAAAATAGCCGGACATCGTAAGTCCAGCATCCTTATCGTTCCTGATCGCGCTGCCGCTTTTTTACCCACGCCTCCAGCAGCTTAATAATAGTTTCCTGCATCCGCTGGGGCGTATAGGAGCGCGGGAAGTATTTGCGCAAAACATCACCGGAGAATGTGAGTTCACATTTCTCCGGTTTCTTCTGCTCCATCATAATATCCAGCATCGTATCGTCGTTGAGCTTGCCTGCCTGTGAGAGCTTTTTCATCCGCTGCGCCTGTGACAGCGATGGCGTGGCCTGTTCGCTGTCGATGGCGGTCAGGAGCATTTGCTGTTCCTCCGGCTTGAGGTAGGACAGTTCGACGGCAGGCGTCATGGCGATTTTCTTGTCATCCACCATTTGCTGCAATTCTGGTTGTAACTCGGTCAGGCGTATATATCGTTGAACCTGTGTTTTGCTTTCACCAGCTTCATCCGCGACAATCTGAACGCTGCGCTTTCCATCATAATTGTGACCAACTTGGTCACAATTTCCCGCAGTTGAGATTTCAGCGTTTTTTGCCGGTCTGCCAGCCTTACGCCGAATCGCGTCCAGCTTCATTTTGTACGCCTGCGCACGTTCACTGGGGAGAATATCTTCTCTCTGAATGTTGCTGTCTACCATGAGGATCGTCGCCGTATCGTTGTCCATCTCGCGGACGATGCACGGCATATCTGTTAAACCTGCAAGCTCGCTGCCGTGCTTGCGCCGGTGTCCGGCGACGATCTCATAGCCGCCATCCTCGCGCGGACGGACGATGCCGGGTGTCAGAACGCCATATTCCTTGATGCTGTCCACAGTGTTCTGCATCGCTTCATCGTCGCGCACATGAAACGGATGGTTCGGAAAGGGATGCAGCTCGACAAGCGGAATCCGCACAACTTTTTCACAGGATTCTTCCGCACGGCTTTCTTCGGTGGAAAACAGATCATCGAGCGAGGTCAGATTTATGCTTTTGGCGGAGCTTTTCAACTTTCATCACCTCCTTAGTCAGTTCTCGGTACGCCGCCGCGACCTTGCCGTTGGGGTCGTGCGCGTAGATGCTCTTGCCCTCGGCGCTGATCTCCGCCGCCCGGACGGACTGCGGAATATCCGACGCGAACACTTTCAGCTTGCTGCCGTAGGTGTCGCGCAGCAGCGCACTGACCTCGCGGGCGTAGTTTGTGCGGTTGTCCACCATTGTCAGCAGAATCCCGTCGATACGCAGCTTGGGGTTGATCTGCCGCCGCACCTTGGCGACGGTCTGCAAAAGCTGCTCCAGACCTTTGGCGGGAAGATACTGCGCCTGCACGGGAATGAGAACACTGTCCGCTGCCGCAAGCGCATTGATCGTGAGCATCCCCAGCGACGGCATACAGTCGATGAGAATGTAATCATACTCGCGTTTTACGGTGTCCAGATATTGTTTGAGAATCTTTTCCCGCGACATGGCGTTCACCAGCGAAACCTCCAGACCGGACAGCTCGATATTTGCAGGCATGAGGTTCACCCCCGCCGCATGATGCAAAATGCCCTCTTTCGAGGGCACTGGTTCATCCATGAGCGTCTTGCCCATGACGGTTGCAAGTGTGACGGGCAGCTTGTCCGGCGTAGGAAATCCTAGGCTCAGTGTCAGCGACCCCTGTGGGTCAGCATCCACCAGCAAGACGCGCTTGCCAGCCTGCGCCAGACCGATACCAAGATTTGCGCACGTCGTTGTCTTACCCACGCCACCTTTCTGGTTGGCAATGGAAACAATTCTTGGTTGCAAAAAAATCGCCTCCCTAAAAAATTATAATGTTGACTGAATATTCAAAATATTGCAACAACTCAACACAAGACTCCTGAAATCAAGGTTCATGTCAAGAATGTCTGTTTTGGGTTGAATGCACAAAGATTATGGTGTATAATGAAAATATATTATATATGTTGCGATCAAGCACATCTTCTTTACACTTGAAAATAATAAAACTTTCTTATGCGAGGCGCTATGATGCTTTCATTTATTCATCTATCTGATATTCATTTTCACAAATATAGCGGTGATGCCTATGACATTGATCATGATTTGCGTTGCGAAATAATTAGGGATATTTCCTACGAATATAGGAAAAAGATTTCAACAATAGATGGAATCCTAATTTGCGGTGATATTGCATTTAGCGGAGACGAACAACAATACAATTCAGCTACAACTTTCTTAAATGAAATATGCAACGCGCTCAATCTTGATAAATCACATGTGTTTTGCGTTCCTGGAAATCATGATATAGATCAAAAAATAACATCCTCTCAAATGGCTGTTGCGTTACTGCAAAAGAAACTTGATGAATCAAAGAGTACAACAGAATTTGATTTGAATTTAGGGAAGATTTTTCGGAAGCCAGAAGATGCAACAGTCCTATGCGCTCCGATTTCCTGCTATAATAATTTTGCGGCAAAGTATGGGTGTAGCTTTGACCAAAAACCGACATGGAAGCAAGAGATAGCCATCAATGATACGTTTACTCTTTGCATTTTTGGAATTAATTCAGCGTTCATTTCAAATGAACATGATCATAAACCGGATCAAACAGAGCGCAAAATGCGTATCAGTCGGATGCAAATACCAGAGAGAAAAGAGAATACAGTGTATCTTAGTCTATGTCATCATCCACCGGAGTGTTGGGTTGACCCAGGCAAAATATTGAGTAAAAAAATGGATGACCGCATAGCTATCCAATTATATGGGCACAAACATCTTCAAATGATTCGCAAAACCTCGTATGGAATTGTCGTCGGTAGCGGAGCTACTCACCCATCTAGATTGGAAAGCGATTGGATGCCACGGTATAATTGGATTACAATTGATATTGAATTTGAAAAAGAAGTACCAACGCTAATTATTAAAGTCTATCCTCGTGTGCTAGACGACATTGAAAGTAAGTTTATTCCTGATGGATCAATAAACGGTGAATATTTAAATTTCTCCTTTCCACTGAATGGTCCTACTCTTCCTGAAAGGGGAGAAATATCAGAAGGTGATTTTAATCATTTGTGTGATTCCGAAGTGCTGCTTGTTGAATCATGGGAGCGACGTTTTTTGTATGATTTTATGAATCTTCCGTATGTTGTCAGGGAGGAAATCTTAAGGTCGTTAGGATTGCATACAGATGCAGATATTGGAAAGACGCATGTTAAACTTCTCAATGATCTAGTGGAGCGGGCTAAAGAAAAAGCTTGTGTAGAAAAACTAATGGAGAGAATTACACTGGAAAAGGAAAGGATGCTACGCTGATGAATAAGAAATTTAATGAGTGGTACATAGACATGTCTTTATGCCCAAAAGACGGTCAATTAGAAAAGAGAATTCATACGATAAACTCCAATGCGAGTAAGATGTCACGGGACCAGATTATCACTCTTGTAAGGCTATATTTTGGTATGCCCGTTGCAGAATCAGAGAGAGAGTCTATTGCAAATTTGTTTATTGAAGATGATTCCTCCTTTTCAATAAGATACACGGAAGAGCTTGCACTGTTATCAGGGGCATTACTTGTAGAAATTGCAGAAAGTGTTTCTAGATTTGATAGCCTTGCAGAGTTATTGACAATTGCAACATCGTTTGTTCAAAAGCCTGCCGCAACGGATGGAATATTGGCAGCAATTAAAGAACAGTTTGATATCGACAGAATTAACATACGAGAAGAGCATAGCAAACCGACTATCAGAGAAGATACATACTCGAAGATGGTATCCAACTTAAAAACACATATTGAAGAAAACGATTGGGATAGCGAGGCTCCCAATAAATTGTTGGAAATATTTAATGACTTATCTGAAACACTGGCTGGTTTGGACGAGCGCATTGATGCCATGGAGCAATCGCAAAGTGTATATCACGAAGACTCCCAAGTGCTGTGGTGGATGCTGTCGAAATGGAGTGAGATATCAAATTGTTCATTAAATAATATTGATAAGCGCAGCGGATGCCTGTTGATCGGCTGGGAAGCTGCTAATATTATCGAAATATTTCCAGGCCCTTACTCAATGGAAGGTATTATTGAAAACTTGTTGAATACTTGCAAAGGGAAAGTAACAAAAGGGGAATTTGCAGAAATTATCACAGGAACAAGCAAAAGTCTTACTGATATAGTTACACAGAAACTTGCTCATTCAAAGCTAGTGGATATGTTGCCTTTATGTAAGGCAATTATTAGTTCCACAAATACCGAAAAACTTGAAGAATGGTATCCGAAATATAAGAAAGAAAACGTTGGGTCAGTAGATATTAGTCAGTTGACGTTGTTCCAATATTCATGGCAAATGTACATAGAAAGAATGATTACTCGTTGTTATGACGCTCTAGAAACGTGAGGGTTCATATATGTCCAATATTGAAATCGATAATGGTGCTGAACGATCAGACTCAGCGGATAGCATTATTACAACAGAAGAAGTAAGTAACGAATCAACTATTGCTCTGCCGATAGGCACTGAATTATCAGGACAAGACATCTATCAAATTGCTGCTTCTGAAAAAACACAGATGTTCGTTATTATTGGTGCAACAGGAAGCGGAAAGACTACATTAGTAACATCAATATACCATTTGTTGCTATCAGGGAGTAATATTACTGACTTCTTATTTGCGGGATCTAATACACTCGCTGCTTTTGAAAAACGCGCATTTAGTTTGCGCACATCATCAATGCAGTCGCATGGTGAAATGATGCGAACACAACGAGGGTCTGTAGACAGCTTTTTGCACTTAAGATTGAAGCTGACTCATACGGACGAGATTAGAAATCTACTGTTTTCTGATTTTTCTGGCGAAGATTTTGAGAGTGTTTTAGCAAATACGGAGGCTACAGCTGATGAATTTGGATTCATCAAAGCGGCAAGACATTTGATTTTTTTGCTTGACGGAGAGAAAATAGCAAGCAAAAAATATAGATATTCAGAATTGCAGCAATTGATTCATATGTTACGCACTTTTCTAGCTGCGAATTTAATTACAAAAAATAACCGTATAGTAGTAGCCGTTAGCAAATATGATCTTATAAAGAAGGAATCCACTGAATCGCTCGGTCGATTTATGGATGGAATACAAGACGAAATCGTAAAGCAAATTCCGGATATAAAAGACATATGTACTATTCAATACATTGCACCAATGCCTGATGACGAAAAGACACTCCCGACGCTTTATGGTCTAAATGATCTGCTAAATTCCTTACTTGGCTACGCGAAGAACGAGTATACTACATGCGGTATCCCATCATTATCATCGCAGTTTAACAAGTGGAAAGTGAGGCGCCTATGAACACAAGCAAGTCATGCTTTATTATTGGTCTTCCAGCAGCGGGAAAAACATCATATTTGGCAGCTTTGGCGTATTCACTAGAACAGCAAAATATCCCCACAAAATTACAATGGAAAAGTTTTTCGGGGAATCAGCAGTACTTGACAAAATTAGCTGAAAAATGGTTGACTGCGGAGCCAGTAGATCGAACTAGTTTCAGTCTTGAACAACGATCACTCTCTTGGTGCTTAAGCGACGATGACGATAATAAGTACAATATCTCCTTTCCGGATTTGTCTGGCGAAACATTCCAAAAACAATACGTTGATCGCGAAATTGACAGTGTCTTGGCAAAAATGATTATTGCAAGTGATGGACTTATCCTCTTTATCAATCCACAAGGAATTATTGAACCAACATTAATCTCCCAGCTTCCGCTGTCTCTGAGAGAAGACGAAAAAAATGATACATCCCCGAAAGAAAGAAATCAAAAAATAGATGATCCCACGGTTGTGCAGATTATTGTCCTTTTACAAGACATAGCGTATTTGCTTAAAGGAAAGAGAATGCCTCTGGTAGTTATTGTATCTGCATGGGATGTCGTTGAAAACTCGTTTACAACGCCAGAAGATTTTGTAATGAAGCACACATCATTACTCTGGCAATTCCTAAAAGCGAATAACGATATATTCAATGTGTCATATTATGGGGTTAGTGCGCAAGGCGGAAAAATTGAGACCTCCGAACAAGCAGAGGCATTAATTGAGCAATATGAAAATAATCCTTGGATGAGAATGAGTGCTATAGACAATTTGGGAGTAAAATCACATGATATTACTCTGCCTCTATGGGAATTGTTAAACAAAAAAATGGAGTAAGGCATATGATTCAAATTCATCAAGCATTGTGGGGATATTCCAATGGACACCATCTATTGGCTTCATCTACGTCGCTTTCTAGTCAGTCGATGAAAATTTTGGAACCATTAACTGATCTGTCCGGCCCTGATAAGTCTGAGCCATTTGATGGGTATTTGACTGGGTGTTATTTATCTTCCGACAATTACTATGCGTTAAGTAAGACCTGGTATGCCCCAGAGATGCCACGACATGGATGCGTTTGGACACACACATTACTAATCAAAAGTGATGTTTCTAATTCATGGAATACTTTTCAAATTAATTCATTGTTTCATAGACCGAACATTAGCCTACAGGATTGGGAACAAGCGTATCGTAAGCCTATTTCGTTACAGCAAGAAGAAAATGATACTACGGCGGTGCTCCCTTATGGGTTTGGACAGGCATATAGAGTGTTGAGACTCCTCACGAGTGCAGCCACCCCAATTATCATTTCTGACACGCATAAGGATGAGGTCGAAGAATCACTAATTCTGCTATTGTCGACGGCTGGAACGAGCTTTTTTCGTAATATTTCTTTTTGTACTGGTTCTTTTGCTAATAGAACAATTAATCATATTCAGCTAGATCTACAGATAGTTCCATCAAATTTATATAAACTGATTTCACGCACAGCGCAACGAGAAACAAGATGCTTTGAGTCTTTTCAACGTGCTATAGCTAACGATAAATACCTTGAGAATACCAATGAATTCAAGAAATTTAACGGTATTAGAAAATTTATCTTTTTTTGTAGCGAGAAGTACTATGGAAGAATTTATTGGAACACATTCGAACAAATATACCGTTTAATGATGAATTTGCAGGAATTTTCCATTGAAGGAATCACCGAAATATTGCAGAATGTGTTTGATGAAGATGTGACTCAGTTCATTACTTCAAAAATCTTTAGTTTTGTTTTTGTATATGAGAAGTTATATATCGTTCAACCATCAGACGTTGTGGTTTCCGCCCTCTTTGATTTTTTGACTAAAGCATCGTGGCACGAAAATAATGAAGACATAAACAAAGTGTTGGATCTGTTTTGGCTGGACTATCATTCCGAGATGTTATTCATGGTTCCGAAGTTGATGAATTGCGATTTAACAGCATCAGGAGAATCAGCGGTACAGCACCTATCATTGCTCATTGACATCAAAGACTATGCTCAATTACTTCCTCAGTATGCTGATGAATGTTTACCCTTGCTTCGGTTCAACTGCAAATTTGCTTTGTGTTCGAAAATTTGGTTGCGGTCTGCAAATTATCAGATTGAAGCACTCAGAGAATTAAAAAAAGCTTGTAATGATTCTCTAATTACAGAAAATTTATGTTATAGAATAATTACTCAAATATTTTCCACAAGTGAGTGTGGACTTTCGAGCGAATTATATGATACATTCAAGGATGATTCTATCATTGCGTTCTTCAATTTTTTCAATTCAAATGAAGGTGAGCCTTCAAAAGCCAATCAATGGAGTCCTCTGTGTGCATTTAATCAAGATTTAGCTATGCAAAGATTGGACTCAGTAGTCTCTCTGAATTTATTCATTTCAGTTGTTCGTGTTTTAGATCCATATTGTGATAGGACTTTATCTGAAGCACAAAGATGGGAGAATTATTATAATAGATTTTCTAAGGATAATCGTTGGAAAGAGTATAAGGCTGAATATGCACAATTTGTTTTACCAATCATTTTGCGGTCCGAAAACTCTTTCTCAAGTGATTTTCTCCAATTTTCTTTCTCCACAGTTCACACATTATTGGCAAACGACGAAATGGAGTATAATAAATGGGAACAGCTTTCAAATCTATTACCAGAGGTGGCATGGTATAATTCTTGGGATAAATGTAAGCGACTTCGTAAAGCGGCGAAACAACGAAGTTTAAGTATTGATTTTAGCCGCAAGAATAAAGATGGAAAGTAATTGCTAGATGCGAACGTGGTGATATGCACCCGGTTCGCATTCAGCCGCTATTTTGGTGGATATGCACCGCATGGTTGCCGCTGCGTTCGCATACAGAGCTAAAAATACAGCGAATTTTACTGTGGCACGAATCTCTATCAAAAACAAAGAAAGCGGGCCGGTTTTAGCATCTTTCAAACATTTTATCTGTTTGAAGTGAGCTAAAACCGGCCCGCTTGGGAGAGCGTTCGGTTCGCATCCGAGAGGTCGAGAGTTCGAGTCTCTTCAGGTC
>OGCQ01002715.1_pt1 | contig 17402 bp, 10 predicted proteins | sample 1570161 | NCBI WGS metagenome assembly OGCQ01 (sample SAMEA4384402, study PRJEB24528) | human gut metagenome
TCGATTCCCTTAGGATCGTAAGTTTTTGCAAGTTCTTTGCTCATAATGTCCTCCTGATATTCTATATCTTTAATAAAAGCATCTGCGGATCACTCCGCTGTAAGCAGTTAACGATAAAAAACGCCCTTTACACGCATTATACGTGCAAAGGGCGACATAAATCGCGGTACCACCTTAGTTTATCTCTCATTCCCTTAACGCGGGATACGTGAAAACCTACCATGGGCGCATATGAACCTTAACACTGTCATACCACTCACTTCAGCCTCCCGGCTCCAAAGCTACCTTCAGCGCTTCTGTTCCCGGGAAACCTTCCAGCTTATAAGCTTCCCTCTCTGTGGGGCATTACCGCCTACTCCTCTTTTTCACAGCCTTTTTCTGGATTCTACTATAATGAAAAAAGGCTTTCTTGTCAAGAATGTTTCTCTGGATTTCACAAATTTATGAAGCATCACTGCCGATCAGGACTTTCTTTGGTGCACCCGACATCTTTTTTTGATTTCTACTTTCTGTACTTTAGACCAGTCTCCATATTCCAGCCTGCCATTAGCTTTTTTCTTATATCCCCGGCAATACAGATAATATTTTCCCTTCTGAATGTGCTTAAGCGTCATATAGGTATCCGTTTTTACATTTTTAAACTTTTTTTCTGCTGCAAATTTTTGTTTTGCAAGATTTTTCCTGTCAGATACCAATACACATTGATATCCCTGCGCTTGTGCAGAAGCTTCTGCTATACAAACCCTAACTATATTACTGTTGTCATATGTTCTGGCTTTCCCCAGCAGCGGTGCATTAAGTTTTTTATATGCGGAAATTTTTATCGGCATTTTTACTGTTGTATCCAGATGGTCGCCATTTGTTTCAGGATCATCAAATATCAATTCTCCCATAACTACAAATTTCTGTGCTTTTTTACAGTTTTTCTGATAAGCACAATGTTTAACATCCCATTTCACATCTACAGCAAAAGTTGTTTTTTTCTCAGCTCCATAAACATGTATATATTCGGGCAAACCTAATCCTTCCTGTGTTTTTTTCACACCATTTACATGTTTTATTGTCTGTAGTTCAGAAGGTACCACTCCGCAAAAGTATTGATCACTTACCTCAAAACGATAGTATATTGATTTACAGAATATTTTTCCTTCTGAATTCTCTCCCATAACCTTAAGTTCAAGGGAATGCCAGCCCGTGGTCAGATTTTCTTTTGGCTGCACATTTATAGTAACTGTTTCTCCTGCTTTTAATGTTCTTGTGGATGGCATACTTATTGTAAACTCAGTACTGTTTTTATCTATATACAGAGTCATATCTTCCTGACTGACATTTTTCACTTCCATAGATAAGGCTTTAGGCAGTGTATCATATTTCCATATCTTCGTTCCAAAATCTGTCTTGTCTGCTGTGACCTGAAGATACTCTGTCTTGTCCGGTTTCTCTCTGTCCATCTTTATATGTATTGGATATCTGCTTCCGTCATTTGCACAAAGATAAACCACTTCATCATAAACTCCGTATTCCTGTTTGGGCATGATCATAAGCCTCTCCTGCTGCCCTGGCTTCAAATCTTTCAGCTTAATCTGTCCCGGATCAATTTCATTCAGTCCTTCCTCATCCATAAATACGAAATGTCTCAGTTCTGAAGCATCTACTGTAACCGTAGTATCTTTCTGTCCAGTAACTCTGAAATATATTCCTTTCGGCCAGTCTTCCCAGCTCTCCTCATCCTCTGTAAACCAAATCCTGTCATATTCCGGCTTTAAATCATAATCCCTATCCGAAGATGGTCCTATGGTCAGCTTCAGATTTATGTCACAGGATGTGCCTTCTTCTGTATGAACTGTTACTGTTTCTTCATATGTTCCCCTTGGAAGCTGCTTCTGAAGGCTCACTTCCACCCACAAATAGGTGTGCGTTTCAATCTCTTCCCGGTCACTTACTTTACATTTGAAATAAGTCCCTTCTATTGTTTCATATACCGGATGCAAGGTTTGGGTTCCTGTGTTGATCAGAGGTACTTTTCCTGAATAATCGCTGCTTTGATTTTCCGGAATTACTCCCAGGTCCTCATTCGAATCCAGCTTCGCCTGATCATAATTATCCAGAAGCTCCAGTCTGTAAGGAACCTCCTCTCTCTCCCTGCTTCTGATCTGAAAAGAGATGTTTTTATATACAATCAGCTCTCCGTTATCCGCCTGAACTCCAAAGGAATAATACCCCATTCTCTTCGGCATTCCACTGAGCACTCCATCTTCGGAAAAAGTAAAACCATCTGGCAGTTTATTCTCGCCGCACAATTTCCACTTCACAGGCATTTCACTGTCTGACTTCAGTTGTACAGAATAAAACTTATCTACATGACCGTATTCCAGTTTATCCGGCAAAATAGAAAATACTTCTGAGGGATTATCTTTTGTTTCATCGTTTTCTACATCTGCATTAAATACTTCAGATGAATCTGTTAAATTTCCTGTATTTTCATTATCACTTACTGCATCATCCGCTATTTCCACATCCTCTGTATCCATCGTACTGTCACCATCTGTCAGCTCAGTCTGTCCGTCAGAAAATACAGTAATATCCGTCTCCAAAGCCCAGGCATAAGATGGCATCGTTGCTGTTATTGCAACGCAAAGCAAACATGCTGTTATGGTTTTATAACTTTTCATTTTCTTCCTCCATTCTGCCATACCTACAGTTAATATCAGTATAGCACAGAATGAAGGTATCTCTTCACTATTGTGGTATAAAAAAGCTCCTACAGGGTTCTAATCTTATTTTTAAACACTGCTCCGTTCATTTTTTTCTTTTATATAATAATATCAACTTCAAAAAAACTTTCATCATAACTAAAATGTACGCTTCCATTATATTTTTCAACAATGTGCTTCACGCTCTCTATCCCCCATCCATGCCCAGCTGTATCCATTTTATCCGTCAGGAACTTTTTTCCCTTTTTATTTGGTAATTTGCTATTAGAATTCCACAGCTTGAATATTAGCGTATCATTCACATTCTTCATCGTTAATTCAATTTTTCGCTTCTCTTTACATTTTGAAGCAGCTTCAATCGCATTATTAATCAAATTTTCAAACAGAATAATGAAATCCATATCATCCACAATAATATCCATAACCTCAGCATTTAAGCAAAAATCTATATCTAGTTCATCCATTTTTCTTTTTTCCATTGTAATCGCACGATCAACAATGGAAATACCTGTCCAATAATCTTTTCTCACAAATTTTTCCTTACACCTGCACAACAATTGCTGAATTTCTTCTAAGTCACCGCTTTTCAAAGATTCTTCTATAAAATTTATCATATATTTTTCATCATGTACTAAGCAGCGATATTCACGATAATGTTCATTTAGTTGCTGATACTGACTTGCCATCATATTATTTCTTACTTCTAAAAGATTCTTTTCTGTATCAATACTTCTTATGTAATACCACACAGAAATCAATAATAGAATGAGCATTAGACCTGTCACAACAAAAAAGGCATAAATCCAATCCTTATCCGTTATCGTAGCATTAAAAAAAATAAAGAGGAAATATGACACTCCACCTTCAATAAAACAAATACTGCCAACAATAAACAAATGTTTATTTAATAATTTTTTCATCCAGGTACCAATATCTATCGTTTTCTGTAAGATTACTGCCAAAATGCTGACAACCATTATCCATATTACGCCAGAATATGGATCAGTCTGACTTGTTATATTGTATAAACCATTTTCCAATGTTTGACCATTAAAAGTTCCTATAGCAAAAATATATAATATTTTCAGAAGTCCCAAATTTAGTAAATAGGCAACTTCCCATAAATAGGACTGAATAAACCTGCAATTATAAAAAGCAAATAGGAAAAACGGAACAACTGTATTTCCTGAAATCGCACCTGTCACAGATAAATAGGATCCTTTATATTGAACTGTCAGAAAAAAAAGCATACATATAAATAAAAAATATTTTTTAATTTTTATATAAGCAGCGCATTCCAAATTCAAAAAATTCAATTGTTTTTCAAAAATATCGTATACTATTAATAAAAGACATACTCCGATAATTACCTTAATATTAATCGAAATTTTGAACCAACCCTTTAATGCCGTATACATAAGCATATTGGACAATAATAAAACAATTTTTTCAGCTATTCTATATTTAGAATACTCTTTACGTTTCGGAAACATTTTTCCAAATATCCAGACTCCCACTCCTGTCTCAAGCATAACTGCAATAAAATACAGCAGTACCATCAGCATTTATCCATACCCCCAGTAATTTAATATTGCCTTTCGCTTCCATATTTCCAGAAAAAATACATTACATTTTTAATAACCTAACGTCTTATTTAACGGTTACCTTAACTGTGTTGGAGTATGTGCCTGTTGTGGAGTGGTTACCATTTTCGCCACAGATACTACTGCGCATACGGAAGTAGTAAGTGTTGTTTTTCTTTAATGCTTTCGTAGTATAGCTTCCTTTGGTATCGGAAAGATTAGTTAATCTCTGATAACTTTTATCTTTGGCATTTCGGTAATAGATAACGTATTCACATTTTCCATTCTGATAAGCTGCAGGTATTGGTTTCCAGGTGAGTTTTACTTTATGTCCTGATACAGCCTGTGCTTTCAGGGAAGGAGTTTTGGGAGCGGTAAAAGCTATAATCTGGCTTTTGTCATAAGAGGAATAGTAATTCTTACCATTTACTTTATTATAGGCTCGAACAACTATTTTATAACTCTGACCTGCTTCCAGTCCTTTAATAGTTACGGAAGCAGAAGTATTTTTAACGGATATACGCTTAACATTTTTGCCTGTATTGCTGTCCTGAACATAAACAATGTATCCGTCAGGAGACAACTTAACCGGAGTCCAACTGCAAGTAAGAGAATGATCTGCCCTGCCCGTTACCTTTACACCTGTTACTGCAGCAGGATAGAAAACATTTACCTTCTGTATCTTGGACGGAAGACTGTAAGCCTTTGTTTTTCCATCCTTTGCATAGCCACGTACGCTTAAATAATAAGTGCCTTTCTTTACGTTTTTAAAGCTAACCTTTGTAGTGTTTTGGTCCTTAAGGACGTATTTTTTTTCGCTGGGAACAGTTTGGTAAACCTTCGGGGAGAGTCCGTATACCTCGGAATATGCCAAAGATTTCTTAGGATTTATTCCAAGTACATAATTATATGCGTCCGCATATTCATCTCTGTTTTTCAGCGTTACTGTTACAGTTGAACCATTTACTGTAATTCCTTCAACTTCCGGCGGTTTAGGTGTGTTTACTTTGACAGTTACTTTCTTAGGAGGACTCCACAGGGTATATTTTCCATTTTTTTTCTTTCCGCATACCCTGACATAATATTCCCTGTCTCCTTGTACATATGGAAATATTACAGTTTTGCTTTTATCTTCGAGTCTGCGTGTAATTGTTTCCTCTGTTAATACCAGATCTTTCTTAAGCCACATATCCGGTTCATCCGCTTCATATTCCACAGCATAATACAATCCATATTTATATTCCACAACTTCTGAATTTTCTCCGGCAACAGATGCACAGATTGTATTTCCAGATACAGATGGTTCGTTTAAAAAAACTATGGACGGCATTTTCACTGATTTTCCATTACTCTGGAACTTAATCCCCATTGAGTTGGCATAAGCTTCTGCATATGAGCCTGACTCTCCGATAATAGTTATGCTGTCTTCAATTCCCCAAAATGCTGTTGCTGATATTTCCTGTACATTTGAAGGAATATAAAGTTCTTTTAGACTATAACAGTTTTTAAATGCACCGTCTCCAATTGACTCAACACTTGTTCCTATTTCTACTGTTTTTAAGTTTGGACAATTACTGAATTCACTACACCCTATTCTAAGATATCCATTTCCTGTATGTACATATTCTAGATATTCACAGTCGTCTGCAATATATTTTCCAGCAATATCAGTAATATAATCCGGTATTATAATCTCACGGATCATGGAACTGCGAAATATACAATTTTCGGAATCCCCTATATATTTAAGTGTATCAGGAAATTCTATTGTCTCAACTTTTTCATCTATTCCATCAAGTCCTATTACAGGTGAACCATATATGCCCTTTTCTATAGAAACGTTCCCTTCCAAAGCCCAGGCAACATAATGACTGCTACTAGCGTCCCAATACGAAACATTATCAATCTCTACCTTTTGAGGACGTTCTTTTCCAATCAATGTAATATTGTTTTTGGCTTGAAGCGCTTTATAAATGTAGGTTCCTTCATAACATTCCACAGTAAGACCATCACAGCCGTCAAAGATATTCTTGCCCACCTCGAAGAATGCCGATTCAACAGATACTTTTTTCAACTTTGTGCAATTTTCAAATGCCTTATCTGCAATCGAGTATACAAATAATTCGTTTACACCGTCACTAACATTTTCTTTCAGAATAAGATTCTCCGGCACATCATCTGTATAACCTACAATCCTACAAGTGTCCCTTCCAGTATCTTTACAATATATCACGCCTTCGGACACAAACTGATCAGAAGACAGTTCTGTTTCTGCAAAAGCAGCGGTTTCTGAGGACACATCCGGCATCTCAGAAACAATTTCTGTTCCGTCATCAAAAGCATCCCCTGTTAATTCACCTGCTGGAAACACTTCCATCTGTTCAGCAATTCCGCCGTCTGAAAACTTGTCATTTTCAGATGCATAAACAGGTACTGAAATCACCATTGCAGCAGCAACAGCCGCCACCATAATTTCTTTTAACTTTTTCATTTTTTCAGCTTCTTTTAATTCATCTTCTATATTTTCAAACACTGCTCTGTTCATTTTTTTCCTTTCATATAATAATATCGACTTCAAAAAATGTTTCATCATATTTAAATTCAATACTTCCATTGTATTTATTCACTATAGATTTTACACTTTCCACTCCCCATCCATGAACATTCGAGTCATCTTTATCAGTTATAAATCTATCTTTTTTTACGTACGGGACTTTACAACTTGTATTCCACAATTTCAATATAAGAACACTGTTTACATTTTCTATATTTAAAAAAATCTTTCTTTCTTTTTCACATTTCAAAGCAGACTCTATCGCATTATCAAACAAATTTTCAAGCAAAATAATAAAATCAAGCTGTTCTATAACAATATCTGTTACATCTATCTCTGCATAAAAAACTATATTGGCATCATCCATTTTTCTCTTTGCTATTGCAATAATATTATCAAGCACGGTTACTCCTGTATAATAATATTGTTCTGCAAATTTATCCCTGTTCTTTCTTATTACGTTTTGTATTTCTTCCAAATTCCCAGTTCTGATGCATTCTTCAATGTAATTTAACATATGCTTCTCATCATGTAATAGACATTTATATTTTTTGATATTTTCATTTAATTCTTCATATTGTTTTACTATAATATTGTTTCTAATTTTCAAAATATTTTTTTCAGTATCAATACTTTTCGCAAAAAAATATGCCAACACAAACAGCAGCAATAAAATAATTCCCGAAACAGTAACAAGGCCAATTATTAAATCTTTGTTTTGCACATATCCCCAATTCATAGTTAACAATAGATATAAAACAATACATTCACTTACAAGTCCAAACAATAATACTTTTTTATGATATTTCAGAAATTCACTTAACCATGTTTCTATACGAAAAGACTTTTGTAAACATAATACAACCATACATATCAAAATGAGATAAACACCGCCAGAATAGAAATGCATAGATTTACTAAAAACAAAATCATACATTCTTCTCTCCTTAACCAATCCGGTAATAAACATATATACTATTTTCATAAAACCAAGATTGGTTAAATACAAAACTTCCCATAAGTATGCTTGAAAAAAATCACATTTATAAAATATTATTAAAAAGAATGGAAGGTAAACATTTGCCAATATTACTGTTAAAAAAGACAAATACGACACCCAATACTGCCAAGTTAACATTGCCGATATATATATAAATAGAATCACTTTCATTGTTTTCTCATCAATTCTAAAAAAAATCCCATATTTATACACCGCAACATTTAATATAATAATTACAAGATAAATACAAATAAAAAAATACTTTTCATATATATACTCTTTTCCGTAAGCCCGATGCATAGTATATGTAGTCAGAATCAAAAGGGTCCAAAGAATTATTCTAGCTACCCAGGAGTTTGAAACAGATTCCCGTCTTGGGAACATTTTCCCAAACATCCAAATTCCAATTCCCGTTTCCGCGAAAGTAGCTATACCATACAGCAGTATCATCAGCATTTATCTATACCCCCCAGTAATTTAATATTGCCTTTCTTACATATTTAAATCTTTCTCTGCCAACTGCAATAATTTCTCCATTCCGCATATATAGGTCACGGTTTTTCATCTTCATCACATGCTTAATATTTGCCAGGTATCCTCTGTCCACAATAATAAAATCTTTTGAATTCAGTTCCTTTTCAATTGTCGACAGGCTTTCCCTGATAGAGGTTTCTCCATTTCTATGTACAAACACAACATTCTTTCCTTCTTTTTTCACATAGAAAATGTCAGAATACGCAATCTTCTCAATTTCACTCCGCTTTTTAATAATATAGTATTTTTCTTCTCTCGCCATAAGTGCCGGCAGCAGAGCATCATAGGTAAGGTATAACCTGTCCTTGAGCTGATCTTTTGGAATATAGCGATAGGTATTTACCTCATAGGCTTCCACAGCATAATTCAGATGATTGGTAATATATATAATAATAGGCTCCGGATACAGCTTCCGGATTTCTCTTGCAACCTCGATTCCATTCTTTCCCGGCATTTCTGCATCCAGAATATACAGGTCAAATTTCTCTTCTTTCAGTCCCAGCAGAAACCACTCTGAACTCTGATACAAGGTTATCTCACACTCTACCTTTTTACTGTGAAAATACTGCCTTGTAATCTGCTCTTCCTTCTCCAGAGCTTCTTCTTCATCATCCAGTATTGCAATTTTTATCATTTCTTTATTATTTCCTCCATAAACGTATAAAATCTGAATCTCTTTACATCATGGAGCTAACTCTCTCCATATCAAAATTCCTCTTGGTCAGAAATCAGGAACTGTTTTGTCCGTTTCCCGTAGTATATCACGCACCGTCTGATTTTGTCCATCTATTGCAAATCCCAGATTGGTATATGCTCTAGTGAAAATATTCCCTATTATAATTTGTGTCAGTAATTGATTGTATCTCTTACAGTACTTTTCTAAATAATTGTTTCCTCGAAATGCTCTTTTTTGTCCTCGAATCGTCAAAAAATTATTTTTTCTCTACCGTTTTCCGTTGGAGGACAGTTCCCTACTGTTAGAACCAATTTTACATTCTCCAAACCTAATTATTATATACTTGTAACACAATGTTAATATATTTTCCAATCATTGTTGAATATACTTTATCATTGTGTTATTATAATACTATCAATTTGATGTCCGGTAAATGGCTTTTCCCAATGACATCATCATTATGAATTAGAGGAGGATATTTTCATGAAGAGAAAGTTATTTCTAATGACTGTGACAGCTGCGGCTCTTGTTTGTTCGGCTTCTGTCGGTACTTATGCTTCTGATGAGTTCGCTGCCCCGTCTGTTGCTTCTGCTGAGGATTTTTCTGCTCCGGCAGATGCTGATACTGTAGAATTTAATGCTCCTGAAATTGCAGATTCTGATTTTGCCCAGGATTCTGCTGCTGCAGATGCTGTGACTCCCGCTGCCCAGGATGTGCCTATTGATGCCACCCATTTCCCAAATGAGCAGTTTCGCACCTATCTCTCCCAGCCAGAGAGAGATCTGAATAAGGATGGAATTCTCCAGGCATCTGAGATCAAGGCGATTAAGACTGTCAAATCCGATCTGAAGGGGATTGATATGGAGGGGTTCCAGTATCTTACCTCTGTGGAGGATCTCACACTCTCCCTTGTTTATGATAAATCCAATCCCTCCAGAGCCCTGGATTTCTCATCCTTACCGGAGCTGAAGAGCCTTACGGTTTCTGTTGACAACGGATATGATTACTCTTCCGGTCTGGGCCTGGATCTGTCTGCCAACAATAAGCTGGACACACTGTCTGTTTCCTGTCTGACAGGTGCTATTAAGCTTCCGTCAGACTGCAACATCACAAAATACTCCATGTTATGTGATTATGACTATGATTATGCTGCCAGACCTGAGCACACAGCTCTGATCAATGCCTTATATGGCATGCCCAAGCTGAATACTCTCAGCATTACATATTTCAAGGATCTGGAGGGCATTGATTTCTCCCGTCTGCCAGAGCTTCAGCAGCTCAATATCCAGGGCTATGCCAGTGATGACGGGGAGACAGACTCCACAACCATCAGTTCCCTGGATCTTTCCAAATGTGCAAAGCTTAAGATCCTGGATATCCGGAATGCATATTTCACAAAGAACCTTGGAAGCTCCCTGAATATAAATGGCTGCACTTCCCTTGACACACTCTATATCAAGGATTCCAAAAATCTGGGAACTGATGCTGCCAATCCCTTTATCAGCCTTGGCAATACTTCCCCAAGCCATGTAGACATGGATCCTTCTTATGTCAATGTGGAGATACAGCACGGAGGATATCTGGATCTGGAAAAAGCCGGCTGGGATCCGGCCCTTATCACAAATGTGGAAAAGGGTGTACTGGTTGGTTCCCGTCTCTACATTGATCCTTCAGAGGGACACTCCGGGGAGGCTGTTGTTTCCTATTATATGAATGATCAGAAAACTGTTATCGGCCAGGTTCATGTAAGTGCTGACAATCTCTACAGTCCTCAGGCTGTAACAGGACTTACGGTTACCAAGCGCACTACCGGCTCACTGACCTGCAAGTGGAACCAGGCCACAGATACCTATGACGGATATGCCCTGTATGTCCAGGACAGCAACAATAACAACAAGACTATCCAGAAGATCATGGTAAAGAAGGGTACTACCTCTGTAAAGGTAACCGGTTTGAAAGCTGGCCGCCGTTATCACCTGATCATCCGTTCCTATCGCAAGACAGAGGATGGAAATTATTATTCTCCATATTATAACTCCAGCCTGAGTACTGCTGACAGCTATGCCACACCAAAGACCCCCGTACTGAAGGCTACTGCTTTATCCAAAAGCAGAATCCAGTTAAAATGGACCGGTTATCCTACCAACTACAAAAATGGATATTCCAGATATGTGATCGAGTACAAAACCAGTGCCAAGGGTGCCTATAAACGCCTGAAAGTATCCGGAGATCCCAATGGAAGCTATACCCTGAAATCCCTGAAAAAGGGTAAAACCTACTACTTCCGTATCCGCAGTTATGTAAAGGATACCAACAGCTATGTCAAAGCTTACAGTTCTTATTCAAAGGTATTGAAAATTAAAGCAAAATAATATAAAATAGCCATACTGGCAATCAGAAACTGTCCGTTTGCGGGCAGTTTCTTACTGTCTGCAGCCCACAGACCTTATGAGATCAGTTTCCCTTAACCCTGGATCCTGACTCCTTCAACCAATTCAGATAAAGTGTGATAACATTGCAGAATAATACAAATATCCGAGAAAATAACAATCATAAACAACTTCATGAAGCTCCTGTTTCACAGAAACCAACTGGCAGAGGGGGGACGCTTTGCAGGCAGCTTCTGTCTGTCTTTCATCTTCTTCTCTTCCTTGCTATTTCCGGCCTGATCGTCTATACAGAAGGCGGACCCAGTACCTTTCTCTCCCTGGGAAAAAGGAAGCTGGTTATGGCAGCTTTGGCAGGTGTAATCTTTTTCATTCTGCTGACAGCCGGAGACCGTCTCAGTACCTTTTTGCACAAGACTGGTATCTGCAGATGGCTGGAACTGCTGTTGCTGTTGGGTACTCCCCTGGCCATGTTTGCAGTGGTGCAGATCATTGTGCAGCTTACAGAGCGAAGATCCACTGCCTCCATCTCCTATCTTCGCATTATCAAATACGCAGTCTTTGATATGCCTGTGGGAGATTTTCTGAGAAACCTGGTCATCTATTATTTCATCCTGGTACTTCTGATCCTGCTGATCAGGAAAATAAACATTGCCTGTATGGTCTACTGCCTCCTTATGGTTCTTCTGGTGCTGGTGAATTATTATGTAACAGAGTTCCGGGGACAGGCCTTTCTTCTGCTGGATTCCATGGGAATGAGCACTGCCGCTGATGTAGCAGGAAATTACAGACTGGATATTCCCATCTATCTGGGGATCACACTGCTATTTACCGTAGATTTCAGTATGCTCCAGCTGCATTTCCAGAGACTTGGTATTCCTCACAGATTGCAGAAAAAAAGCCTTCATATTCTGAGCCAGCTGGTCGTGCTTGCTGTTTTTGCCCTGGGTTCCCTGTATGCAGTAGTAAATGCAGCCAATGTTTCCTTCTGGAATACCAACCGTTCTTATCGTGACAACGGATATCTGTGCGCTCTTGTCAGTCAGGTCCGTTACATACACCCTGAGAAACCGGCCGGATACTCTGTTGGCAGAGTACAGGAGATCGGAGAACAGGTTTCAGATTCTACCCAGAGTAATGTTATAGTTCCTCAGAATATTATTATGATCATGAATGAAAGTCTGACAGACTTTGAAAGCATAGGCCAGGTAAAGGCAGACAGTGAGATCCTTCCTTTTCTCCACAGTCTCAACAGAAATGTAAAGAAGGGTCAACTCCATGTACCTACCTTTGGAGGGGGAACTGCCCGTACAGAATATGAGGCTCTCACAGGAAACAGTATGTATTTTCTGCCTGCCGGAAGTGTTCCCTATCAGCTGTTTGTACATGATCCGGAATCCGGTATGGCCCAGATTCTGAAAACCCAGGGCTACACTACCATAGCCGTGCATCCCAACAATGCTTCCAACTGGAACCGTACAAATGTATATGCGGATATGGATTTTGACCAGTTCATAAGCACAGAGAACTGGGGGAATGACAGCTTTGACAAAATCCGGAATTTTGCCAGCGATGAAACCACCTATGATAAGCTGATCAAGCTGTTTGAGCGTAAGCAGTCCGGCGAAAAGCTTTTTACCTTCTGTGTGACCATGCAGAATCACGGAGGCTATGGTACTGAGACTCTGAATGGTTATCAGCCGGATGTGAAGCTTCACTACAACCGTGAATATCCACTTGCAGAGACTTATCTGTCTCTTGCCAGAGAATCTGACAGAGCTTTCCAGAAGCTTCTGTCCTATTTTGAAAAGGTGGACGAGCCTACCATGATCATTATGTTCGGTGATCACTGGCCAAAGATCGAGAATGGATTTACAGCCAGCGTGCTGGGAAAAAAGCGCTCCGAGCTCAGCCTGGACGGCACCCAGAAAACTTACACCACCCCCTATGTGATCTGGACCAATTATCCCTCAGAAACAGTGGAGCAGGACATGAGTTCTAATTACCTGGGAAGCTACGTGCTCTCCCTGGCCGGAGTAAAGCTCACTCCCTATAATCGTTTCCTGCTGGATCTGAAGGACGAGCTGCCGATCATCGGGATCGGTGCTGTATGTGATACAGAGGGTACCTGGTATTCCCAGAACAATTTACCAGAAAAATTTCAGAAGCTGGTAAATGAATATCACATTCTGGAATATAACAATCAGTTTGATCAAAAGCATAAAATCACAGATTACTTCTCTATTGAGTAAAAAAAAGACCGCAATGAATGCGGTCTTTTTTGTAAAAAGGGATTTTTATCTGCTATATTATTTACAGAGCTTTTTAAACTCATCAGCTACGAACTGAACTTTCGTGCCGATTACAACCTGAACAGAATTTTTACCAGGTCTGATTACACCGGCAACACCGGCTGATTTGATTTTCTTTTCATCAACAGCTGTGTAATCTTTGATTTCCAGACGGAGTCTTGTAATGCAGTTATCGATAGATGCAACGTTTTCTTTTCCGCCAATACCTTCTAAGATAATTTTTGCAACTTCTGTAAAGTTATCATTTGCAAGCTTTACAGTTGTTTCATCTGCATCATCATCTTCTCTTCCAGGAGTCTTCAGATCAAATTTAAGGATTGCAAATTTAAATACTACATAGAATACGATAAATGCTGCGATTCCCAGAGGAATGATCAGCCATGTTTTCTGAGCTGCAGGCAGAGATGCGGAGAACAGAAGGTCTGTTGCACCTGCTGAGAATGAGAAGCCTGCACGGAATCCTAATAATACTGTAACAACTGTAAAGATACCATATAATAATGCATAAATAACATAAAGTCCAGGAGCCAGGAACATGAAACCAAATTCGAATGGCTCTGTAACACCGCAGATAAATGCACAAAGTGCTGCGGAAGCTACCAGACCAATAGCAACTTTTTTCTTATTGTCCTTTGCACACTGGATCATTGCCAGAGCTGCACCAGGAATACCAAACATCATACATGGGAAGAAACCGGACATATACATTCCAAGGCTCCAGCTTACATCTGCAGATGTTTCACCTGCCCAGAAATGAGTCAGGTCGCCAAGTCCGATTGTATCAAACCAGAATACATTGTTTAATGCGTGATGCAGACCTGTAGGAATTAAAAGTCTGTTCAGGAATGCATAGATACCGGCTCCCAGAGCTTCCATTTTGGCAATTGCATTACCGATGGAGATCAGCGCACCGAAGAGGATCGGCCATACAAACAGTAAAACTACGGATACAAGAATAGATACAACACCTGCAATGATTGCTACACAACGTTTGCCGCTGAAGAAAGAAAGCCAGTCCGGTAATTTTGTGCTTTTGAATTTGTTGTAACAGCTAGATCCGATCACACCTGCAAGAATACCGATGAACGGGTTGGCAATTTTGTTAAATGCCAGTGTTTTGTCTGCATTGTCTGCGATAGCCGGGAACAGTGTGGTAACAAATCCTGTGCTTAACAGTGTTGTGATCATAAGCCAGGAAGCAAGGGCTGCAAGACCGCCTGTACCATCGTGGTCATCTGACATACCCACACCTACGCCAATTACGAATAACAGTGCCATATTATCGATCAGGGCACCACCGGCTTTTACAAGGAAAATACCGATCATCGGACCAATACCGGTGATATCACCACCCTGCATACTTTCAGGGCAAAGTAAATAACCAATACCCATGAGAATACCGCAGATTGGAAGACAAGCTACCGGTAACATCAGGGCTTTCCCTAATTTCTGTAAATACTTCATACTTTTTCCTCCTTAGATAGAATGATTTACTCTTTCAAATCCCCTTTTATTTATTTTTACCCGGACACCTCCGGAAAAAATACATGATTCTTATTTTGTGATCACAATCACATCATCACCGGGCTGTACCTCTTTGTTATCCAGTCCCCGGACATCTCCATAGTCATCTGTATTACAGATAACAACAAGAGTACTGGTATCATATCCTGCAGCTTTGACCTTGTCCAGATCCACCTCCAGGACCAGATCTCCCTTCTTTACTGCATCCCCGGAATGTACATAACCTGTAAATCCGTCACCGTCCATTTTGACAGTATCCAGACCCACATGGACCAGAATCTCCACACCATCAGCTGTAGAAAGACTGAATGCATGAAGGGTATCAAACAGTGTTTCAATAGTTCCGTCTGCCGGCGCATAAATTTTTCCCTCTGACGGAAGGATTGCCGCACCCTTTCCCAGCATCCCCTCACTGAAAGTCGGATCATTTACGCTGGAAAGAGGAACTGTTTTCCCCTTCACCGGAGATCCGATGATCAGTCCAGGTGTCTTTTTCTTCTTAAAAAAATCAAACATGTTTAAAAGCCTCCTTGTTTTTTAAGTTTATAATTATCATTTTATAAATCTATAGTGCTAACTCTGCGGATATGTACAGACAGATACATGATTTCTTCCTCAGATAATCTGCTGCCGGTTGCCTGCATAATATATTCTGCAACCTTTACACTACATTGATATTCCCTGGGGTATTTCCGCTGCATCATCAGGGACAGCTCTCTGTCCTCACTGGAAAGCAGTTCTTTCCGGTAGATCCGCTGTATCAAAAACTTGATATGTGTCACAAAACGTTCATAATGTAAGGATGATTCATCTAACAGTATTCCCAGATCATGTTCTACAATATCCACGATTGCCTGCATCTGATCCGGAAATTTCACCGCATCCCGGATATCTGTACCATATTCTGCATTTACGAAATGAAGGGCAATAAATCCTGCTTCATCCTCCGGCAAGAGAATACCAAGTCTGTCCTGGATCAACTCTAACGCATAAATTCCTAATTGGAATTCCTGAGGATAAAAGCGCTTAATCTCCCACAATAATGCATTCTGGGGTTCAATTCCCTGCCTCACTCTTTCAATTGCAAAATTAATATGATCCGTCAGCGTCACATAAATGCTCTGATTCAGTTTTAATTTCAGATGATCCTTTGCATGAGAGATGATCTCGTCTGAAATCCTCACTCGTTCCAACGGCATATTGGCCAGCAACTCTTTGAACTGTTCCGTCAATGTCCGGCTTTTAATGCGAAAGATTTTACTGATCTGGTCAGCAGGAACCACTTCTCCCTGTTTCTTTTTAAAACCGATCCCACGTCCCATCACAATTACTTCTGCACCGGATTTCTCATATGCCGAGATAATATTGTTATTGATCACTTTTTCAATTATAATATGATCCATGTCTTTCCTTTTCCAAACCATATGTCGCCTGACAGCGACACAACCAGTACATCGTTTCGTAAATAGCTATACCAGTTCCCCTATTATTAAAAAAAACCAGAATTTATAGGCTGATTGCCTCAGCCATAGATTCTGGTTTTGCCTGCCAAACAGTAACAATCCGTGTGTTTTCAATTGATGAAATCATTATAACAAAGTTACAAAAATACGTCAACCCACTTTTTTATTTTGTCAAAAATCGCTATTGTATTTCCGTTCTTCTTTGCGTTTTATCTGATATTTTCACATTTTATCCTGTATTTTTGTATTTCTTCTTTTCTGCAATAAAGCGACAAATCGTTTATTCCACACTTTTCAGGGATTCTACCATATCAATCTTCTTTAATTTCTGATGCATAAACAGATTTACGATCATGGAGAATCCAATTGTCAGCAGTCCGCAGTACAGGAAACTGACAGGATTAATATTTCTTCCGAACATGACCGCATCCACTTCCACAGTACGGATAATATACCTGTGCAAAAAGATTCCGAATACAGCTCCTGCCAGCACGCCAATAAGGGTAAGGATAACATTCTCCCTGTACACATAGGCAGAAACTTCAGTATCATAGAATCCCAGTACTTTCAAAGTTGCCAGTTCTCTCTGGCGCTCCGTGATATTGACATTGTTCAGATTATACAGAACCACGAAAGCAAGCATTCCCGCAGAAA
>OGCQ01002727.1_pt1 | contig 17360 bp, 13 predicted proteins | sample 1570161 | NCBI WGS metagenome assembly OGCQ01 (sample SAMEA4384402, study PRJEB24528) | human gut metagenome
AATTCTGGTACCGTCATTCTTGACATCACTTGTGTTTCCGGCTTTATCCGTCACTGTCACCGCTACGCTTCCCCGAAACTGTTCTGCCTCCGTTGCAGTGAGTACAAAGGATGCCTTTGCATTTTTCCCATTATTGGAATACGCAATCTGATCCTGTGTTATCACACCGTTTTTCAACGCAACATTTTTTGTCGTGCTGGTGTTTTCTTCCTGCGTATAAGTCCATGCAAACGATTCCACACCCGACACCCGATCCTGTGCATGTAATGTTACCGTTACATTATCTTTGTACGCATAATATCCAAATGTAACCATATGCAGAACTTTTTCCCATGTGCTCGCTGTCGGACTGTACTCAATCTGAATATTCCCTGTTGCAGGCGCATGCTGATCCACCGTAAAAGTCACTTCCTCTGATGTCTCTTTGTCTAACAGGTCTTTTGAAGAAACCTTCAAAGAATACACCGCATCCTCAGAAAATGTAATCGTATTCTTCCACGTATCCGTTCCATTTACTCTGCTCCAGGAAGAATCAAACATTTTTTCTTCGCCGTTTGCAATCGCATGTGTTGCATCCGGCATAAAATTGGACTCCTCAACCGTTACTTCCGCAACAATCGTTTGCTGATAAACGCCTTGATAATTTGCCGCCACCGGCGCATTTCCGTCGGTTCCATGCAGCGTAATCCCAACCCCCGGAGCTTCATTGTCCACAACAATCGTCTTCTCTGTTGTGATCTGCGCCCGTCTGCCGGCGCCATCCACAGCAGCCGCCTGAATTTTACCTCGGAACTCTGCCGGAATCCGGAACGAATAACTTACTTTACCAGTCTGTGTATCGATCTCTATTCCCGGCGTTCCCGCTGTAACATCGACTGTCGTCTCTCCCTGACTGACACCATTTGCCACCGTCCCATCCGACGTATATGCGTATGACAGTGAAGCCACTCCAGAGATTGCATCATACGCCGATATTGTTACATCAATACATTCTGCATTGTACAAACCAAATGTAATACCCTCCAGCACTTTATCCACAGCGGTTTTGCTGTAAGTAATATCATACACAACTGGATCTGTCTTATCTAATTTTACGGCGTCCACGCTGACTGCATCCGTAATTGCGCCACTGTTTAAATCACGCAGATAAATCTCTCTACCTGGATTTGTACCATTCTTATCCCATTCAGTGTCCCAGTCAACTGCCGTCTTCCACTCATTATCCTCCAGCGTATTGCTGTAACTGATCTGATAACCTGTCGGTGCCGCAATTTTTACATTACCGGTATACCACTCACTGTTATTTGCTTTATCCCCCGTCACTTCATACGCGTCTGCCGGCGTCTGCGCATAGGAGACCGTCACCGTATAACTGGCGCTTCCTCCCGTATAACAGTCACTTTCTTCCCATGTAGCATTCACGGTTGCTCTTCCAGTCACACCATCCTTGAAAGTAATCTCACCGCTTGAAGAATCCAATTGTTCTACGATCTCACTGCCCGCGGTCTGTCCGGTCACTTCATACACAATACTTCCCGCATTCTGTTGCAGTGCTTCCGCACCGGTCAGTGCATTGATATAGCGCTTTCCCTTTTCACCATACAGTATCGATACATCGCTGCCGTCTGCAAAACCCACCTGCGGATTTGCTTTATGAATCGTAAGTACATATTCCGCCTGCGCATCATTATAACCGGCTGAACCCGTGCTCTCTGCCACAACCTTTACCGTTCCCGGCCGCTTGATGGTCAATGTTCCAAGCTGTGCATCAATTTCCGCCACGTCAGATACGTTGTTTCCATCCGCATCTTTCTGTTCTGTGATCGCATAGGTAATCGTCGCGTCCGCTACCGTTCCGAGCAGTTCATTCGTATAGAAGTTCCCGTTTTCTCCATAAGAAACAGACGGTGCGCTGTTCTTAAACTGAAAACCGGTCTGATCTCCCTTCTCCACCGTAATCTGGTAAGATGCCACTGCCGCTTTGTAGCAGGAATCCTCTTCTTTCTCTGCAGTAACCCTTATCGTTCCTTCTTTTATAAATGTAAGAACTCCGGAATCCGGATCTACGCTGCCACACTCATTTCCTTCTGTAACAGCATAATGTATCGCGCCGGTTCCCTCTCCGCCACTTGCAGCATTCTCAAAACTTCCGGTTCCCCAGCCCTGTTTCCCCGGATTCGGATTTGCAAATACGAATCCGGTCTGATCCGCTTTTTCAATGGTAAGATCATAACTTGCAACGGCTTTTTTGTATTCTTCACTTTCCTCCAATGCCGCTGTGATTGTCACAGTACCCGCACATAATGCGGTTACTTTTCCATCCGCATCTACTGTTGCCACATTTTCATCCAGACTTTTATATGTAACAGCTACATCCGGCTGTTCCTGCGACACTGCAATGTTTGAAAAATCTGTTCCATAGGGAACCGCATCCGGCGCTGGCATAGCAAAAGCAAACGTTGTATCCTCTTTCTTTTCTTCCATCTGCACATCCACACCACTTGTATCCGCCGTCGTATCTGCTCCCGTATAAGCAATCTGATTTCCTTTGTACCCTTCTTTTGAAAAACTTACCGTGTAAGCAGCTCCCGCTGTCAGATTTACCGCATATGCTCCATTCGCATCCGTCTGCGTTCCTTCCACAACGGCATCTGATGTCTCTGAAGTTAAAGTTACCGTTACATCTGCAATCCCGCTTCCCGTCACCTGATCCATTACACTTCCTGACAGCTGAACCAGCGTTGCTGCAGAAACTCTTAGCGCTCCTATCGGTATCGCACTTACGACAACAGCTGCCGCCAGCAGCAACGCTATCATTCTTTCTGCCAGTGATGTCTTACTGATTTTCATTTTCCGCACTCCTTTTCTTCTATCCCTTTTCACGCCACAATCTCATCTGTGTGAATATAAGTAATATCCAGTTCTATCTCAAACGCTGCTTCTTCAAGCAATGTTGTCTCACCGCAGGACTGCACATTCTCAAGCTGCGTTGTAATATCGGATGCCGTTTTCTCCGTCAGCACCACCGTCTCTTCCGACTGCGGCATAGACGTCATCCGCTGTGTTGCAATCTTAGTGGTAATGATGTCCATTTGTGATATTTTATCCGTTAATCTGCCTCTGCTCTTCCAGTTTTCGTCCGGATCATTGGTTCCATTCTCTTTCCAGGAACTCTTTTCCTCAATCGTCCGGATACTTTTTCTCGCCGTAGATCCACTCAAATTGCCGATCACTGCCGGTATTTTTAACAGGAAAAACAGCAGAACAGAGACCCCAAACATCACTCCGCAGAGAACCGCTGCTATCACAAAAATATAGCGATACATCTCATATGTCATTCTTGTTCCCCCCCTATTCTCCGACCGAATCCAGTTTTTTTTGCGTTTCACGAATCGCATCCTGCAGCTTTTGTATGTCTTCACTGATCACAGATTCCTGTACCGCTCCCGCTTCTTCGGATATGGAATTCAACACCTGTTGCAATTCCTCCGCTGTTGCAACCTCAAGGAACTGCACCGCACGTTCATTGATCATACGGTTAATCTCATTCCAGACCTGAAGCTTTGCATCTACACTTCCAAATTCATCCGCCTTATCCTTCAGTTCTCCAACCATTTCCCACAATCTTCCATATTCCTCATACATTTTTTCTGTCTGTTTCACTTTGGCACCGTTATACTGATTGATTAGCTCCATACAGTCCGCAATATCACAGTATATTCCAGCAATCGGATAGTCCTCCTTCGAGACTTCCGCAAACCATTTTTCCGCATTTACATATCTGTCATAGTCCGTATTAACATCATAATAAAACATGAAAGATTCCCCAAATTGATAACACACTTCCTCATATCCTTTGGGATTGCTGTTTTTTAATTTTCCCAATACATCTACGCTGTCATAAAACCCCTTTGCGTTTTTTTGATCCAGACCAAGACGCAGCTGCTGCAGTGTCTGCCCTTCTTCTCTTGTCAGCACAAAGTCATTTATGAGCAGGTCATTCAGACCAAGGTAAGCATCCGTCCTTACCGGATCCGTCAATATCGCTTCATAATAATCTTCCGCATTCTCCGCACGCTTCAGGATGATGTCATAATTTTCACTTTTTTTATTTTCCGCAGAAATATATCCCCATATGGATACGGCCGCACAAATGACCATCAGGGAAACACTCGATGCAAATGCGGTCAGCTTCCTTTTTTGCTTTTTCCGGAACACATCATCAATCTCATCATAATGTTCCAGTGCATACATCAGTTCTGCGCAGGATTGATATCGATCCTGCGGGTTTCGCTGGGTACATTTTAAAATAATCTGCTCCAATCCGCCGGAAAGCGACGGATTGATCTCACGGATAGGTCGGATTTCGTAAGGCGGCTCACAGGGATTCATCCCGGTCACCAGATGATACAGCGTAGCGCCCAGACAATAAATGTCCGTCCTTGCATCCGTCTGTCCCATTCCTCCGAACTGCTCCGGTGCAGCATACCCCACAGTTCCCAGACAGGTGGTATCTGCGAGGTTTTTTTCTTTAAATTCTCTTGCCGTTCCAAAGTCAATAAGCGTCACATTCCCGTCCGGCTTAAGCATCACGTTTGCCGGCTTCATGTCCCGGTATATGATTGCCGGTGTTCTGGTATGCAGATAACCAAGCACATCACAAAGCTGCTTTGCCCACTCAATCACATGTTCCTGCGGCTGCGCTCCATATTCTTCCAGCGCTCTGCTCAAAGGATTTCCCTGTATGTAGTCCATCACAATCAGGAATGTACTCTCATCCTCGATCACATCCACGATACTGGGCAGACTCGGATGGCTCAGCTTCTTCAGCATGTCCGTTTCCGCAACAAGGCTTTGTTTCACCACTTCAAAATCCTTGACGCCATCTTTGCGGACTTCCTTAATCGCCCATTGTTTATTTGCTTTTTCATTCATTGCAAGATAAACAACACTCATTCCGCCTTGTCCGACTTTATTTAAAATTTTGTATTTTCCGTCGACAAGCGTTCCTATTTCCAGCATGCCCATCCTCCTTAAAACGTCCGTATCAGCGCAACTGAAATATTATCCCGCTCACCGCGCATTTTGTTTTTTTCCACCAGTTCTGTCGCACAGCATTGCATCTTGTGTTCGTCCAAAAGCATCTCCGGCTGTAAGCCTTCCTCAATCTCCTCCGGCGTTATTTCATGACGAAAGCCATCGGAGCAGAGCATATAGACTGCATCTCTCTGCACTTCACCGAAAAACATATCCGGATATACCTCTTCGGAAGCTCCCACACACTGCAACAATACATTGCGCCGTTCATCCATTTTCGCCTGCTCTTCTGTCATGTTTCCGCATGCTACTTCGCGTGCCACAAATGTCTGGTCTGCTGTCAGCTGTCTTATCCCGTTCTTAATCTCATAGGCACGCGAATCCCCGACATTTAGTATGTAATATCTCGATTGTGTCAAAAGCATCACTACTACTGTGGTTCCAAGTCGGACTCCCTGTCTGGCTCCGTATGATTTAATCTTCTCATTCTGTTGTGTGATAATTTTCTCCCACTGGGTTTGTATCTCAGAATCCATAATTTGCGTTTGCATACATAAACCCGGCAGTTCCTTTACCACCCACTCATGAAACGCCTTCACAACCGTTGCACTTGCCACTTCTCCGCTTGAAAGACCTCCCATTCCATCGCACAGCACAGCAAATACCATTCTGCCTGCCGGTGTACGAATCACTTTCATACTGAGGCTATCCTGATTTGTCTTTTTCGTTGTGCCAATATCCGTTGTCGCTGAAATAATAAAGTTCACGCCCGCACCTTCCGCCTTTCCGTCTGCTTTTTTAATCCTTTATTCATGAAAGACAAATTCTTCATTTGCCAGCCGTATTTTATCTCCTTCGGATAAAACAACTTCCTCGTTGCTCCTGATCATCACACCATTTACATAGGTATGATTTGTGGAATTTGTATCCAGAATAAAGCACCGTCCTTCCCTTGTGATAATGTTGGCATGGCTCCGGCTGACCGCTGTATTATCTCCAATAAAATAATCCACATAACTTTTTTCTTTTCCGATACGGAATACCGGTTTACTTAATGATATTTTTTCGCTGTTCTTTTCGCGGATCAGATAAGGCATATTCTCATTTCCCTGCATATGCACTTCCGACAATACTGTCGTCTCTCCCATTCCGCCGCCTAATACCGTTGTCTCTCCAAAATCCGCCCGGTGCTCAACAATCTTTCCCTGTTGCATCATCGGTGCCGCAGGCTGTGATGTCATTCCGTTTGGTCCGGCGGTTGAACTTACCGGGCCTGCGGTATTCTGCGGCGCACTCGCCATTCTGTTCTGCAGCATTCCGTTTGCCGGCATATTTCCCGGCATCATATTACGGTTATTGGCCACATTCCCCGGCGCACCCGGAACTGCATATTGCTGCGGCTGCACTGCTCCCGTTGTACCTGCCGGATTCTTTCTGACCTCCTGCTTCTTTCCTTTTTCTTTTCCTGTCTTCTTTTCCTGCTTTTTCTGTTCCTTCTGGCTCTTATACAAAGCCGCATTTTCCTTGTTATAATGCTGCATCAGATAAAACCAGGACATCTCCTTTTTCTGTGCATTTATACCACTCGCCGGAGCAGCCTGTACCGGCTGATTCTGCGCCTGCGGTTTCTGCGCCTGCATCACCGGCTGCCCGGACTGCGGTACCTGTGGCTGCGGTCGATATGTATTTCCCGGAGCAGCCTGCGGCTGATTCTGCCGTGGCTGTGCCTGTCCCTGCGATGTCTGTGGCTGTGTCTGTACCTGTGATGCCTGCGGCTGCATATTTTCCTGTCTTGCCGGTGTCTGCACATTCCCCTGTATCATTGGTGCTGCCTCCACCGAAAGCTTTTTCAAGAACTCCGAAAAAGCTTCTATAGAAAAGGAAGTTTCCTTATTTAGATAGTTAATCATCTGAACAAAATAATCGTTGTTTTCTTCCGGGTTCAGACTCACAGAGAACAACAACTCTTTAAAAAAAAGTTTCATATCCGGCAACTGCGTTTGTTCCTCAATAACTGGAAGACATATCATAACCGTTGTCTCCCCCGCAGTATCTGCAAAAATATAATTTGTATCAAACAAAATAGATCTCACATCGATCATGTATTCTTCTGCATCCCTTACCGCTGCTGCAATTCCAGTAAGCAATCCCAGAAGCTGTTTTTTATTGACCGGACTCATCAACATCTGCTGTACAGAGATTCTGGTTGTCACATTATACTTAATATATTTTTCCTGATCCTGCTGTGTATAAACAACCGGCGCAAAGTTCTTGATACTGTTATTCGTAAGCATTCCAAGCGTCAATGCGTCTACCTGCTCATCCGACCCAACTGGATACACAAGATATGTGCCATTTCCCTGATTTTCAAAATAAAATTTACTCATTTCTGTCACTCCAGATTCTTCCATAATTTGGAGCAGGTCGTCTGTCTCACATTCACAGGATCCATGCCCCAGACATTCATGTCGTACTCTAATTCATAATTTAAAACGATATACAGCGTATCATCGGCTACATAAGATTCCGAAAAATCCAATCCGTCTAATCCGTCTACTACTTTTACATTCTTTAAAAATTCATCTGCAGCAGCTTCGTCCCCACCGGTCAGATATCCGACAAAACGTTTCTTTATCACATCCTGGTCAACAATCGCTCCCTCATGACAGCTTGTGTAAGACGCATAATCATCGCTATCAAATACTCTTTCCAAAAGAGTATTGAGAAAATCTCCTACAGACGCCAAACCGTTATTTCCAAGTTTTTCTGCAGAATACTCGTCCACAGACAGACTTTGCGATGTCTGTAGAAGCGTGTGTGCAGTTGCATTCTGCGCCATATACATTTTAAAAAACCCCGCTAAAAACAACATTAACACTAAAAATACAAGCACTGAGACACAAGCTTCCAGTGTGATGGCTCCCTCTTCTCTTCCTCTTCTCATATCAATACCCCCTGTACTGCTCCCGGGTAATCTCAAACAGGGAGGAATCTATCAATGCAGGCAGCATCTGCTTTACCTTGACATCCGCTTCTGTATGAACATAGGTATAGCTGTTTCTCAGGTCAAATGTATAAGCTGCGCCCTTCTTCTGATAATAGTAGAGTGTTTCTGTTTGTATCAGATTTCCAATGCGCGACAATTGTTTTTCTTTACTTGTAAATAAACACATTAAAATATAGCAATAATCTCGATAACCTAGCTTCTTTAATCCCTTTTTATAATCATCCAAAGCTTTTTCTACTGCCGTAGGTGTCTGTGATTGTTCATTCCGCTGTGGATGTTCATACTGATACAATGTTTCCTGATAATCATATCCATCAACCGTAGCATTAAAAGCGTTCACCAGTCCATCTTTTAATGCATTTTTCTGATCCGTTGTTAAATTAATACTTGATGCTAATTCCCGAATATATTTAGGCAAACCAGTTGGGGTTAAATATACTTCGCTCTTTATAAAATCAACTTCTCTGCCATTCACTAGGATAACCGTATCGGCGAGCGGCTCAAGTAATATCTCCATTACCATTACTAGCGGATAAGCTATAGTTGACGCTGTTGCTAACATCTCAACTTCGGAATTTGTACATATCACAGGAATATTTAACAATAATCTCACAATATATATTGCTAAAAACGTTATTAACTGATTTGCTATCTCACTGCTTTGACCAAAAAGAACATACTCGAGTTCCGCTCCATAAAAAGTAATATCATCTCCATTCTGTGAAACGAATGCTTGAATCTCATCAACCAATGCAGCAATCGTCCCGATTCCCTGCATATGCTGTATCATATTTGCCTGCGGAAGCGAATTGCTGTCGAGTACATATCCATTCATACATTGAAATCCCTGATAGTCTGTTCTACAGGGAATATTCCCTGCTGCGTATGTTGCAATCACCAGTCTCTCATAGAAATTTTGCAGAAAATTCCTTACTAGCTGTTTAATGGCAGAAAATAGTTCATAGGCTTGCGTAAATATACCTTTCAGTTCGTTCCATGATATATTTGACAAAAAGTTTTTAGCCCGACTCTGTAATGCTCCAATCTTTATTATAATTTGAAGCAGATCATTCTCCGACTGTCCCTGCATTGAACGAACAATCTGCTCTCCTGGGAGCCCACCGAACTGATTATCGTAATATTCTAAATCTAAATTTCCAGACAATTCCGGCTTAAAAAAAACATCCAGATTAGAGACACCTTCCGCAAATGATATAAGACCTTTTACTAAATCCACAAGCGAGCCTTCTTCCAGCTTTTCACGGTTGGCTAATATATATCCATCTATACTCTCAGCACTAACATATCCACTGATTTGAACATTATAATATTCACTTCCAATTTCAACTGTATCCGCCCCCACACTTGCTATACTGTATTCATTTACAGCCTCTTGCAACGCATCAAAAGATCCTTTTATCTGTTCTAATTCCGCATCCGAACAGCCGGATGTTCTTTGTGTCCATTCTGTATTGGCATTTCTCAACCCCTCATTTACCGCCTTTGTTACTCCCCCATTCAGCGCATTCTCTTGTATCGCTGTTTCAAGTGACGCTCTGTAATCTAACGCATGTTGATATGTGGTATTATCTTCGTTAATATTTGCATTCTCCATTTCCTGTATCGTTGCATTTACTCCATTTAAATCAGCCTGCAATTCTGACTTTCTTGCATTAAATTCCTGTAACGTTTGTGCTCCACTAAGAATATCATTCTCTATATTGGTCATCAGTTGATTACACGTCGCCATTTTTGTTTTATAATTTGTATAATTCTCCGAGATTTGTTCCAAAACATCACAATACTCATTTTTTGCTGTCTCTGCCTGCGACACTAAAGTTGCAATATTGCGATCATATTCTGCTGCCCCTTCTGGATCTTCCTCCTCATCCGGGCGTCCCTCCCGTTTTGCCGCAATCAGCGCATTCACGCTTTCAGAAAATGCGGTATATTTATCCTCATATGAAACTTTTAACTCTTCAAACTTGTCTGCGTATTCTTTTAGGTCTCCAGCCGCCTCTTCTATATTTATCATAGAATCCACAGCATCTGCGCCTTTCGTGATTATATTAAAAATTCCATTTAAACTCTTTATTTTTTCAAACTGTCTTACAAAATCGTTAATATTTAAACCATTCGCTGCCAAATAAACCCCACCGTTTAATTCTTCGTATTCCATGATCTGTGCTTCTAATACAGAAGCATCTACAAATGAATACATTCCTTCTGCATTGACCGACTGCAAGTCAATGCTGTCTCCCATGACAGAACTATTCTGTATTAAATACTGGTTATACAATGCATCAATATCATTTTCCTGAGACATTGCCAATAGCCCCCATCTCTTATGCAAATAGGAATCATAATTTGCCAGCGTTGCTGTAGAAGATACGCCCATTGCTTCATCTAGTATAGATACCGCACTATTGTATCTTCCGGCTTCAACCAAACACATTGCTATCGTTAAAAAAGGCGTCATCAATACTGCTAAAAATAATGAAATAGCTCCTCTTATCCCTGAAATGAATTTTACTTTTTTAAATCTGTAATATTTACTCATCCGACTTTTCCCCATTCAGTCCTTTAATCTGTAATATCATGAATCAGTTTCATCATTTTATTTATGGCTCCCACCAGACTGCTTCCCAATATGTCCAGACTGCATTGTTTTCCTGCAAAATCCACTGTATCGATATAATCAATCAGATCCAGACATTCTGCACTTGCAGTCGTTTCATAGTGTGCAATACTGTCAAATCCAAAATAACTTAATGCTTCCCCAAACGGAACTGTATATTCCCCTGTAATGGTGACTTCAATATGACGTCTGGCCAAAGTGTCCTCTTTTACCTGGACAGCTACTTCCGGCTGTGTTACCGCCTTTGTGTATGTGGTTTTTTGCAGACGGTCCTGTGAATATTCAAAGCTTTTGGTTTCGGCTTCACGCTCCAGACTATCGTCGCCAAACCAATATCGAAACCGCGATATTCCTGTAATCTGGTCCACACTCACATACGGATCCGCAAGATCCGAATCAGCTAATTTATACGTCGCTGCTGCTTTGGCCGCTGTCTCGTTCGCAATCGTCTGCACATTCCACGCCTGAAACAACACCGAAAAAATAGCCAGCAGGAAAAAAAGCAGAAATACCGTGATCGTATATACAATCAATCCTTCCAGCATCACCTCACCAGACTCATTCACATGTGCCTTCTTTTTCATAAGCAACCCCTTTACTCAAAAACGAATCTCATCATCTGATAGGTGCCCTCCGCAGCACTTACCATACATGTTTCATCTGAGTTAAAATAATAAGCATCCAGGTAATCAAATCCTATTACCTGTTCATATTTACTGTTTATAAATCCCCAGTGTCCGTTTTCATCACAGATAGCTGCCAGGTGATCAGAGAAACTTTTTGCACCAGCATATTGTGGCTTCACAGCAACATTTCCCTCCGTGTCAACATAGCCCCATTTTCCTCCCTGCTTAAAGGCAATCAATCCGTCATCAATGCAGATGTCAATATCATCACACGAGAAATCTCCAATCTGATTTTCCTCCAAATCATAAATGTGATAAGAGCCGCCCTTTTTCGCCAGAATCACACCACCCTGCGCATAACTGCCATACAGATCGAGCTTGATATCTTCATAACTGTCCGATACCGTCTTTCCGGTATCATCGATCAAAAACCATTTTTCCCCCTGCAAAACGGCAGCTTTATGATTATAAAAACTTCCTGCCTGATCGTATTCTCCGGGCAGATATTTCCCATCTGTATTAAGATATTTCCATTTATCATCCACCTTTACCGGCACATATCCGGATGTCTCTGAGTAATATCCTGCATCCTGTACCGTAATCTCAAATCTTGCCCGCGTTACTTCTTTTTTATCCAAAAGTCTTGTATCAATATCATTCGTATAAATTCCATCACCCTCATCATTGATTAGTCCAATAAACTGATACTGACTGCTGACTTTCTCTCCTTTGCCATCAAGCACCTGCCATTTATCACCGTCACATACCGTGATATAACCGTTCAGGCAAGTTTTAAATTCTGTATAAAGTTGATAATCCAATTTCACTTCATACAACAGCTTCTGATAAACAGCCGTCAGTTCTTCACTTTTTGCTCCGCTGTTCAACGCTTTTTTTGCCGCTGCATATGCCTTGGAATCATTCTTTCCTTCCATATATAATTCAATTTCTGCCTGCCAGAACTCCGCCTGCTTCGGATATGCCACCGTTGCTGCACTCATATCACCGATGTAGCAATTCCGCACATAAGCAGTCGGTTCTTCCGCGTAATACAGGTCATAGATTTCCTTAATTTTCTGATATGTCTTTATATCATCGGAATAACTTAACGACTGCTGATAACGTTCAATTGCCTGTTCATACAAACCATCCTTCAGGCTGTCTTCTGCCGATGCCAGCAAATTTTTATATTCTAAATAGGAATGTATATTTTTTGACCAGAACACACCCCAGCCACCGGCAAGCACGCCGAGCATTCCTAATGTAATCAGTATTTTAGAGCCTTTCATTATCCTCACCAGTCCTTCTTTCTTAGTAAATTGTAAAGAAGAGCATCACTGCATATCCCACATATAAAAACGGTCCAAAAGCCAGATGATCTTTTGCCGTACATTTCTTCAATAAAACCATCCCTGCCGAAAACACTGCACAACAGAGCAGCGCTAACAACAACGTTGAGAAAACAATATTTGTTCCGCACAAGAATCCATGTGCCATCAAAAGTTTGATATCCCCTTTTCCGATTCCTCCTTTGGATGCCTTGTCCGCAATTCCCAATACAACACCGCAGAGCAGCGCTCCCAAAATGGCTCCTGCCAGATCGATCCCTACATTTCCACCCATCAGTGCCTTTATGGCAACAATCACAAGACTGGAAAGTACCATGATTCCCGGTATAAAATTAGGTATAATGCGCATTTTCTCATCAATCACAGCTGCTCCGAGTATCAGAAAATAGCTGATGGTAAGACGCACCTCCTCCGCAATCAGAAAATCTCTGGTCGCAATTCTGCAGCCTTCCAAAACAGACACTGCCACAAGAATCAGACACATTACCACAGTCCGCCAGCCTCTGCGTGTCTCTTTCGCCCCCCGCTTCCGTGCAACCGCTTTCATTGGTAGCATCATTGCCGCTGCCAGAATTCCCCAGCCAATTCCATGTATTACAACATTCACTTTTTATGCTCCTGTCTCTCTTATTTCAATGGATACAGAGAAAACCTGCTTGTCTCTGCAGCAGGTTTTCTCCTTTTTCTTTTAACCTCTTCCACCATTCTGGTTAAAAAAGTCGCCTACATTTGTGTCAACCCAGGCAAGAACCTGATCCTTGAATCCAAGAAATACGCCGGCAAGTGCCAGTGCGATACCAAGAAGTACCAGAATTGATATAAAGTTCGTGTCGCCTTCCTCGTGATTCAGGAAAGAATCTACTCTAATCTTGGCTCCAATCAAAAATGAATCTGCTTTCTCTAACAATTTCATAACTGTTGCCTCCTTTCTCAAAAATATTTATCTATACGCATTGCGCATAAATCAAAATGACATGCTCTGCATCGCCGCCGATACAATGATCATAATAATTCCGGCGAATGTAATTCCGAGTGGAATTATCAATTTTCCAGCAGCAACTTCTCCCTGCTGTAATGCCATCTGCCGCTTATGAGCCCAGAGTTCACTTGTCTGGGAAACCATAAAATCTGCCAGTTCGCTGTTTCCCTTCTGCATTCCCTGAATCATTGCACTTGTAAACTTTTTAATGCTAGCCGAATCTGATGTAACTCCAAATTTATAAATAGCTCCAACATCTGATTCTCCGTTTTCCATATCCTCGCACGCCTGCTTCATCAACTTATACAGGGTTCCCTCTTTTCCATAGGCAGTGACGCGCCATGCCTCCCGCAATACCATACCGGAATTGATTAGTAGTGCCAGCTTTGAAACCATATTCGGGAATTCTGCCTCACATGCTTCCCTCCGTTGCTGTACTTTTTCTTTCATTCTGGATAACGACAGATTCCAGAACGCGGCAACAAACAACAATACCAGAATGAGTAAAATCGGAAGCTGTTCCGTTTTCAAAAATCCAGATAGTGAAAAGCCTACGGAAACAACCAGAAGCGTAAGTGACAGGAATTGCGCCCATGCAAGATTTGCATAGTATTCATAGTACCGGTCGCCCCAAAGCAATTTTGCCTGCTTTTTCAGATTCCGCTCCATTTTTCCGCGGAGTTTAAAAATTTTTCCATCATTAAGACTAAATCCGACAACATACAGTTCTTTCAGAAAATACTCACCGCCGTCCAGGCTTTCCACCATATAGCCGTACTGCTTTCCTCTGGCTAAGTTCACAAGAAACAGCACGGTAGTGATCGACGCCAGAAGCAGCATGATAAAATTCAATACCATATCCTCATCCCTTTATATCTACAATTTTTAGCCCGTATTTGTACGCTCCCACAAAAATTCCGATCGCGATCGTATTCACAAACACTCCCATCGGAGTTGCAAAATTAGCCGCAAATGCTTCATTGGTAACTCTCAACAACATAACAACGGCAATCGGCATGATGCTCATGACACTGTGCTGCATCTTATTGGATGTAAGTTTTGTCTCTATTTCATCTGCCACAGCCATTTTTTCGCTGATAATATTGTGTGTCCGGTGTATGATGACTTTCATATCACCACCCTTTCGATAACACACCTCAAATACATCCGCGAAACTTTTGATATCTTCATTGCCGCTTCTGTCTCCAAAACTTCTCATCATATCCTCAATATTGATGTTCTGTGCAATTCCGTTTAAAATTTCCTGCATCTCGACCACAATATAGTCTTTTTTTTCATACTGCATATTCAGATCTTCATATGCCGCCTGAAATGCATTTTGCACATTACTTCCGGATGAAAACGACGCCGTCAGCGACTCCAGCATATCCCGAAACTGTAGTTTCAATTTATTTTTCCGTTTTTCTAAACAATTTTTTATATATACCGGAAATGCAAAATGAACTGCAAATGCACCGACAACCACGAAAAAGATCACATTTGAAATGTATGTTGCCGTGGTCGCCATGCCATCTCTCATAAACAGATTCCCATAAAAGACCATCCCCACGCATCCGCCTATCAGAAAAAACAGGAGACTCACGCCTATCCGCTCTCCTTTTCCCGGAATGTAGACATCATAGTTAAGCATCGGGTTATTGAGCGGGGAATTTATGTACTGTTCTTCCTTCTTCTTCTCTTTTTTCATGCTTTTTAAACCTCGACTTTTATTCCTGCCAGCTGCAGCTTAAAAACATTCTGCATTTTGTTTTTTGTCCGCTTCAGGCTGCCGGACACCTTTTCCAGTGTTGTATTCTCATCCTCCTCAAATACATACAATGGATTGAGCTGAATCTCTCCGTTTTCATATCCGATCACTTCTGTAATTTCCATTGTCTTTCTCGATTTATCCCGAAGGCGAGACAAATGGATAATAATATCAATCGCTGACGCAATCTGCTGGCGAACAGCATCGAGTGGCAGCCCATCTGCCCCCTGTAGAACCATGGTCTCCAGTCGGCTTAACATATCCGCGGTGCTGTTCGCATGTCCGGTGGACAGTGAACCGTCATGCCCGGTATTCATCGCCTGCAGCATATCCAGCGCTTCTCCACCACGCACCTCACCCACAACGATGCGCTCCGGTCTCATACGAAGTGATGACTTTATCAGATCACGAATCGTAATTTCTCCCGTTCCGGATGCATTGGAATTGCGCGTTTCCAGACTGACCAGATTATCAATTCCAACAATCTGTAGTTCAGCTGAATCCTCAATGGTAATGACACGCTCATCCTTGGGAATATAATTTGAAAGTGCATTCAAAAATGTTGTTTTTCCGGATCCTGTACCTCCGCAGATAAAAATATTGTACTTTGCCTGCACCAGCAGTTTTAAAATATCCGCAATTTCAGGAGTGAGTGAACCATACGCAATTAACCGTTCAATTGTCATAGGCGTCTTCGAGAACTTACGGATCGTGACAATGGGACCGCACAATGAAATCGGCGGCAGCACCACATTCACACGCGACCCGTCCGGCAGTCTGGTATCACAGATCGGATTTGCCTGATTGACCTCTCTTCCTGCCAGTCCCACAATCCGTTGAATAATGTCCTCCAGATTCTGTTCGCTTTCAAAGTGCTTATCCAGCTTATACAAACGTCCATTCTGCTCAATGAAGATCCGATCCGGTCCGTTAATCATCACCTCAGTAATTGTGTCATCATTGATAATACTGTCGAGCAGGCCAAACCCGCGGATGGCACCGTAAACCTGTCCCGCAATCGAGATTTTCTGCTGAATGGAGCAGTACGCATCACTCATATACTCATTTACAATCTGTTCCACTTTTTCTTCCAGTTCTTCATTGGAAATCTGTGTCAGCTGAAAATGATCCGTTATGTACTTTTTTATTTCAAGAACTTTCTTCTGCTCTTCCTCACTCGTCATCTCGCAACTCCTATTTACTATATAATTTTGCAAAGTTAGGAATGTTTATCAGTTGTTCGATTACCTGCTGCGTCGTCGCATGCTCAAAGCGTGGAACACCACCCAGTTCTTCCAGGTCAAGCCCCTGTACAGCCTTGGATGTCTTATTGCTGAATTTGTTATAATACAAATATGCCTGACTCATAAGAACCTCATTTTTCTGCTGCGCCCACAATCTCATTGTCTGCAGCCCGCGTTCTAATTTCATATTGGAAATATCCGTTCCATCACTCACAAATACAATTTTGGAAGAATATTCCAATATTTTTTCTACTTTGGGATTCAAATCCAGATCGATATCGGTTATAATATAATCATATCTGCCGGATGCACACAGTTCATCCAGCAATGTCTTAACATCTGTTTCATCCATTTCCTGTAGATCCAGCGCAACTTTCGGACTGGCATAAAAATAAACACCGGATGCATCCTGTCTTAACGTACTCTCCAGCTTTATATTCAAATTATTCCGCTTGCTTTTGACGGCATATAACACATCGCCGAAATCTGTCTGTCCCTCTCCATGAAAGAAACTGTCTGTCGTTCCGAAACGTTCCAGATTTAAGTACAAAACCCTGGCTCCGCGTCTGACTGCATAGATACAGAACGCCGCTGCGACTGTAGAACAGCCCGTTCCTCCCGAAAACGATCCGAATGATATCACTTCCGTTGTATTCTGATGATTGGATGAATATCCGCTGATAACTTTTGTCGTATTTTCCGCATAAAAATC
>OGCQ01002728.1_pt1 | contig 17359 bp, 38 predicted proteins | sample 1570161 | NCBI WGS metagenome assembly OGCQ01 (sample SAMEA4384402, study PRJEB24528) | human gut metagenome
ATCTTTTAACTCCATGATATACTATAAACTCCTAAAAGCGAAAAATGTGAAAAAAACGAAATAACTTTATTTTTCTTTCATCCAATTCTGAAATTCCATTCTTACACTGTCTTTCGTGCATCTTCCGCCCATTTTTATCGCTACAGAGTCCCACGTCAGTCCTTGCATGACCCTGAACCGGATAATCCTCTGCATCCGCACCGGAGCTTTATTGATTACTCGCTCTGCCTTTACTTTAATCAGCTTCGCATTGCTCTTTCGCTCTTCCAGTAGTTTTTCTTCCTCATCCACATTCACATGACTCTCTGCGCATCCGGAAATATTAAAGCTCTGCGGCTGGTATGGAAACTCTGGATTGCTGCCTGTCACCTTGTCCTGTAAGATCGTCTTTCTTCTGTGCCGCCTGATGTCTTCCTCTGTTTCTTTTACCAGAGCTTTTGCATCCATGTACTCATAGATTATGTTCTTGTCCAACTCTATCACCTCCCGGGATTCGCTCTTTTATGTTGTATTTCTCTGCTATGTACTCCACAGCGTCCTTATTCGGCCTCTGTGCACTTTTAAAGTCGCACTTAAATGGTTCATGCCCCTTTTGCTTTAAAGCCGTCTCACAGGGCTTCCTCGTTGCCATAGTGTACGCTTCAATCTTTCGGATAACTCCTGCTATCTCCTTTCTACGTTTCATGCTCTCTCTGGTCATGCCGTCACCTCGATCTGTTCTCCTGTCAGCTCTTCCAACTTCTGTTTCATTTCTTCCACAGTCATTTTCTTCGATTCGGTGCGTTCCCAAATGAGTTCTAAGTTATAGTCCGAAAGCATATCTGCAAAGTTGTTATATTCTTGGATTGCGTAGACACCAACAATATCGAGATCTTTAAAATATCTGTGTGTCAAATCTTCTCGAAAGCAGTTTTGATCCGCATATCCATTTTCTCCGATTAATGCTTCGCTTATCACCATTCTCTTGTCACCATTTCGATGTTTCACTACCATCCCATCTTTCAGATCTGCCTTGGTAAATTCTTTCTGCATGTAATCACTCCATTCCAGGATTTTATAATTGCACTTTTCTGCAAAATCTAAAGATGAATATTCTCCATAACCGTAATAACATGTTCTTTCGTTGTGCGCATCATATTTTGTATTTTTCAAATAACTTTTTCCGTTACACCACTTCATCCTATGTTTGTGCATCTGCTTGCAGAAGTCTTTCGCTTCCTCCTCAGTCTTACAGTACACCGCAATCTTATTGTATTTATTTTTAAATTCTTTCCATTTAAACTTTTTCATCTTCCTACCTCACTATCTTTCGCACAATCCAATCCAAAAACACCACAAATAGCAGTATCGGAAATCCCGCAGCCATCAGGTAATCCGCACCTTCTAGTTTTACATCCTCTTCCAATCCTGTCTTTAGGGCAATCACTGTTCCAAGCCCCAGGATGTAATACAGGGCTAGGAATGCGATTGTGATTAAAATGTCCATGTTATTCCTCCTTGTATGGTTTTGGAAGTGGCTGCCATTCTATAATTCCATCCACTTCTCCGAACGCTGCGTCTAAGTCCGCATCATACTCTACTAAATAGATGTATTTCCCATCTGTGCATAAAACTTCTTTTCCATCCTCCGGCAGCCTCTCTCCCACCGGGATCCAACCGTCATTATTATCCAGAACTTCGTCCATGTGGGAACGAATTATATTTCTGCACCATACTAGCTCTTCATATCGACCTTGTATTCTTCCGGCTTCATAACATTCCTCACCATCCAGAAAATCATCATCTTCATTGACTGGAATGTTTTTAACCATGTTCACACGTTCTTCAATCTCTTCTAAAATCTTCTCTAGTACGTTCATTTACTCCGTCTCCTATATTTCTTATCCATAACGCAATAACCTTTTTCACAATAACATTCTGTTGATTTATAGTAGTTTTTATAATATTTGCATTTTATGCACTCTTTTTTCATTATTCCACCTCCAACAACTCTGGATTATCAAAAATGTTTCCGACCGATTTATAATCTCTCCCATGTAATGTCTTTCCGTAGCTAAACCCTATTGGATATTGTCCTATGCATGTATTGCTTATAGGCACAACCCCAAAATCAGCATACTCTTTTCTCCAAATGACTTTATATAATCCACATTCTTCTTTTCTTTTATTACATTCAACAATATCATTCTCCCAAATCTTCTCGCCGTTCTTGTCGGTAAGTCCTGTGTATTGGCATATGGTGTCTGAATCGCATCTATAACACTTTTCTCCACGCACATCTACAATCCAGATTACATCATCATATTTCGTATGCTCTAAATCTCCTTCCACCCATTCTCCATTATCTATTCTCTTTGCTTTAAAAACTATATTGCGTATTTCCATACATATCCTCCAGCTGTTTTAGTTCTCCCTTTTAAACAATCTCCAATATTCCCGTCAGATATATTTAATTCTCTAGCAGCTCCTATTATTGAAGAATGCTCTTTTATTAAAATACCATCTTTGCTAAATTGAAGTACCTTTTTACTATTCTTCTTGCCAATTCTGTATTTTGACGTTCCATAATTCATATTGTATTTTTGCGTGCACCATTCTAGGTTTTCCAAGCAATTATTTTCTGGGTTTTCGTCTTTGTGATTTACGACTTCATAATTATATGGATTATCCAAAAACATTTCAGCGACCAATCTATGCACAAGCAACTGATGATCCTTTCTATCTTTATAGAGATGAACAATCTTGTATCCTTTATTATTCGTTGATTGAGTTAAAATTTTTTCTTTTCTATCATAGTTTCCAGTTCCTGTTTTATTTTCGCTTTTTCCAGTGCTAAGCACTTCTCCATATTGATTAATTTTGTATCTTCCTTCAAAGCCCTTTATATCTACCCACTTAATTTCTTTTTCTCTCATTCTTTTGCATTTTCCCTGGATATCAATACAATGATTTATTAATTTTATCGCTTCTCTAACTCTCTTCCCTTCACTCCATGTTTCTTCTGTTTTCGTCATTAGTCATTCCTCATAATCGTCATTTTATCTCCAATTGCTCTTACAACATTTACCGTAACTCCATTTCCAGCCTGTTTGTAAAGTTGACTGTCCGAATTTACAAACTTAGCCTTCTCAAAATAATCATCCGTCCACCCTTGTAGTCTAAAGCACTCTTTTGGAGTCAATTTTCTGATTGCTATGTAACATTTGTATTTTTCATACCAAATAGCATACACTGTTAATTCATTTTCCACCTGAACAAAAATACCTTGGTTACAGCTTGTATCTAGCGTATTTGCTAATTGTTTCCAGACTCTTCCTCTTCTTGTCTTGCTATCAGGAATAGAAAGATTAATGCTGTCACCTTCATGTGCTACATCGTATCCTTGCTTTGTAGCTTCTTTTACATTGATTGCTATTCCGTGTCTATCTTGAGAAGTTAATGTAAACATCGGATCTCCATTTTCTTTGAATCTTCGTCCGTTCTGTCGCTTCTCTGCTCTAACTGGCGTGAGAACAGGAATTACGACACCAGAAACTTCTCCCGATCTATTACATACACCTTTATTGTATCTTGCTTGCATTGCTCTGGCGCTATCTGTTGTTTTTAAACCTGCCTTATAGTTCATGTCGCAAAAACAAGGAATTCCAACATGGTGTCCTCTTCCTCCGCCTTGTCCCGTATCGAGGGTTTCTGTTATTCCGCCTGGAGAAAAAGTCTGTGTATTTCTTCTGTATCCATCTCTATGAGCGATTATTGAAACACTATTTTCTCCATCTGTTCCCGTGACAGGAAGTATTTTTTTGTAACCATATCTTCTAAGATGTCCGATAGTGTAAATGCGCTCCCGGTTTTGTGGCACGAACCATTTACTGTTAATATTCTGCCATTCGATATCGTACCCGAGTCTGTCCATTTCAGAGAGGATTGACAGATAGTCGAGTCCTCGGTTGCTAGAAAGCATTCCCTTAACATTCTCATAGATAATCCATTCAGGTCTGTTTTTTTCTTCTTGTTCTTCCAACAGTCTAAAAATTTCTCGTACAAGGCTCGATCTGTCTCCGTCAAGTCCTGCTCTCTTTCCGGCAACACTGAAATCTTGGCAGGGTGCGCCGAATGTCCAACAGTCTGCTTCGGGCAAGCTCCTGGCATCCACTGTTCTAATGTCACTTGAGTACCATTCTCCGTTTCTGTATTCATCTTTCAAAATCTCCTTTTGTCTTTGCTTGAGTGTTAGAGTGTTTAAATATGCTCTTTGTTTATCTGTGATTAAATGCATGGATGTATAGCTTGCAGTTGCGTACTTATCCCACTCACAAAATCCAACACACTCATGTCCAGCAAGCTCAAGCCCTCTTCTAAATCCGCCTATTCCGGCAAAAAAATCTATAAATTTCATTTTTCCTCAGAAGCCCGGTATACCCTTGCCCCGGCCGGAGGCTGGCTCCTTTCTATTTTTCGCTTATTTTCTTCTTATTCCCTCGCAACTGCTTGCAAAGCTCTACCCACTCAATTGCTTTGCTCCGCGTCCATCTTTTGGCTGATTTCCTCTTTCGTATCCCGTTTTCATCCATGTACCGGATAAGATCATCTCTCGTAAATTCCACTTTCTGAATGTCATGCAAAACTTTATGAATATGCTCATCCGTGCATCCGAGTTTTACCATCTCTTCGATCTGGAATTTGTACGGATCCAGAAAGTGTGCTGGTCTACTCATTTTCAACCTCTCTTTCCAGCCACTCTTTTTGGCTCTTGTACAAATTCAGGTATTTATCACGGTTTTCTTCGTACAGATCGTTTTCTAAATCCTCATCTATTCTTGTAAGTATCATCTTGACTGCGGAGATTTCTGGTGTATCAATTTCTCCTGTTATGTTGTTCAAATGATCATTGTTCGTCATTTCCCTCTCACCCTATTCTTTCTCTTCCGCTTTGTGATGCCGCGCGTAAACAAATCCATATTTCCGTGTCTCAATCCGATAGGCTGTTTCCTGTAGACTCTAAAGCCGTATCTTTTTCTGTTCATGTTTACTCCCTTTCTAAGCTCCACCATGCTTTCGCGTTCTTTCCATATCCGGTTGTCTGTATCTTTATTTTCAACTCGTTTCTCGCTTTCATGACATCTGACCGTTTGATTCCCGCGGCATCCGACTCCATGAGCAGCTTCGCTCCGTCATATCGCCCACCTGCCATTTTATCTTTTAACCATTCCACCGCCTTGTCATAATCGGTCTTAGATACCTCGTTGACCTTGTCCTTAATCTTTTCCAGTTGGACAGTGTTGGTGTTCAGCTTGTTCCAGATTTTCTCAAAATTCTCCTGCATGATTCTGCGATTCTCTAAAATCTCATCTCTGATTACTGTAAGAGCCTGTGCTGCGGTCATCCCTTTCTTTTCTGGCTCTTTCACCAGACTTCCCGGTTCAAGTCCGAGAAGCAAGCACATGGTTCTTTCAAAATCTTCTGTCTGTTCCGGGTTCTTTGCCATATTGCAGACAAAAGACTTGCTTCTCCCGAGTTCTGCCGAGAATTTCTCTTTCGTCTTGCCCTGCTTTTCTAGTTCCTTACAGAGCAGAGCGTAATTTATCGTTACTTTCTTTGGTTCCATAATTCCTCCTTAATTTGAATTCAACAGCTGCTCTTCCAGAGAGTCCATGTCGTATCCTCTGCGTTCGAAGTTATTTAAGTTTCTGCTTACTGGCGGTTTTGCTGGCATTTTTTCCGTCTGCTCTTGGTTAAGATAAACATCGAAATTACTGCCGAACAGGGTTTTTGGTCTTAGATATATCCTCATATCATTAACTCCGCGCTGTAATTCCTCTTTTGTAGGCTTTCTGCCCCACTCATGGTATTTTTTATCAATCACCGTCTTAAAGTCATCCAGAGTGTATCCTTCATTGAATCTGGCTTTTATTTCCTTCTGGTTACTCTTAACATCCCACCTTAGTTTCTTGCCTGTCTTTTCATTCAGGTAAGTTATGATCTCTTTGTACGGGACATATATATTATTATCTTTTTCTTTATCTTCTTCTTTATCTATATCTGAAACAGCGACGTCAGACGTTCTTTCAGACGACTTGTCAGACGATTTTTCGATCAAAGCTCTTTGTTTGGCTCTTCTTTCCTCTTGGTACAGCCTGTCACGCTCTTTTTTCCGTTCATAAGCATCCAATGTCTGGTGCTTATTCCAGTTCGGGATCGTGATTATTCCCTCCACTATCTCAATCATTTTAAATTGCTCAAACGCGTTCAGAGCCAACTTTACAGTGGATTCATTCATTCTAAAGATTGTAGCCAGCATCTTGTCTGTGTAGTGAATCTTGTCATTCATCAGGAATACACCACCGTTATTCTTTTTCCCGGCAAGGCATAGTAGCTTGAACCAGACTGTTATAATTGCATAAGCATCTGGCAAAGCCTCTATCAGCAATATCTTTTCATCATCAAAGATATCCGTTGCTATCTTTATCCACTTTACTTCTGCCATCACTCATCCTCCGCAATATAGACCACCACGCAAGGTGTGTCCGAATATACCTTTTCAATCTCCAGACTGGTCACCTGCTTATCATCCGTATATGCAACTCCATTCAGTCCATCCAAAATGATTTTTGCAATGTTGTCTAAGTCAGGCTTCTTATTCGGCTTTATTTCTCCTTTTAAAGCCCTATCCTTATTCTTCTTAGACCAGCTCTCTGGAATCGGAAATTTCGCTAAAATTCGAACTCTCAGAGTGATGTCCGTGTAAAGCACGCCTATGCTCTGCTTGTAAATCCTTGCAACTTCCTTTTCGTATTTTTTGCTTTCGTCTGGCGTATATGTAATGACTTTAAATCCGGCTCTGCGGAATCTCGGTCTTGCTTTTCCAACCGGTTTGCCCGGAATTGTAATTACCATTTATTCTCCTTTCTGCTCCCGGAATTACCGGGAGACAATGAATCTGGCTTACTTAAGGTATTTGTGACGTACTACACAGCAGCCATGAACGGGTTACAATTTATAGCAAAGGTTTAACCCTTACTAACATAGTGAAATTCTTGCCGGAACTGCTCTTCTGTTCCGTAGTGCTGCAAATAATACTCTTTGCAGCGTTTTCTTAAGTATCGGTCAACTTTTGATGCATTCTCCCCTGCCCTTGTTCCGTTTGGATGCAGGTCTGGTCTCAATGGAGCGATAAAACCATAATCCTCCGAAAGCTCAATTTCTTTCGATGTGTGGCTGAAAATGTGATGCCTCTCCACTCCGTAAGCTCCAGTGTACATGCAGTGATCCATGTCCTCCGTGAATACGCTCCATAGCTCCTTTGGTTTTCCAATCGTCCTCTGATGACCTTTTTTTCTTTTTCTTTCGCTTCGGCTTTGGGAACGCCATATCGCTGTAATCAATACTTATAATTTAATCCCCCACAACTCTTTCATTTTGCGAATTTCATCCGGCGTATCTGTCGGAATACCAAGACTTTTGCACTCTTCCACCGCTCCATCTATCAACATGCAAGCTTCGTTGGTATCGTATTCGCTCAATCCTTTCCAACAGCGCAAAGTACAAACAGTAATGCGCTCATTTTCCTTGTTCACGAACTCTTTCTTGTTCTGTACTTCTACAATCCGGTAACAAGCTCTTGCAAGATGCACCTGATCGGACGGAAGGCTTATAAAATCTGACGTCCCGTATATCCTTAAAAGATGCAAATACACATCGTTTTCAGTCTGTCCGTTTTTCATAACGCTGCGGAGTTCTTTTACCAGCGTCCAAAAGTATTTTCTTTGTTGATCTGTTTTTGATTCTTTGTGCAGAGCAATACTCACATCGACATCTTTATCGCAAATCGACTTTACCAATGATCTAATACTTTCTTTCACGTAGTTCGGCATCTGCACTCTACTTCTGATCCACACTGTCATGCTTTGCCGCCTCCATTCTCGCTATAAAATCTTTGATTTGGCTATCTGTCACCTGTTCAATATTATCCAACCTATATACCTGCATAAAATTTGATTCTGAACATCTGCGCTTTTTCAGTTCGTTTCGCACTCGCTCCACTCTTTCAAATGGAGAATCGTACTTAGTTCTATCTGCCTCAAAGTACACGTCTGCTCCAATTCCAAGTTGCTTGCAAGCTACAGAAATAGCGTCTGTTGTTGCCATTTTGTAACATTCATCGGAAACAAAAAGACCATTTCTTTCGTTTTGCGATAGCTTACTCCCCCCGGTTCCGCAGATTGGTTGCGACCACTCACCATCTACCTTTACAAACAGTTCGATATCTACAAATGCAACTGTTTCTCCTCCTGCCTGTTCCGTCCATTTCTTAACAGGCTTGTAAAACCAGCCAATACCACACGGACCATATTCGCTTGTAAGCACTTTGATCCTCCACATAGGGTTAATATCCGTCATTCCATTCAAGCGACCGCCTTTGATTGTCTTCTTCGCTTCTTCCGGAACAACTCTTACCCTGTTATACAAATCCAAATTTCCCATGCTTGCACCTACCGAATCTGAATATTATTATTCTGTATCAATACAACTCCGGATAACTCAACACCGTCTTTCAGTGTTTTTTTCACCTTTGTTTTATCAACCTCAGGATCAGCAAATTTTAAGTATTCCTTGTCCAGTTTTGAAATGTCTTGCACCTCTACACTCTCTGATTTCCGATAAGAGATGCTGACTCTTGCTGTTTTGAATTTCTCTCCACACAGGTAGCCAGACAGGTATTCTTTTAGATTTCTCGCCTTGTTTTCACATGTTTTCTGGCGGTCAGCCAGTTTATTTTTCTCTGCCTTGATTGCTTCTGCATCAGATAAGAGGTTTTTGATCCAGAGAGCAATTCCCTCTACCTTTTTGTCAAAATCCATCTGCAACTGTGCCAGCTTTTCTGGGTCGATAATCTCTCCCGTTTCCTGATCTACACAATCCAAAATCTCTTCGTCAATCTCGTATAATGTTGCCATTTGTTATTTCCTCCATAAAATCACAATAATTCTGATAGTGCCTTTTGCGTACCCTAAAATATCTGTCTTTTTCAGCCGCTTCTTGATCTGTTATTTCTTCCAGTTCTTCTGTATGTTTGTACATATTATTTGCCCGCCATATCTGCTGCTTTTTCCAGTAATACTTTTGCCAAAACGATTGCATCATCTAGTTGCTTATCTGTTGTAATCCCGTCAAACAAATCGTAATCTCCATTCGCGACAAATCCGTTTTCTTGTGCGCACAAAAGTATTCTGCTCCCGTAGTTTGAAAATTCAATGTTTACAAAAGGGTACCCATCCTTACCTTCTCCACGCTCTTGAATCTCAAGAATTAAGTCTAAAAGTTCATGCATTTTCTTTCTATCCATTGCTTATCCTCCTACTCATCCTTGGACAATCTAAACTCCATCAAATCTGCCAGCATCAAATATTCCTTTGCCAGTCGGCTGTCTCCGTGTCGTTCTTTCACCTTTTCTCTAAATTCATTAAGTGTTCCATAAAAACATCCACATCTCACGCTGATTCCGCCGTCTTTCGTGCGGAAAAATGTTGTCGTCCTATTTTCCGATCCGAAGCAGCTTGTAGCAGAATAATCACGGCAGTTTTGAACCCGAGCGTCACCGGATACCCAAGCGTTACCGTATACCCGAGCGTCACCGTATACCCGAGCGTCACCGTATACCCAAGCGTTACCGGACTGATCAAGGTTCTCTTCTTTCTCTACAAGGCCACCCAATTCTCCTTCTTTTACGTCACCAAACGACACAAGAGCCTTGATTCTAAAGAGCTTCTTTCCTAAAAAAGTTACAAATTCGCTGGTTAATTCAAATTTTTTCATTTACATTTCTCTCCTTTTCGTCTACAATTTAACTGATTTAATTTCTTGAGTGCTCGAGGGTTGCCGCCCTGTGACAGCACTCTTTTTTAATACCCAAACACCAGATACCATCCCAGCATCACCAAGATAAACCCGATCACCATCGCACCAGCTCTGATCCAGTAAGGCTTATCCTCTTCTTCTGGCAGATCTACAGAGACTGACCGGATATCCCAGCTATTTAAAGTGTTGGGTTGCTGAGTGGTCTGGCAGTGGTAGGTTCCTTTAATTTCCATGTTCTTCCTCCTTTAATTTCACGGATTTTCTTCCTTGATACTCCAGTTCCCTGCAGTAATTGTTTAAACAGGCGATTGCGTGCAACTTTTGCTCCTCAGAATACCAACCAACCCTTTCTGTGGATTCCAGGGCTTGGATGAATTTCTCAATCTGTTTTACTGTCAGCCTTTTCATCAAATCACACCTGTTCGCAATTTCATTGCCCGTTCTGCTGCCCTCATTTCTTTCTGGATGAATTTTTCTAATTCTGAAGTGCGATACATCAAAGTACTGTGTGGGTTCGCAGGATTAAGCAAAAACGCCACCTGCTGACCGGGTGTATTCCAGACTCTTCTTAAAAACTCCGGCGGGTATCCCTGCTGGATGAGTTCCTTTCTACTCATGATTTCCTTTGGATAATTCATGTTAGTCCTCCAATTCTATAACCAGCGCGTTAATATTGGTTCTTATTGTTTTCACGTGTTTTTCCAAAAATTTTGGATCTTCTCCAGAAATACTTCCCGGAACATATATATTTGTTGCTGGCACCGCGCCTTTGTGATATACAACTTTCACGAGTACTTCTTCTCCAATTACATTTGCCAAGTCCGCCAACCTCAATCCAGATAGCTTGTCCGCCTTAATAGTTCCAACTTTGATATCGGACGGCTTATCGTCCTTACAAAAAACCCGAACATCCATATTTACTGTAAGTTCTGCGATATCATCTCTCTCTTTCTGTTCTAATTTGTATGATTTCACGCAGTTGAGCTTCTTTCCGTCTAAAAATAATCCATTGTCGATTTTTACGTTGCTAAACATTGTCTTTTTCCTCCTTATTTAAATTCTGACTGAAGTACTTCTATCTTCGGAATCAGTTCTTCCAGAGATTGACTTATCTCCTGATCAGTACTCCGAGAATCCATGTAATAGTCATGAATAGTTGAGTACTGTCTTGATATATTCACAACTGAAAATGAAGCAAAAATCACAAAGACAACAAATGTTACAAGCAGGCAGAGGGTCTTGCATTTTAAGCTCTCTACTTCTGTTTTAAGTTCTTCTACTTCTGTTTTTAACGAATTAAACTCAATTCGATCCATCCTCTGCGATTGAGCATTAAACATCTTTCCTGTACGTTTTTCTGCTTCTTGAACGGAATCCACTCCCGGTGTCCCCGGACTGCCACTCCAACACATTCTCTTCTTCCTCCTTTTCTTCTATGCAACTCCATACTTAATAGCCAGTTCTTTTACAATAGCCGTATATCCCTCAATCAGTTTCTTATCATCAGCAATCACATCAAGATAATTCAATTTGTCTCTTCTGGATTTGCAAACACCCTCATCTGCCATTCTTCTGCGCTTGTTTGTGAGTCTCTGCTTCACATTCACTCCCATGCGTTTTTCTAACAACTGATAGGATTCCCTTCTTACATCTTGATAAGACTTGCTGTCTCCGCACTCCATACCAATTTTTCTCAAGATTCTTCCGGTATCTTCTCTCCATGATGTTGTATCGATTGCAACAACCTCACGGATGCTTTCAATCCGTTCTTCCACGTGCTCAAGCTTCTCTGCCTGACGCTTCTGCTCGATTTCCAAGTTGATCATGACCTGTAACTGCGGTGAGAGTTCTTGTGTGGCAAGAGATGCCGCTTTGTATTTCTTTTCTACCCGAATGAAATATCTGCGTACTTGCTTTCCTTTTTCGTTCCGCTCAAGCATTGCCATTTCTTTGGCAGTATCCAGTTTGATTATGTATTCCTTCTGCGTTCCGCCGTTTACTAAATTTTTAGTAAGCGTATCAAAATCTTCTTTCTCGCAAGCATCTACGTCTCCAAGTCTATTTTTAACCCAATCGTTAAATCTGCTTTTAACTCCAAGAACCTCATGCAGTTCTGAACCGTATACTACTTTTTCTCCTGTACTTGTCTCGTATACTGGGACAAGTTCATTTTCAATTACTTTTAATTCGTTCATTTGATCTCCTTTTGTACATTTTATTCAGTTCCTTTTCAATCTTCATAAGACGCACTACGCTTACAGCTTGTACTATTGTTGCTGCAATAGTAGCGATACTTCCAAGTACTTCCAACATCACTCTTCCATCTCCTTTTCCATCAACTCAAGCTGTTCCATCTTCACTCCGTCACGGATTAACTGCTTTCCTCTCTTCTCATGGCATCTGAGTTGATACAGGTACTGTCTCCTCTTATATTTAATGCGCTGTTCCTATATAAAAAGCTGTGCGGCATCAGATTGATTCAATCTTTCAATTTCCTGTTCTACCTGTTCATCTGTTAAAAAATCTTTTCTTGTTTTCATTTTTTCTCCTTTCTAAAATCGGTTTGTTTCCCTTTGAAACTTGAAAATATTTTAACTTCATGTTAAAATATTTTCATAATCATTTAATGTGGAGGTTTTTAAAATGGGAAAGCTTATTTCTATTAATTCTTTTCCTCAAATTCATTTCAATTGCGGTAAATCGGATACAGCAGATGAAAATATGTTGCTTGTAATAGATACGCTTCTTCGAGTAATGAACGAAGTTCTCCCTATACAAAGCGTTTCAACCACAATAACTATTCAGAAGGAACGGGAATGCCCCGCTTGTTTTAAAGAGTCAGATTTGATTATCTTGAACTCAAATCCATCCTCGTGGTCACGACTTGCATATCAGCTTGCTCATGAAATGTGTCACACAGTCATTCATGGAAAAGTACAACAGAATTTACGATGGCTTGAAGAGTCCATTTGTGAACTTTCGTCATACTATTTTTTACCAAAACTTTCCGAATATTGGCAAAATACCGCCATTAACCTAATGACTGCAGACGGACAATTGTACTATCCTTGTTTTAAAACTTATGTTGAAAATGATGTGCAAAAAGCAATTCCATTTGAAATATCGCAGCTTTGTAAAACACCAAAAACACAGCTTGCAAAAAAATTAGATTCTGATCCATATCTGCGAGATATGAATTCGTATATAGCTAACCGATTGCTTCCTATTTTTCAATCGCATCCGAATACTTGGAGTGCTGTTCCACTTCTCTGCAATATAAGTGATACAAGTTCTTTGTCGGATGCTTTACTGGAATGGATATCCATTTCCGCTGCAGAATGTCGTAGCGCATTAATCGAAATTTCAAATATTTTCGGTTTGTCAGAATCTATAAAGTAGATTCTGGCTTTCCTGAAACTCCTGGTTCCATCCCACAGTTCATATCTATAATAGGTCTTTCTCCAATTTCTTTAAAAATACGCTCTTCCATCTCCTTAACCGGAATATCTTCTTTTAGAATTTTTAATAAATATTCTTCTCTGTTTTCTGTATCTACGCCTATCTTCATTTTTCACTTTTCCTCCGCAAAATCCATCGGGTTTACTCCAAGAAATCTGCATATAACAAGTGCTTCATCAAACGATAGCAGACGAGCTCTTTTTTTATTTGCAAGGCTGTCATACAACGCCATGTACGGAATACCAGTTTCTCTTGACATTGCCGAAAGATTGACTGAGTTCTCTTGCACATACCTTGCTAAACTCTTTGTAGCTCCCATTTTTATCACCACATTTCCTACTACTCTGCCCTCTACCATTCCGATAAGTCAGCAGTCATCACCATATCAAACAGTTCATTAAACGTGTCACTGTAATACAACGGCTGCACTTCTTTCTGATTATGAGGACTGACTGCATTCTCGCCGTATTTCAAACCTTTCTCCGTCAGTGATTTGAACTTCTTCACCATTCCCTTACTGGACTTGCGTTCCTTTTCTTCCAAGATTCCGGCAGATAGAAGCTTCTTATTGAACTGCACTGCACTGATTCCGAGATTATTTTCTTTCAGTAGTGCTGTGAGTGACTTCATTTCCCTATTGCCGTTGAACTCATAATTCGGTAAGAATCCTGTCGGAATATGGTAAGAATCATAGAACCCTTTCAGCATCAGCAACTTGCTTGCATCGTTCATTCTTAACATGCTTGCTACCACTTCCAGTGATTCCACCTGTTCTTTTAATGGAATGCCAACGTACTGTGTTCCCTTTTCGATGAAATCTTTCATCTTCTCGAATGCTTCAATATATGTAGCTGTGAAAATGACACCTTTCTTTCCGGTCATTTTGTTGGCGATCATGTCGCATCCTTTCTTTGTGCAGAGGTAACATGGAAGTGTTCTTCCGGTACTGTCTTTGTACTCTGATTCAATGAAATATTCACTCAATCCAAAATTGGCTTCAGTAAGATGTTTGACATATCCTTTGATATCTCTTAAGAGTTTTGCATGGTCTTTTCCTACCATCATTGCTACTTCTCTACTGTCGGTGAGTAACTGACCGTTTTGTTCGAATACTGTTAAATTATTCATTTAATCTCCTTTCTGTTTTTAACATTTCATTTTCGCATTTCATGCGACGTATTGACTAAAAAAAATGCTATTCACTTCGTTCCTGTTCAGATTTAACTCTTTAGAAATAACATCAGCTTCACCTATCGTAAATGTTTGACCATCCGCCGATAACTTTCTGTAGAATGTAGACCTGTCGATTCCGATCTTTTTCGACATACTTTCAGCATTTATGCCGATCTCGACCATTTTCGCTCTGAGTTTGTTTACATTTACCACTCCATCATCTCCTTTCTTTTTCGCATTTCATGCGACTAATTGTATATTACAATGCCTTGTCTTAAAAGTCAATACTGTTTTTGCATTTTATGCGATTTTTTTGTTTTTCGAACAAAAGCAGTTGCGTATTTGCGAATAATATATTATAATACGTATATAAGGTGGTGAACAAAATGACGATAGGACAAAGAATTAAAAACAGAAGACTCTACTTAGGTTTAAGCGTTGATGAAGTTGCTTTAAAACTTGGAAAAAATCGCGCAACGATATATAGATATGAAAAAGATGATATCAAAGATTTGCCAATTACAGTACTCGAGCCGTTAGCCAACGTACTAGAAACCACTCCTGCTGATTTGATGGGATGGGATGGTTCTAGCGATAAAGGCATCGAAAACGTATTTGTAAACGATAGTATTGAAAATATAATTGATAACATCAGTGCATTTTCTTCAACGGAAAAGAATCATTTCAAAAAATATCTAAAATTAGTTGAAGTAAACAGAAAAAAGGCAGACAATTATATCGAACAGCTGTTATCCATTCAGCAAATGGATGATGATTTGTCAGTAATGGCAGCTCATGAGCGTACAGATATTAAAGTAACAAATGAAATGAGAAAACATGATGATGACATCATGATGGATGACTCTGAATGGGAGTGATACGATGACAATTTATGAGGAACTTTTAGAAGAGGCGAAAAATAGCGGACTCGTAGTCCGTGAGAAGCCTCTGTCTGGGAGTGATGGACGAATATTCAGAAATAGAATTGCAATATCTGATAGGTTAAGAACATCAACAGAAAAAGCGTGTGTACTCGCAGAAGAAATGGGACATCATTTCACTGCTGTTGGAAATATCATTGACCAAATGAATATTGAAAATCTAAAGCAAGAACAAAAAGGTCGATTACGCGGATATAACCGAATGATCGGGTTACGTGGTATCATATCCGCTTTTCATGCTGGATGCCAGAATCGATATGAAGTTGCAGAACATCTACATGTCACAGAAGAATATCTGCAGGAAGCTATTGACTGCTACAAAGGAAAATATGGCGAGTATATCACTGTAGATAACTATGTTATTTATTTTATTCCAAATTTAGCAGTTATGGAAATGATATAACCGCTTCGGCGTTTATATAGAGTTGTGGAAAAGTACAGAGGAAGAGAGGAAAGTCATGTCTAAGATTATTAAAATTGAAGATGGAATTGTATTAATTGGCACTAATGATGGAGGTATTGACGAAGTAAGACTTTGCGATTTACAATTCTCCCCTCAAATAGGAGATGAAGTGGAGATATTCAAAACGGAGAATCGAACTCTGGTAACTAAAGTTATCCCGGCAACAGAATCTACAAATAGCGGAATTAACATTAATGTACAAAATACAAACTCACTACCACAGCAAGTGACTTATATTCATGGAAAAGCTGTTAACAAAGTCGTTTACTGCATATTAGCATTCTTTCTTGGCGGAATTGGTGTTCATAAATTTTATGCCAGAAAAATAGGTACAGGCATTGTTTATTTTCTATTCTGTTGGACTTTCATTCCTTCATTCATAGCATTCATTGAATTTATTATAGCGTTAACCAAAAAGGCCGATGATAATGGAATGATTGTAATTTAAAAATAAAATACCGCCCCTGCGCCAACAGGGACGGTCTACGAGATATGTTAAAAAAGAAGGTGAACATATGAATGATTTTGACGATAAATTAAATGAAATACATGACCGAGTTCTCAATAAAGCCTTGACAGAAGAAGAGCAAAATAGTTATACAGAATCTTTGTTTGAGTCTATTAAACACATCAATAAATATGGTCAAGAGTTTTGGTATGCCAGAGAAATGCAAAATGCACTTGAATATAGCCAATGGCGCAGGTTTGAGGAAGTAATCGTTCGTGCGAAAACAGCCTGTGAAAACAGTGGAAATGCTGTATCTGAACATTTTGCCAATGTTGGCAAATCATCACCTATGCCTAATGGCGGCGAACGCATTATTGATGATTATAAACTTTCCCGCTACGCATGCTATTTGATTGTACAGAATGGTGATTCTAGAAAAAAAGTAATTGCACTTGGTCAAACCTACTTTGCAGTGAAAACCAGACAACAAGAGCTTATTGATAACTTTGATACTCTTAGTGACGATCAGAAGCGTCTTGCAATCCGGTACGAAATGGCTGAACATAATAAAATGTTAGTGGACGCTGCCAAGAATGCCGGTGTCGAAAGTTCTCTGGATTATGCTATCTTTCAGAATCATGGATATCAAGGTCTATATGGTGGTATGACTGCCAAAGATATTCATCAACATAAAGGACTCAAAAACAGCGAAAAAATCTTAGATCATATGGGATACGAGGAATTAGCCGCTAACCTTTTCCGCGCTACTCAGACTGAAGCAAAATTACGTCGTGAAAAGATTCAAGGAAAATCCGCTGCGAATCAAACTCACTATAATGTTGGAAAGGAAATACGTGATACCATTTCTCGCTTAGGAGGTACTATGCCTGAAGATTTACCTACTCCGGCAAAAAGTATTAAACAAATAGAACGAGAACAGAAAAAATTATCCGAAAAATAATAAAACCGCCCCAGTGCTACCAACACTGAGACGGAAATGTCGCAAGACACGCTACCAAC
>OGCQ01002737.1_pt1 | contig 17342 bp, 8 predicted proteins | sample 1570161 | NCBI WGS metagenome assembly OGCQ01 (sample SAMEA4384402, study PRJEB24528) | human gut metagenome
GCGCCATAATCTGCTGCGGTCTTGATAATTTCATTTTCTTTCCACTTTGTACATGGAACACATCTTTTGTAGCATCAAATTTGCCTGAACATACTCTCATAAATGCAATTCTGTCATGATGTGCCTTGTTCATGTTTGCCTGAATTTTAAATACAAATCCTGAAAATGGTTCTGTTATCGGATCAATTAATCCTATATCTGACATTCTTGGAAGTGGTGATTCTGTCATTTTTAAGAAATGCTCCAAAAATGTTTCTATACCAAATGTAGTTAAAGCTGAGCCGAAGAATACCGGAGATAATTCACCTTTATCAACCAAATCCTGATCAAATGGTTCACTTGCTCCGTCTAACAATTCTACATCATCCATAAGCTGGTCATATAATTCATCCCCAACTTCACCTTTGAACGCTTCGTCTTCTAAATCATAAGTTGTTTCTGCTGCACTTTTTGCACCACCGACAGATACTGCCTGAAACATTGATATTTTCTTTGTATCTCTATCGTAAACACCTTTAAATCTTTTACCTGAACCTATTGGCCAGTTAATTGGGCATGTCTTTATTCCTAAAACATTTTCAATTTCTTCTAAAAGTTCATATGGGTCTCTTGCTTCCAAATCCATCTTATTTATAAATGTAAAAATTGGAATATGTCTCATTACACAAACTTTGAAAAGTTTGATTGTCTGTGCTTCAACACCCTTTGATGCATCAATTACCATTACCGCGGAATCTGCTGCCATCAATGTTCTGTATGTGTCTTCTGAGAAATCCTGATGTCCCGGAGTATCCAAAATATTGATACAATATCCTTCGTAATTAAACTGCAAGGCTGAAGAAGTAACTGAAATACCTCTTTCCTTTTCAATGCCCATCCAGTCAGAAACTGCATACTTTGAATTTGCCTTTCCCTTTACTGAACCAGCTGTATTTATTGCTCCTCCGTATAACAGGAATTTTTCTGTTAATGTAGTCTTACCTGCATCAGGATGAGAAATAATTGCAAATGTTCTTCGATTTTCTATCTCTTTTTTCAAATTTTCGTCCATTTTATTCTCCAAATGTTTATTTTAACTAAATTGTGCCGACATCATTATATGTTGTCGTGGCAAACTTCCCCGACTTTGATGCCTACGGATTGTTCCGTGCCAAGCACTCTCACAATTATATACAATTATTTTCTTTTCCACAAGACAACCTGCGTAATTTACTCAATCAGCGAATGTTCCATCATAAACTTTAATTTGCATTTTGTTACTCTTCCATCGAACTCGATTTCAAGCAAATCACCGGATATTTTAAGTACTTTACCTAAACCATACTTCTTATGCATAACTGTTCCTGTCAAATAAATTTCTTCTATTTTATCGGCATATTCAGACTCCGTAATTTTTTTGCGTTTCGTTTCCGTTTTCTGATAAGAAGTTGGTTTAGTTAAATCTATGCTGTTTTTATAAGACGATGATTTTGACATACTTCGGGTTGACAATCTACCTGGTATTCCATATATATCACTAGAATTTGCACTATTTTTATTTTCGATTCCAAGCAACTCATTTGTAAATGTTGAACCGTCGTCAAATTCAAATATGCAAAGTTCATTTTTTGCCCTGGTTACACCTACATAATAAAGTCTTCTTTCTTCTTCATACTCTTTTGCCTCTTCGCCTTTTGCTTTGCATGTTTCATAATTTGCTATAACATTTTCAGGAAAAATTCCATCAACTGCATCCATTATGTATACTTTGTCATACTCTAAACCTTTACTTGAATGAATAGTTGATAAAATAAATTTGCATCCATTATCGTAAGGCTTTTCTTTTATAAGCATCGCAAGTTCATCTAATCTGTTTATTAAAGCTAATGCAGACGGCTCATTATATGCGATTGCCTGAATTATACTTAATTTGCTATCCTTTATATTTGACCTGTCTAAATATTCCTTATATCCCATAGAATGTATAATTCTATAAATTGCCTTACCTCCACTTTCTTCAAGCATTCTTTTCAAATGTGTCTGCATCGATTTTACACTTTTACGTGTACCCGCGGGAACATCTCCATAATCAATGGCTGCATCCAAAATTGTAATTCCTCTTTCCTGACTTATTTTACATACTTGTGTTGCCACGGCTTTACTCATATAAGTATTTATCTTGTAAAACATTTGCATAAAAATTTCTGTATTCGTTGGCTCCATTGCAAATCTGATAATATTTTTTATGTCCATCACAACCCTATGCGAGAAAAAAGTCAGGTCAGCATTTTTAATTCTATATGCAATTCCTTTTCTTTCTAACAAATCAACCACAGGAATAATGCTCTCATTATCCCTGTAAAGCACCGCTGTCTCTACATCTGTATTTTCAGCTACTTTTGCCAGATAACTATATTGTGTACGTCGGTTTTTCAAATGAATTTTCTTTATTTCAGTCCCTGATTCTCTAAATGCTTTCATATGTTTTTCATGCCTGAATTTATTTTTCTGTATAAATTTATCCGCAACATCAACTATTTTTGCATTTGACCTGAAATTTTCTTCCATTAACAATACATTTGCGTCCTTATAATTTTTTTCAAATGAAAGAAGTGCCTCAGGGTAGGCTGCCCTAAACCCATAAATACTTTGGTCTTCGTCTCCTACCATAAATACTTTTTTATATTTACTTGCAAGTAAGGCGATAATCTGATGCTGAATTTTAGAGGTATCCTGTGCCTCATCGACACAAATATATTTGTACATTTCCTGAAAATATTCTAAAATCTGTGGCGATACTTTTAGCATAGTCAGGGCATACACCATTTGGTCATCATAATCCATAAGTGATTGCTTTTTCATTTCATCACAATATGCACTATAAATTTTTAAAAGTGGTATGTCCTGTTCGTTACCAGCTTTATCTATCTCTTCTTTTGAAAGTTGCATATTTTTTATATACGTAATTAATGTGCTTATGTTTTTCAAATCGCTCTCTGTCGGATATTGATGAACGAGTTCTGTGTAAATTGCAGACAAAAGCTTTGTTTTATATCCCTCATCAGTCAACAAATCAAATGCTTTTTTCCCAACACATATTTCACAATATCCTATTATTTTTGCACATATTCCGTTTATGGTTCTAAACTCAAGTCTTGCAGCAAGTTCGTCTCCAAATATAGATGCAAATCTTTTTCGCATATCATTTGTTGCAGCCACAGTATATGTAACTGTTAGGATTTCTTCTGGACGAATTCCTAAGCAGTAAATCATATATCCTAATCTGGTAACCAAAACCGTTGTTTTTCCACTTCCGGGAACGGCCAAAAGCCTTTCAACGCTCTGCACTGCTTCTAACTGTTGTTTATTTAATTTTACATTGAATTTGGTAATAAATTCCTGTAATGTCATAATTAATTTCCTATTGTATATTTTTAATCATTATATCATTGTTCATAACTAAAGCTGCCTGTTATATTATATCGAGATTATAGCATTGCATATTTAAAATTATATAACTTAAACATACTTTCTCTTCATTATGCACTTAACTCAATTTTTCTTATTATAGCACAAAGTCTTTGCTATTCTAATTTGATTTATTTTTATCAATTGATAAAATATAATTATTCAGTTAATTTTTAAGCAATTTTCACTGTTGTATGTATCATGAAGATATTTAGGGAATTGGTATTTAATTAATTACAAGTAATTTTACAAATAAGAGAGGTGACTTATTATGTGTTCAAATAATAACTTGGAATTTGATTCTAAAGCAGTAAATTTAGATTCCAAAAACAATACTAGCAATAATAATGAATGTTCCGGTTCTAATGTTAACTGTATTCCTTCAGAATGTTCTTATTCTAACTGTAGTTCCTCAGCTTCTAACATTGATGATACAATTAGGCGTGACTACAACCGTTCAATAAATATGTGGAATGATGTCTACTCTAAATGTAAGATTGTTGACCTTAAAGGCAAATCTTTATCAGTTGAGCCAATGTTTGATATTTGTCTTGATATTTTTGCTAGCGAATGCAAAAAGGTATTAGATTTTGGTTGTGGAACAGGAGATGTTATTTTTCAATGCTATGAATTTGGGAATATAGATTCAGGGCTTGGTATTGATTTGTCAGAAACCGGAATTGAATTTGCAAAAAAATTTGCTTCCGTAAACAAATATAATAATCTTGATTTTAAAGTTGGCGATATTTCTTATTTTGATAACTTTGCTGATGGTTCTTTTGATGGAATTATTTTGTCTAATGTTTTAGATGTAATGCCTAAGGATGTTGCTTTGAAAACTTTCAAAAGACTTACTGATTTACTCGCTCCAAAAGGGCTCATGTTTGTTAAACTCAATCCATATTATGAGAAATCTGATATGAAGGCATGGGGATTCACTCAGATAAAGGATAATCTTTTCGAGGAGAATGGTGTTCTTAGATATCGTGAATTAGATACCGCTTCCTGGAAACAAAGTTTTGAAAAACATTATGAAATTATTCGTTATCTTGAATTTCCGTACCCATGGCAGGAAGGTATGAACCGCTTGTTTTTACTTCAGAAAAAAATGTAAATATTGTAATAATTATTTTAAATAACGGAGTAGTTTGCCCATCTACATTGGGCAACTTCTTCCATTATCTTTTTCCATATCGCCTTTAACATATCTTGCATTAAATTCCATATTGATATCTCTTATTTCTCTCTTTCCATCAATGTAATCATTATACATTTCAGCAAGTCCGGCCATACATCCGTCACAGTTAGCTTCTATGTTTCCAAGCGACTCCTCAACTATCTTTTTTCTTTCTTCTCTTGTTGTATCTTTTATTAAATATCCTGACATACTTTCTCTCCTAATATTATGTTATTTACGCTGTTCTAATTTTTACGTAATTATAATCTAATTTGCTTTTTCCCTTAATAATATGATATTTGCCCTCTCTTTAATCGACGGCTATTCGTTGCAAATTTCACTTTAAAAGAGAGCCAGATAAATCTGACCCTCTTTCTAGATTATACATTATTTACTTACTTTTACAACCTTTTTGCTACTCCATTTTCCAAATACTTTCTTACCGTTAATTACTGTATAAGCACGAACCTGGATGTAGTATTTTCCTGCTTTAGCTTTCTTCAAAACATATGCTTTTTTGATATTTTTAATTGTTTTGATTTTAGCTTTTTTCATTTTCTTGTTTAATGCATATCTAACCTGATATCCTTTAACTTCTTTTAGCTTTTTCCATTTGATTGTAATGCTCTTCTTTTTGTTTGCCTTTGCTGACACTCCGATTACCTTGCCCGGTTTTGTAATTTTTGTATCGTTACCCTTATCTGAAGTTGTCGCATTGTCTGTTCCGTTACTTATATTAGTATTGTTTCCGCCAGGAGTATTTGTTCCATTGTTATCAGATGGATTTGGATTAATACTTTCTTTTGCAATAGTAAATTCTTTAACAACTTCACCATCATATAATGTATTAAATGTTACTACTGCTTCATATGTTCCTTCATCTTTAATTTCAGTTACAACTGTTCCTGTTGCTTTATTTCTATAAATAACTGTGTAATATTCAGATGAAATTGTCTTGTCATCTGCATCCTTTACAGTTACAGTTGGAGTGATGCTGTTTCCTGTATATTCAAATTTTGTATTTGAAATATCAACACTCTTAATCTGTTTTATAGGCTGTTTTTCTGTCTGACCGCATTTACATCTTTTTTCTATGTAACCGTCTTTTTCAGTTGTTGCCTTTGTTACTGTTGATGATGCAACATAATCATGCTTATGCTCTTCTTCAAGTTCTTCGCCTGTTGAACTTTCTCCCAATTTAACAAGATTACTTACTTGAGCACCTATGTTTTCCTCATCAATTACACCTGTATTATATAACTTGCTAAATATTGAATTGCCTTCATCATATGCGCTGATTCCACCAATATCTTCCAAACCACTTATTTTACCATTGTTAACAAGTCCTGTTCCTTTTACAGAAGAAGTATAACTAAATATTCCGCCTACATAACCATTTGATGAAATATTTCCGTTATTTATACAGTTTGTAACAGTTATACCTTCCGCATAATCAATTATTCCTGCTGCTTCTGCGCCACCAAATACATTACCATTATTAATACAGTTGCTTACTTCAGCCTCATTACTATTTTTATTTTCTATACATTGTGCGATTCCGCCTGCACTATATCGTCCATTAATGGCACCGTTATTTTCGCAGTCTGATAATTTCAAATTTCCAGAACTGTTACCAATTATTCCTGCTACTGTATCTCCTTCAATTTCACCGTTATTAACACAATTATTTATAATTAATTCATCGGCATATGTTGATCCATTAGACCCATTATATATAATACATATTCCTGCTGTATAAGTATGATTACCCTTTGCTATACTTTCCACTTTGCCTTCATTTGTACATCCTGTTATTGATGTTGTACATGGTCTATTATCTGTATTAGTAACTCCTGCAACAATTCCTGCTGTATAACCATAAGTTGTAATGTCACCTCTGTTAATACAGTCTTTTATAATACAATTTTTAGCTTGAGCAATAATACCACCAACTACATATGCCTTCGTGGCAGCAATATTTCCATTATTTTCACATTTATCAAAAATACAATTCTCTGCCTCGCATACCAATCCTGCCACTATCTGCGTATCATTGTTGTATATAATGTCTGCATTATTTATACAATGTATAAATTCACTCGCATATGCTTCCCTTATCATAGCTGAACAATAACCGTCTATTTCAATCCTATTACCTGTAATACTACAGTTTGTAAATTTTGAATCAATAGTAGAATCTGCAAGGTAGACGCCCAAACCTCTGCCATCTTCTTTTTCTTTACATTCGATTTCAAGATCCTTTATTTCACTTACGTAAATATCATCAAATAACTTTGTTTGAGTTCCATTTGAATTAATTCCTGATATTTTATGACCATTGCCATCAAAAGTACTATTTTTCAGTGTTTTTCTTCCAATAACGTCATCTTCATCATCATAATTTTCCGGAAACTCTATATCATTTATAAGTTTTCCGCTGATTCCTGACTCTACATTTTTCAAATATGTAATTAATTGGTCAAATGTAGAAATTTCATAGTAACCGTCTTTCTCGCTTTTTACTACTTCCTCGTCAGCGCCACATTCCATACACTTGCCATCTTTAAATGAGTGCTCTAATTTCTCAATTGTTTTGCCTTCTTCAATAACTTTATGGCATATTGTGCAATATACATCTCCTGTGTAGCCTTCTTTTTCACATGTTGCTTCTACACTTTTATAATCATTTATCAAACATGAATCTATTTCTTCCGGATCCATATCATGATATGCCTTTATGACCTTATTTTCCGGCTGGTTTTCATTTTCCAAACCGCAATACTTACATTTACTGTCACCTAAATATCCGTCAGTTGTACATGTTGCCTTTACGCTATTAACTAAGACATACCTATGATCTGCATATCCATAGTCTTCATCTTCTAAAACTTTCTCATTTCCACAATTCACACATTTTAAATAACGTTTACCATATTCATTACATGTAGGTTCAATTGACTTATAATTAATGTAATTATGTTCACTGTCAGGTTCTATGTTTTCACCATGTTTTACAACTTTTCCACATAAATCACATATAACATCTCCTGTATAACCACCTTCTGAACATGTTTTAATTGCTTTATTTTCTACATGTGTTCTGTCATGTGGACAATCAATTGTTACAGTAAATTCTCCATAATCATTTTCTTGAGGCACTATAACTAAGTAGTATTTCTTATCTTTTTGAACTTTATACTTAATTGCCGGAGCACCCGTTCCTCCACCATACTCATTTTCTGCCAAATAGTTTTTAAAGCTTATATAATCGCTATCTCCTGAATAATATTTTTCAAGTTCATCCATAAGCATTTCATCGCTATAATTTGTTTCGTCAAACAAGTATCCGATGCTATTCCAATATCTTGTATTGTTACATTCAAAAATAATTTTTTCTGTTTCCGGTGCAGTATATTCTACTACCTGAATTGGTAATTTTTCTGTTATATATGAAGAATATTCTGTGCCTTTTTTAGCATTCTCTATTCTTCCACAATTAACACATACCTCATTTTCATATTTATGTTCAAGCTTTGGTATTACTTCATTTTCTTTTAATACTTTATCACATACTGAACATTTTTCTTCACCTGTTTTTCCTTCGATATAACAATTTGCTTCTCTGGCATCCACAACCTCAACTGTATGTTCACCCGGTTCCAAATTCTGTCCCTGTTCCACAAGTTTTCCACATGTATCACAAATAACATCACCTGTGTAACCACCCTCTGTACAGTCTGAAAGTGTTCTTCCTTCCCTGTGTGTTTTCTCATGAGTACATGTTATTGTTATGCTAAATTCACCTGTAGTTGTTGAATGAGGTCCTACAACAAAATAATATATCTTATCTTTCTCTAATTCTGCGGTTATTTCAGGTGCCGAGTTTGCGCCATCATCATCGTTAATCTTCCAATAACCTTTTAATCTAGAATTGCCTCCGGTATTATTCTCTATTTTTGCGTTAAACTTTTCTATTCCGTCTATTATAACCTGGTCATTAAAGTTTTCTTCTTTAAATAAATAGCCATATGAATCCCAAACTGTAATATTTTCACAATGAAACTTGTACTTTCCATTTTCAGGTGCCTTAAACTGTATTACCTGGAACGGATATGAATTTGTTGTTTTTGATGTATATGTTGTATCTAACTGGGCATTATTAATTCTTCCACAGTTTTTACATACATTATCTTCATATTTATGTTCTAATTTTGTAATGGCATTTCCTGATTTTGTTGTTTCTCCACAAACTGTACAATATATTTCACCTGTGTAACCATCCAAGTAACAGCTTGCTTCCCTAACTTTACGAAGTTCTTCTGAATCTTTGTGACCATTGGCTGGAGTTGATTTTCCCTGTTCTAAAACCTTATCACATGTAGGGCAAATCTTATCTCCCGTATAGCCTTCTTCTGTACATGTTGCTTCTTTTACTGTTTTCTTATCAATAATAGCATCTGCATGTCCTCCAGACTCTACATCTTCTCCATCAGCTATCTTTTCGCCACAAAATCCACAATAAGTATCACCTGTATAGCCACCCTGTTCGCAGTCAACTAAAGTCTTATTCTTTACAACATACTGTGATTCAGGATGAATACATGAATTATATTCTATTACGCCTGTGCTATTAAGAGTGATAGTACAATCATTCCATTTCCCTGCACCTGTATTTCTTTTGCTATCGTAAATTTCCGCTACTTTTTCATTTTCACTGTTAGGTTCACCTTCGTTCCAATTAGTGTAATTTACTTCGCTTCCATCTGCCCACATCCATTCCTGAATATTTTCCTCTTTTCTCATAAGTCCAATATAAGATGATGTAGTTGTTTTTCCTGTACTTGAAACCTTTGCAACTATCTCATTCTCTTCTGCTGAAGAAATACAGGCAAGGTAGCCACCGCTTTCCTTAGCTTCTGCATTTACCTGCTCGTATGTTCCCACACTACTTAACTTATAAAAATGTCCGGTAGTCTTGTCGTACGCCATATCATCTGCATAAATTACTGTTTTGCTTTCATTATCATTTGTGTCTGCATATGTCGCAACCGGCATTATATTATTACTTAAAATCATTGCCAACGATAATGACATACTTAAAAATCGTGTCCATTTTTTTCTCATCCTTTGCCCTCCTATAGTTAATTAAATCCCCTAGAATCGTTTATTTCTGTACTATCTTTAGTGCAGTAAATTAAATTATTCTGAAGCTCTGAAACTAATTTACATATAAATTATAAAATAAAAAGATATCCCTTTTCTATGTTTAGGCATCAAGCGGTCATTTTTAGGCATCAAGTGGTTACATAAAATACGTCTCCTTTTTATTGTAATAAAACTCCACTTACGCAGAATTTGTTGTCATTTATTTCTATTTTTATGTCTCCATTGTACTTTTCTACAACATATTTTGCTGATTCAATTCCTATTCCACTTCCATTTTGCTTTGTGGATAAAAATTTATTTCCGCTCATTTTTATATTTCCATCAAAAGTATTATCTATTGAAAAAACTATTGAACCAGCATTTGGTCTATGTATTTTTAACTCTATACTTCGTTTATCCTTTTGAACATTTTCACATGCATCTATTGCATTTTCTATCAAATTGCCAAACAATACTGTTAAATCAGCATCTTTAATACTTATTTCATTTGGCAATGCAATATCTATATTTATCTTTATATCTGCATTTTCCGCCTGCTGCACATAATATACAAGAACTGCATTAAGTGCAAAATTTCCACAGTATACAATCGGATTTTTCAAATAAGAATGGTTAAGATATGTTCCCAGATATTCTTCAATTTTTTCACATTCGTTTTTCTGCGCCATTGCATATACAACGCTTATATGCTGTCTCAAATCATGTCTTGCCCTTCTTGTCACATCCATCTGTTTTTTCAATTCGTCATAACGAAGATTCTGAAGTGCAAGCTGCTTATTTTCATCACGCAGTTTTAAATTGTGTTCAAATTCAATCAGTGCATTTACTAAAACTCCATATACTAAAAGAGCCCCTACATTAATAAAGAATGTGAATATGAGATTTACGTAATTTAATGCTAATTCCAGAGATGATTTTGAATTAAAATAAAGTCCATGGTACCAGAACAGATAAAATGTAGCAGGAATCATCCAAAGATATCTCCACAAATTTGCATTTGTTTCAATATATGCCACTTCTTTTATGAACTTCTTAAAAAATATAAACATCAATGGTACAAATATTAGCTGAATTACAAATGTACATACTGAAAAGGTCCATCGGTTATTTTGCAATGCCATCTGTGGAAAAATCTGTCCCTCAAGCCACTTTGCAGCCATTACAACAAAATTAGCAAAATTTGAAACAATAAGTAAAACGAATACCAATTTTCCAAATTTTTCTTTAACTGCAACAAAATAAAATGCTGCATAACAAGCTGTACTTATAAGAGAAATTAAACCTTTCTGTCCTTGTGAACATGTTGTTGCATAAATTCCCATAATGCTTTGAAAAGTTGCAAGAACTATTATAAAACTTATCGTCTTTTGTTTAGAAAAACGCAATTTTTCCGCGAACGGATAAATTGCAAGTCCAATATACGGAAGCAGATTCAAACATGAGTATAATATTATTTCAAATATTCTAAATTTTGACATTTAGTTGTCCTCCCCGCTCCTTAATCTTTCAATTAGGTAATTTGTATACATTTTCTTAACTTCTGCATATTTTCTTCTGCTAATAGGTACATATTCTCCATTAATCATTTTAAATCTGTCATCTTCTAATCCATCGACTTTTGTAAGGTTAACCAGAACTCCTTTAAAACACTGAATCAGTTCTCTATGTTCATCTGTGCATTTTTCAAAATTTTGTTGCGTACATCTTAACTGAATATTATTTCCATCAATGCAGTAAATCGTTACATAGTGTCCTGAAAATGTAGTGTACAAAATAGAATCTACCGGTATAACCTGTCCATCCGGCAAATCTATTAATTTTTTCTTTTTCCTATCATCCTCAAAAATTCTTTCCATTGTTTTAAGCATTCGTGCTTTATTAAAAGGTTTTATAAGGTAATCATGTGCCTGAACTTCATAACTTTCACTGGCAAATTCATTACTTGTCGTTATAAAGATTATTTTTGCAACTTTATCAATCTGCCTAAGTTTTTTGGCAGTATCAATTCCTGTCAGTTCTTTCATATATATGTCCAAAAAAACTATGTCAAAAAATTCTCCCGGTTCTGACACACTTAATACTTTTACAAATTCCTCACCACTTGAAAGCTGTGTAATTTGAGGATTTTCTTTTGTTTTCTCGCTGAAAATTTCAGTTATTTCTTTTGTTAAATATTTTCTGTCTTCTTCATTGTCATCAACAATAGCTATTCTCATTTGCTTCTCCTCATATGTATTGCTTTTGCCATGTTTGCTGCCTTTGCATCTGTTTCTTCCTTTTAATTCGTTATAGTTTGTTGTTTTTATCTGTTTAATAATTATATCAAATTTGTTTTCTTTATAGCAATGTAGTGAAACATTTTTTTAAAAAAAGTCGGAAATGCTCATAATATTTCCGACTTTTACATACAAAAAATTGCAACCTTTATTATTTTCATTAGATAAAATAAGGATGCCGCTTTAATATCTATCCAAGCGACATCCCTGTTTAATTTTTCATACTAGGAATTATAAAATATATTGAAGATTTTTTACATTTATCTTCTGTATAAGCTTTATTTATATGCTCTCTCCTGTAATATGTATTGCCCCCTCCCTTCGGTCAGCGGCTATTCGTCGGAAACATTTATAAAAAATGAACTTTGTTCATTTTGTTTCCTCCTCCTGTTTATTAGGATTCATTATAATTACTGTAGCTGTTCCGTCATCTGATGATATTTCAACTACATTATATTTATATGTAATATAATCTGATGCCGGATTTATAAATACTCCTGTTCCTTCTGTTCTTGTTACTTTTCGTCCGTTTATTGTGGCTTTAAAGTTTCCTGCTCCCATTCCACCTACTGCCATATAAAATTCACCAAATCCTGCATTCTGGAACTGGCATACATTTATTGTTCCATTTACCACTGCATATTTGCATCCTGATAAGCTCTGGTCAAATTCATTGTTTTTGTTATTTCCTATGTCTCTATAATTTAATGTTGCATATTTTGAATCATCAGTCGCAGGCTTTGTTGTTTCTTGTTTTGTTGTAACCTCAGGTTTCTGTGTTGTTGTTTCTTGTTTTACTGTAGTTGTCTCGGGCTTTGTTGTTTCCTGTGGTTTCTGTGTTGTTGTTTCCTGTGTATCGTCCGTATTTGGATTTTCTCCATCTCCGCTCTTTCCACCTGCATAAACTGAATTTGCCGGTACATCAACATATGTCTTATCTGAGAAATATGTTCTTTGTGCCTTGTCTGTATGGTTTTCAACAACGTAAGTCTTAACTCCATTTTTCTCTAATACAACTGAAAATGGAGTGCTTCCTGTTATATTAAAGTTTTGACTACCGTATTCCTTCAAACTTGTAATGTATGCTAATGTATGAGCTCTTGATTCACCATTTTCAACTTTTCTGTTATCACTTAAATCAACTTTTGCAAGTGCTGCATCCGGGTCATAGTATGCATAGTATTCAGCAACCACGTCCTGATTTGTCTTTGGGTCTGTAAGCATATCACCTTTGCCATAAGTAGCGCAAATCTGCTCTTTGTTATTTACAAAATGAGTCCACTGCTTACTGTTTTCTCCTATGCTGTCAACTACATTCTTTACCTTGTCTTTATATTTTCCCATATAAAGTGTTGCCCCTGATATTGGAAGCATTGTAATTGTAGTAACTTCTATTGGATTTTCTGTCCACCATGCCGTATGGTCATATTTTCCGCCAAATAATCTTGTTACTGTCTGGATATTATAGTTATTGCTGTCTTTATATTCTTTAGTAAAAATCTCATCATGCACATCATAATAATAGTCTTCAATTGCAGCTATTTCTGTTGTGTACATGTAAATTCCAAGGTCTCTGATTCTTTCATCGCCAACAGCTTCTCCCCAAAGAATAAGTGAAGACCATGCATTTACTGACTCTGATGATGATTCCTGGTTGTTACCACCTGAAAGTCCACCATTTTCAGCTAATACACCATTTTCATCAAATTCATAGTTGGCAACTCCTGATGCCCATGAATGACCTTCGTATATATCAAAATTTCTTAAAAACGGATATCTTGTATCGCTGTTTTTGTTATAGCTGCTACCATCTCTATTTGCATTTGCTATATCGCCTATCATTTCATAAACCATTCCGCCCCACTCTTTTGCCCACTGTGGGTCTTTCATTGCAACTGCCGCAGCTGCCTTTATCCAGTATCCGTAATGGAAATGATGGTCATTTACCTGCTTATCTGAATCATATGATGTAGGATAGCCAATAAGTGTTCCATACTGTTCATCATAATAGAAGTAGTCATCTTTATACTGACCGTTTATATATGCCTGATATGGGTCAAACCAAAATTCCAAATAATCTTCAACACCTTCAACCATGTCATTTGTCATAGTCTTCATGTCGTTATCTTTAAACTGGTCTGCAAGCCATATTGCATCTGTCAATGTGTTAAGATTTTTTCCTACCCAGTATGTATCATATCCGCCATACTGACCTTCTAAGAAACAAATCCATTTTGGGTCAGCCTTTGTCTTTCTGTATGAATAAAGATATCCGAGCTGATTTTTGATTTCCCCAATAGTTTTCTCATCATTTGTTACAGGAAGTGCTGAAAGTATTCCATTATACTGCATTTTTGTAGAATAGCTTGTTCCAACAACTGTTTTCATTGTTCCTCTGATTGTGTCGTATGTATATCCTGTAAATTTATTATTTGAATATCTCCACTGATGAGGGTATAAAGCAATAATTGTGTTCCCACCGTCTGCTCCTGTTTCCATGTTCTTTGTAATTACATTATACTTTGTAACTACTTTTGAAGAATTTTTAAGATATTTCCACTCAACCTTTGTATCTGTAATAAAGTTAAACGCATATTTTTTATATAATTCAAATGCATTATCACTTCCGTCAGGTAATATTGCAACTGACAAGTAGCTTTTTCCTGTAGGCATTTTTGCAGTGAGTTTTCCTCCTGCATTAACCCATGTTGTGCCACTTGGTGCACTGATTAAATAATAATGTGTCTTTCCATCTTTCTTGTTCTTAAGACTTACCCCTAAAATATTTGAAGATGTTGAATTTTTATATATCGCAAGATCTGTTCCACCTGCTCCCAATGAAATAGTTGGTTCTACATTTTTAAATGTATAGTAAGCATATGGTGTTCCTTTTCCGATTGTCGCCATTATGCTTGATGTTGAAGCGTTGTTCTCCATCAATATATCGTATGTCCAGTCTGTAGTTTTATCAACTTTTGCATCTTTTGCACTAAAGTTATTGCCACCAACAACAAGTTCTACCGTATTATCTTCTAAAAGACTTTCTACTGTAGGTTCTCCATCTACATATGATGTTGTGCTTGTTACTGCCGGTGCTGCCATTTGCATTCCATTACTTGCTGCGCGATATGCAAGTGGATGTGCGTACAATGATTCTGAATATTTGTCAAATACAACTGAGCTCGCCCAATCATTTGTAGGTACTGTTCCAACTGTTTCTTTGTAATTGTCTGTTAAATATGTTGTTCTTGTTGGCAGACTGTCTTTTCTGTCAGTCCATGTTTTTCCCCAATCATTAGTTCTGACGCCAAAGACTTCTTTCTTATATCCACCTTTGTCAATCATTACTGAATTGTTTTCATCAAAAAAATCCCCTGTTGCTCTTACATTAGCACTTACTCCACTTACAATTACACCTGCACCTGAAATACTAGTTGCAAGCATTGTAATTGAACAGCAAATTGCTATAGTTTTCTTCAATGCACCTTTTCTCATCTTCTCCTCCTTATTTTTAATATCATATCGTTCTTTACTATGCCATAAATATACAATTTTCTTTGCTGTTCTTTCAATTTATTATTTTTACTAAAAAGGTAAAAATTTTTACTTTAATTTTTATCAAAAATGATTAGTAAAATATTCTTTTTTTATTTTTGTATTCTAAGATTAGACATTAACTTTTAACTTCAAATTGAAGTAATTAAAATATTATTTTCAATGATAACTCTGTTTCACAAACAATATTTTGCTTTACGCAAAAAAATACAGGACCATTCAGTCCTGTACTTGATTTTTGCGTAGTGATTCAATTTACACTACATATTTTTTATATTGCATTAGTCACTCACTTTAAATTTTTACTTTGCCATTCTAGTATCTTCGAATCCATGATATACAAGAGAATAATCTCTAAAATAACATGTATCTGCCTTTCCATAATAAGCCCAGCCAAATACTATGTACTTTTTAAACATTTTTCCAAATTGATTAATTATCTAAAATCCAAGTCACAAACCAAATGCCAGGCTACTATGCTATTTTTAAAACAAATCCAACATGTTATCTAAGTAAATTCTTTCTCTGACATTAATCTGATACTCAGGCTTAGTCATATAATAAAGTAAAAATTCCAGAATCAAAGCACTTCCCAAGCTTCGTCCTTCAATTTTAAAATTTGAAAAGCCCATAGGCATATAAATATTTTTTATATCATCTATACCAATGAAACCGGGATTTGTCATTGCTTTTGAAAATTTATAGCCACTCTCTGCATCAGGAGCCGCGCAACGATGCTCTTTGAATTTTTCTCCTAGATTTTTGCGACTTACAGTTTCATAACATTTTTTTCTGTCAGTGCAACCAAACCAACAGCATTCATTGCATAAAAATTCGACTTTATCCTTCTGCTTTTCTGATAACCTATTCAATTTATCTAATTCTTTATTTAACCGAAAATCCGGAACAACATAAAGAAAATCATATCTATTTATCTCATTTTTTAATTGTTCAAAATCAGTTAACACCTTAGTTGTTGATGAGACAAAATAAAATTCAGGATATTTATTTTTTAAATAATCTAATAGCAAATCTGAGTGAATTATCACACCATTTTGTATTCCATTCTTTTCTTCAAACATAGAGCATAGGTCGTTGCATTTCTTATCTGAAAGATGCTCATTTCTTAACAATGAATTACTAAATGTCAGTCTTGCTGAAATGCCAGATTCCTTCATTAATGCTAAAACTTCTTTTGGATTATTTTCTCCAAATCCGACACGACCTCCACCCCAAACACAATCTGCCGGAGTTCCATATATAGAACCTATATCGCACCAGTCGTAAAAATATTCTCGATGTTCACGAAACAATGGCAAAAATTCACGGTACAGCCCGTAAAATTCAAATAATCCGGGAAGATGATAATATGCTGTTTCTTTTTTTAACATTATCAGCCTATTCCTCCAAGCATTGCTCCGGCCACAAGTGCTAAAAACGCTAATGGTACAAGCACATATTTTCCAAGTGGCATAAACCATTTGCCAATCGGCTTATTATTTCCCTTATTTACTGCGCTAATTGCAAAATCCTTTCCTGCAACCCAGAAGAACATAATTGCTGCAAGCATTGCACCTAATGGACAAATATAAATTGATACTGCATCCATCCATCCTGAAACAATCCCCTGAATAACAAGCGCAACTGCGCACCCAACTACCGCTATACTCAAAACAGCTACCGGTCTTTTAAACTTTAACTTTTCTTCCAATGTTGCTATT
>OGCQ01002740.1_pt1 | contig 17316 bp, 16 predicted proteins | sample 1570161 | NCBI WGS metagenome assembly OGCQ01 (sample SAMEA4384402, study PRJEB24528) | human gut metagenome
CATCCAGCAGAGAATCCGCCTGCATCACGGCAGCACTCCATTTGCCAGCAGAACTTCTACCACACTTCCGGCTATACAGCGAGCCTTATCTGAAACCGTATCACAGTTTTTCTTCTGCTCTTTACGAGGGTCGATATCTGCAATCTTCATGCCTTTCGGCACTTCATATCCATCACGGATAATGCCACGTAAAACACCCGTCAGTGAAGCATATACCGGTGTCGCATCTACCATCGCTATGATCTGGTCTTTTTCTACGATATCGCCAATCTTAGAACGATTGTGCATGATTCCTGCTGCCGGAGAATGAATTACTCGTTCTTTTCCATATCCTGCGATCACTCCCGGAATACCTGTATTTGGTGTTGCAGTTCCTTCCTCGATCACTCTTCCGAGATTATGTCCTCTCTGTGTTTCGATAACAAAATCAACATCTTTTCCTGCTTCAAATCCAGGCCCCAACGCAACGGACAGCGGAGCCATCTCTCTTGTTGTTCCAAGATTTCTCTTCGCAAGGATTGCATCGATCAGTGCATCAGGCCTAAGCTCTTTTATCACTTTCCCGGTCTCATCGACAAGAATCGGAATCTCTCCTGCCTCCCAGACCTTCTGACATTCACTGACATCTTCGATCAATCGGCCCGTCACGCCTTCCACACTGGAAATTCCGTCGAAAACAGCTTCTCCGAAAGAAACCTTTCGACGGATTGCACTTGGCTTCCGACATTCCAGTACCAGTACCTGATAACCACATTTATAAAGCCTGTGGATTACTCCACTTGCAAGGTCTCCGCCACCGCGAACGAGCAATGTTGTTTTATGTCCCATCTTAACTGTATTCCTCTCTTGCTGTCATTTTCAATGTTGTATTAATTGTTTATTTTTCTTCAACTTTTTCTGTATTTTCATGCATAACTTTTTCCACTGCATTGACAATATTCTGATATCCGGTACAACGGCAGAGATTTCCAGACATTTTTTTCTTAATTTCCTCTCTGGTCAGTTCTTTTCCCTGTTCCAGAAGGACTGTCGCAGACATAACAAAACCCGGTGTACAGAATCCACACTGAATTGCACCCTCTTCAATAAAGGCTTCCTGAATTCTTGTCAGTTCTCCGTTTTTTTCAAGACCTTCCAGTGTACGGATATTTTTTCCTTCTGCCCAGACAGCCAAATAAATACAGGAATCAATCGTTTCGCCGTCAATGATCACGGTACAGGCTCCACATTCCCCTACTTCACAGCCTTTTTTGACGGAAGTAAGGCCGAGATGATTACGGAGCATATCCAGCAGAGATTCTCTCGGATCTACATACTCTGCAACCTCTTCTCCGTTTACCACGCATTGAACAAGTACTTTTTCTTTTTTCATGCGTTTTCACCTCCCTGCTGCTTTGCATTTTCTGCAAGTTCCACAGTACGGATCAGTGCTCTCCGTGCAATTTCTCCACCAATCTGCAGACGAAAATCTCTGGAAGCTCTCCATGAATCTCGCGGATGTATCTCGCTTCTGACACTCTCCTCAAGATTCTGATAAAGAGACGCATCCAGTTTTCTGCCTTTCAATAAAGCTTCTGTCTCTGTACAGCGATATGGCACTGGTGCTGCTACGCCAAATGTAATACGAACATCCTCCAGAATATTTTCTGCAGTATCAACTTTACTTACCACACTGCAGCTCAGCGTCGCAATATCCATGGCATTTCGCATGGAATATTTGATATAGTGTCCATGATATCCTTCATATTCATTCTTTGGAATGATCACATGTGTAAGTACTTCCCCCTGTTTGAGAGCTACACGTCCAGGACCAAGATAAAATTCTCTGACAGGGACACTTCTTCCGCCTTCTGCATTTGCAATATGCAGTAGTGCGTTATAGGAAAAGACCGTCGGAACACTGTCAGCACTGACTGCTCCATTACAAATATTTCCTCCAATCGTTCCGATATTACGGATCTGCGGACCGCCAACCTGGTCAACAGCTTCTCCCAGAACCGGAATATATTTCTGAATGATCGGATCTGCTGTAATATGTGAAAATACCGTTCCTGCACCGATATAAATGTCCCCGTTTTCTTTTCGCTCAATTCCTTTCAGTTCTTCAATATCCCGAATAGATACCAGTGAGGTTCCTGCCATCCTGCCCTCACGGATCTTGATCAGAACATCGCTTCCTCCTGATATAATCCTGGTATCCGGATGTTCATTCAGAAGTGTCACTGCCTCTGAAACGGTTCCTGCATTATAGTATTTCTCTATATCATACATTCTCTGCGCCCCCTCTCAGATTAATCCTGCTTTTTGGAATCCTTCGATCAGTCTCTGCGGTGTCAATGGATTTTCATAAAATGCCACCCCGGTCGCATGAAGTACTGCATTTCGGATTGCCGGTGCACATGGAATTGCCGGCGGTTCTCCTAATGCTTTGTTTCCATATGGTCCCATCGGATCATACAATTCCACGAAATCCGCTTTGATATCCGGCGTATCCAGCATCGTCATCAGCTTATAATCCAGCAGATTGCCATTCAACGGACGTCCGGTCTTTTCGTCCAGAATCAGCTGTTCACTGATTCCATACCCCATTCCCATAGACATACCACCATGGACCTGCATCTCGGCAAGCTGTGGATTCAGCAGCTTTCCACTGTCATGTACATTGATAATATGAAGAATCTTAATTTTACCAAGTTTTATATCCACTTCAACTTCTGCAAAACAGCATCCTGTTGCAATCGTATTTTTTTTCACCTGTTCAGAAACTTCTGCTGTCAATACGGATGAATTTGTAAGGCTGTAATAGCTCTCTTCTGCCAGAGCCGCAAGAGAGATTGCCTGCTCATCACCTGCCCAGATCCAGTTATCTTTAAGTGTCAGTTCTCTGGTGTCGATTTCCGGAAGAAGCGTCTTCGCATAGGCAAGTATCTTATCTCTCAGAATCTCTGCACAATGCCGCACTGCTGTTCCGGTCACCAAAGACTGTCTGGATGCATACGCCCCCGTATCAAACGGTGACACATCTGTATCCTGCACCGTTTTAATATGTACATGTTCCATATCTGTGTGAAGTGTCTCCGCAACCATCTGTGAAAATACAGTATCTGCTCCCTGTCCGATTTCCGTTGCCCCAAGCATGAGCTGAACACTTCCATCCTGGTTCAAAGAAAGTCTGGCTCCTGCAATCTCCAGAGAAATCGGCCATACACCTGTCTTGTAAGAAAACAACGCCATGCCAACACCTTTCCGTACATCTCCGGTCTGTTCTGCATATTCTTTTCGCTTTTCATCCCAATGAATATATTCTGCACCCTTCTCCAGACATTCAAAAATTCCGTTTGTATTAGCTGCGATTGGTTTCAGATAAGCATCTTCATAATATCCCTGAATCAGATTTTTGCGCCGAAATTCCAACGGATCCATATGAATCTCATTTGCCACATCATCCATAAAACTTTCAATAGCAAAACATACCTGCGGGATTCCATACCCTCGCATGGCTCCACCAACCGGCGTATTAGTATAGATTGTATAAGCTTCTCCCCGGATATTCGGACAGGCATACTGCAGCCGCCAGGAAGTCAGTCCGTTTGCCGCAATCGCATGACCATGAGAGGCATAAGCACCCTGATTTGAATAAGAATGCATATCTTTTGCCAGAAGTCTGCCGTCCTTGTCTACCCCGGCTGCCAGATCAAATTCTATAGAATGACGGGTTCTTGTATTACAGAAGGTCTCTTCCCTGCTGACGTCCAGCTTAACTGGTCTGCCGCCGACCTGTGTTGTCAGAAAAGCATTCAATGGCTCATAAAGTACATCCTGTTTATTGCCGAATCCTCCCCCGATATATGGCTTAATAACCCGCACATTGCCCCACGGAATTCCCAGTGCCTGGCCAATGACACGACGGACGATGTGTGGAATCTGTGTCGATGTCACCACTACGATCCTGCCTTTTTCCATATAGGCATAAGAAATCGGATTTTCGATATGACAATGCTGTACAATGGGAGTCTTATATGTGCCTTTTACCACCGTTTCAGCTTCTTCAATATGACAGTGCTGCACGATCGGAGTTTTGTACGTACCCTTTACAACTGTTTCAGATTGCTCCATTCCTTTATCCACATCTCCGATAAAATAATTGGAGCGTGCAAGGACATTATCTTTTTTGTCAAAATGAATCGGTGGCTTGCTTCCATACATGGATTTACGTGGATGAATTTCCACCGGATATTCCTCATATTCCACTTTGATCAGTTTCAATGCCCTGGACGCAATAATCTCATCTTCTGCAACAACAGCTGCAATATCATCGCCATAATACCGTACACGTCCGGTCAGAAGATTGCGGTCCGCCACATCCTGATGTGCCAGTTCCACAGACCACGGATGGCCCGGAGTCGGATAACAGTGATCCGGCACATCATAAAAAGTCACTACTTTCACAACCCCTTCCAGTGCCTCCGCATCACTTGTATCGATAGATTTTACAATTCCATTTCCAATTGTTGCATGAAGAACTTTTGCCACCAGACATCTGGGCGGTACCAGATCATCTGTGAATTTGGCTCTTCCGGTCACTTTTTCATAAGCATCAACTCGCGGAACGCTTTTTCCTATCATGATCTCACCTTCTTTATAGAATTATATCAACTGAAATCCTGTCACTTTATCTTTGTAAATATTCCACGCAGATCATAAATTGCATGACGCGGGCATTTCACAGAACACATACCACAGCTTAAACATATATCTTCCCGGATCACTGCATGATTGTCCATGATCCGGACAGCACCTGCCGTACAGGTCTTTTCACAGATTCCACAGCCAATACAGCTTACCTCACACTGTTTTTTTGCCTCAGCTCCTTTGCTTTTGTTAGAACATTTGACTACAATATAATTGGCACATTCATGGATATGGATAATTTCCTGCGGACAGACTTTCATACATTTTCCACAGGCAAGGCATTTATCTTCATCGACTTCCGCCACACCATATTCATTCAGGGAAATTGCGCCAAATTTACATACGCTGACGCAAGCTCCACAGCCAATGCAACCATCTGTACATCCTTCTTCTCCCTGTACCGCCCTGCATCCACCATTACATGCTACAAGGGCGGATCTGTATGGAAATCTTTTTTTTGCTGCCATATCAACCCTTCCTTTCGTATGGTGTATCTGTGAGCGGCAGATTATATCTGCGAATTCCATCATAACGGAAATATGCATCTGCAATTGCCGGTGCAGTAGGAATGGATGTGATCTCCCCAATGCCGATGGCACCGCATGCAACCTTCAGTCCTGGCTTATCTACAACGATTGCTTTTATTTTGGGAACTTCATGTGAACGGAATAATCCCAGTGAACCATATTTCTGAATTGGTTTACAATTCTCATCAATCGGATACTGTTCTCTGAGCGCGTATCCCATAGACATGACAACACCACCCTCGATCTGTCCCTCGCAGGACAGCGGATTCACTGCCTTTCCTACATCGTGAGCGGCAACTATGCATTCCAGCTTCCCGCTCTTCTTATCCAGAACGCACATCTGTGTTGCATATCCATAGGCCACATGTGATACTGGATTTGGTACATTGGCGCCAAGCGGATCTGTTTTTGCGAGGTATTCTCCGTAGTATACCTTCCCCTTCATATCTTTCAGCTGTTTTCCGGCAGTACGGTCTTCCATCAGTTTTTCGCATGCTCTGCGGCAGGCTTCTCCGGTGACCAGTGTCTGCCTGGATCCCGATGTTGTTCCTGAATCAGGAGAGATCCATGTATTACTTCTTTCATACACAATATCCTCATGTTTCAGATCTGTATTTGTAACGACCATCTGCACCAGAACTGTTCCAAGTCCCTGTCCAATACACGATGCTCCTGAATAAATATGCAGTTTTTCATCATCCTCTACGATCAGTTTAACGCGTCCGGTATCCGGAATTCCAACTCCTACACCGGCATTTTTCATTGCACATCCGATTCCAACCGGTTTTCCCGCTGCCATTGCTGCATCATAATCTTCTTTTACTGCTTCCAGGGTTTCTACCAGTCCGGTCGATGCATCTACGATCTGACCGTTCGGAAGCACTTCTCCCGGACGGATTGCATTACGGTAACGGATCTCCCACGGTGTGATTCCAACCTTGTCAGCCATCATATTCAGCAGCGTCTCTGTTGCAAAACAGGTCTGTGTAACGCCAAATCCCCTGAACGCTCCGGCCGGTGGATTATTGGTATAATATGCAGTCCCTTCGATATCAAAATTTTCATAATGATATGGTCCTGCCGCATGCGTACAGGCACGTTCCAGTACCGGACCACCAAGTGATGCAAAAGCCCCCGTATCTGAAGACACAATTGCTTTTACTCCCATAATATTTCCTTCTTCATCGCATCCCATCGTCATATCCATATAGAACGGATGTCGTTTCGGATGTATCAGAAGGGATTCTGCTCTGGTAAGTTTGACTTTAACTGGCTTCTTTGTCACATAGGTCAGCAATGCAGCCAGATGCTGTACGGTCATATCTTCTTTTCCACCGAATCCACCTCCAACCAGTGCATTCTGTACTTTCACCTTATCTGTTCCCAGAAGAAGTGAACATTCGTGTCTGGTCTGATGTGCTGACTGGTCTGCAGAATAAATAAAAACATCCCCATCTTCATCATAAAAAGCAACCGCACATTCCGGTTCAAGAAACGCATGCTCTGTCCACGGTGTTTCAAAATGATGTGAGATCACATATTTTGAATTTCGGATTGCTTCTTCTGCATTACCTCTGCTGATGTGCTTATGTGCACAGACATTACTGTCTTCTTCATCAAACACCTTCGGTGCATCCAGAGCCGCAGCTTCTTCTATAGTATGTACATGCGGCAGTACTTCATAGTCTACTTTGATCAGTTTTTTTGCTTTTTCTACTGTTTCCCTGTCCTTTGCCGCTACCAGAGCAACTGCATCTCCCAGATAATGTACCAGACCACCAACCGGTATCAGCGTATACTGATCATGTTTTAAATGTCCGATTTTGTTTTCTCCAGGAATGTCAGCAGCCGTCACAACTGCCTCCACTCCCGGAAGTTCTTTTGCTTTAGATGTATCAATAGAAAGTACTCTTGCACGGGCATATCTGCTTCGAAGAGCAGAGCCGTACAGCATTCCATCGAGATAAAAATCATCCGGATATTTTCCCGTTCCAAGTACTTTTTCTGCAACATCAATTCTTGCTACGCGATTTCCAATCGTCCAGTTTGGATCTCCGTCATCTGGTATCTCACCTTTTTTCAGGATCTTTGCTGCAAGACGGACGGCATCCATGATCTTCACGTATCCCGTGCAGCGACAATAATTATTACGCAGCGCATAACGGATCTCATCATCCGTAGGTTCCATATTTTCATCAAGAAGTGCTTTCGTACACATTACCATTCCAGGAATGCAGAATCCACACTGTACTGCTCCGGCCTTTCCATATGCATAAGTATATACCTGACGTTCCCATTCTGTCAGCCCCTCTACGGTTATAATTTCTCTTCCGCTCAGAGAATCCGTATCCGGTACACATGCTTTACATGTCTTTCCATCAATGATCACTGTACAGGCTCCACATGCGCCCTCACTGCATCCGTCTTTTACAGATGTCAGCCGAAGTTCATCACGGAGAAATCTTAAAAGTATCTGATTTTTCTCCGAACAAACATTTTTTCCATTTACTTTAAATGCTGCCATAGTGGACTACTCCTTTTCCTGTTCTGCTACAGATTGCATTTACATCAGCAAATAAGCATATTGATCAATCACTGTGCAGATAAGCTGCGCAAGGCCTTTATTCAAAATACCTGACGGCTGATCTGCTCTTACAACTTCTTCTTTTTCCCCAATGCGTATTTTTATTTCTTTATTTTTTGCATCCAGTACTGTAAATCCATTATTTATACTGTCTTTCATATCTTCTTCATTTGCAAACAATGTAAACTTATCTTTATATGGAGCTCCTGCATACTGACAGAACGAACGACAGTTTCCACATTCATTGCACATATAATCCACATGAATGATCTGCAGTAATTCCATCTCCGGTACTTCGATCAGTACATTTGCACGATTTGGACATACATCTGCACAATTTCCACAGACACGTTTGTGTACTGTAAACTCTTTCCTCTCCGAAACATCTTCTTTTCTCAGACAGTCAAGCAGCGGGGATTTTTCTTCCTTTCTCTTTCCTGCTTTCTTACTGTTTTTCTGATAATTTGCATTTTCAAGTGCATCTGCCGCCAGTTTCGTTACTCGCTCTACATGAACCTCTCCGCTCTTACCGATCTGGCAGGCAGCTGTTTTTTCTGCAATACGTGTCATCCATTTATATCCGCCTGGTTTAAGAAGGACCGTTGCAACTGTGACCGGCCAGATTCCACAATCTACGATCTGATCAATATTTTTCTGATCAGCACCTCCTGAGAAAGACATCGGAAGCTTTCCATCAAAGGATTCTGCCAGACGCGCAGCTACAGAAATAGAAAGTGGAAACAGAGCCTTACCAGACATGTACATTTCCTCTCCCGGAAGTTCCTGTCTCTTGATATCTACCGGAAAGGTATTCGTCAGCTTCACACCAAAAGAAAGACCTTCCTGCGCCGCTACATCCATAAGTCGTTTCAGCATTGGCACTGCATCTTCATACTGAAGGTCATCTTTGAAATGGAAATCTGTGAATGCCATATAGTCATATCCCAGATCATCCATTGCTTTGCGTACAAATTCATATCCAAGAAGTGTTGGATTACATTTTACATAGGTATGAATGTGTTTTTCTTTCAGAAGATACGTAACAATGTTTTCGATTTCCTGCGGAGGACATCCATGCATAGTGGAAAGCGTAATAGAGTTACAGATTTCTGACGGAATTGCCTCAATGTCTTCTCTGGTCACATGTTCAAAAAGATCCACATGTTTCAGAAGCCACTCCCTGCATTCTTTAAATATCGCCGTATCACCGGCATCTTTCATTCCCTCGATAAAATCATCGATTTTTTTGTCCTGAATCCCCTCCAGATTATAGCCGCACGACATATTAAACTGGAATCCATCCGGACTTCCAAGTCCAAATTCCTTTGCGATTACATGCAGGATCATCCAGCCTTTTATATACTCTTCCATCGCCTGTGGAACGTAAAGTTCTGTAGACCATTCGCAGTTATATGCCTCATCCTCTGCTACGATGCATGGTTTCGGAATACATGCGGAAAGTTCCGGTCCATCCATCTTCTGTACTGTCTTTAACTCAAAAAATCTCGCACCTGCATAGTAAGCTGCCACAAGGTTCTGTGCAAGCTGTGTATGCGGACCTGCTGCCGGTCCGACAGGATTCTCAAGTTTTCTTCCAAATATCTCTACTGTTTTAGAAGGGTCAGCTACATATGCCTTCTGGATTCCAAACACCTGTCCGGTTTCTTTATGTTCTGCCAATATCCATTCCATCAGCTGTCCAAATGGAATACTTTTCATAATATCGCTCATAATTCAGTTCTCCCTGTAAATTTGTCAACAGTAAATCAGCCATTGATGGCATCTGCAAGTTCTTTTGCCGCCTGACGACAATCTGCCATGACCTTCTTTTCATCACATACAAGTACTTCTCGATCTTTCATAAGTACCTTACCATTACATACCGTTGTCTGCACCATACTTCCGTTCACCCCAAACAGAAGATGTCCGTTACAATTCGAAGCATCCATCGGTGTCAGCGGATCATAATCTACTACGATTACATCTGCTGCAGCTCCTTCTTTTAAAATGCCCAGAGTTTTTTTGAAATAGCGGTTTGCGATCTTCGCATTTCCATCAAACAGCATCTGCGGCACTTCGCTCCATGCTGCAGTCGGATCGCACAGATGATGCTTATGCAGAATGTTTGCAACTTTCCAGGATTCCATCATATCATGTGTATACCCATCTGTTCCAAGTCCTGTCAGGATTCCTTTATGTACCAGTTCCATCGTCGGAGGACATCCGCAGGCATTTCCCATATTGGATTCCGGATTGTGTACGACCATGGTATCTGTCTCTCTGATCAGTTCCATTTCATGTTCATTGATATAGATACAGTGACCGAGCAGAGTCTTTGGTCCCAGGATATTCCAGTCATACAGACGGTCCACAATTCTTTTGCCATGTTCTTTAAGGCACTGATGCAGATCGTAAATTCCCTCAGCCACATGGATATGATATCCTACACCTTCCGGTTTCAGTTCATTGCACAGCTCCATTGTCTCGTCAGAGATTGTAAATGAAGCATGCATTCCCATCATCGCTGCAAGCATATCACTGTCCTCTTTCTGTACATGTCTGATAAAATTAACATTCTCCATCACTGACTCACGTGATTTTTCCATTCCATCTCTGTCTGATATTTCATAACAGAGACAGGTACGTACTCCAAGGTCTTTCCTGTAATATGGCCAAAACTGGCATGATGATCGAATACCGTTGTCACACCGTTCTTAATCGAATCAATGTATGTTGCATATGCAGAAAGCTTTGTCTGCTCCAGAGTCAGATGGCGATCAATATTCCACCACATTCCATCCAGGATATCCAGAAATCCCTTCGGAGCATATCCATTGACACTCAATCCTCTAGCAAAGGCACTGTAGATATGTTCATGCGCGTTAATAAAAGCGGGCATAATGATTCCGCCGTGTGCATCCACAAATTCAGCGTCAGGATAAGTCTTCTTTACTTCATCAGTTACCCCCACCATCTTTATGGTGTTACCATCCATTGCTACTGCACCATTTTCAAAAAAAGCACTGGATGCGTCCCGTGTGATCATTCTTCCGTTTCCAATAACTAACATATCGTTCCTCCTCATCTTGTGAAATTTTTCCAATACCTGGTAATTTTTTTCATAAGCTTTCGGTGTTTTGTACTATATAATGTATCATATTTTCTTCTTCATTTCAACCTATATACAAAATTCTTTTTTGTCTTCTAAAAGTTTTTGTATATTAAAATAAAAAAAACGAAGCAGATAATCTGCTCCGTCGCATTTTGATTATAACATATATTATTCTGTACGAAAAGTACCTTCGATCAATGAATTTCTTCTCCATCCCTTTTTTCAATCACCTGAAGAATTCTCCTGTCTTTTCCCCAAAGAAACGAATCCAGTTCAACCAGATAGCCACATCCATTTCCTACATGCCATTCATAGAATTCCCTTTTCGGTAGTGCATAGTTCTCCATGATATTCATGATCGTACCGCCATGGACGACAAGTGCAGCTTCTGAAATCTGTTCCCGAATGCAGACTGTCACCACTCTCTGAAATCCCTCCAGATTACGTGCCGCACATTCTTCTTTGCTTTCTCCTCCCGGAAATGCCATGATTCCATTGCTGTCAATCCATGCCTGGTATCTGGGATCATCGCTTAACTCTTTGTAATTCTTATTCTCAAAAGCGCCAAAATTGCATTCTGCAAGCTGGTCTATAATACGGACTTTCTGCTCCGGAAAAAGAATCTCCGCAGTCTCCTGGCAGCGTCTGAGCGGACTCACAAATATTGCCTGTGGTTTCGGATATGTAATATTTTTCAGTCGTTCGATTCCTTCTGGACACAGCGGTTCATCCGTCACTCCAATATATCTCTGATGACGGTTTCCTTCTGTCATACCATGACGTATCAGCCAGATCTTAATCATGTTTGATCACCGTCCCGATTCCGCATACAACGCGTGTTACTTCATCACTGTACGCAGCAAGTTTTGTACAGATTCTGCCAACAGCCTCTCTGTAGGCGCGGTCAAATGCATCCATTGGTACAACTCCATATCCCACCTCGTCCGATACGAGGAGTACTCCCGGATTACACTGGATCAGTTTCTCTGCCAGATCACTGACATCCTCATTTTTTTTCATTTCAGCACGGATAAATTCATGGAAATTCACAACTCCCTTTGCATTCTGAATCGAATTCCAGTCTGCATCAGCGCCATTCACCCATTCAATCTCCGGATATTTTTTTTCTGCAAAAGCCGCCTTCCCCTGAAAAGCACCGCCAATGATCATCTTCATATGTTCTTTCCTCATCAAATTTTATAGACTACTGTAATAATCGCCAGAACAAGCACAATCCATACCTCACAGAGACACAGGAAATATCCAGAAAGATCTCCTGTCGTCCCACCAAAATATTTCAGAGCCTTGTGCCGGTAGAACCAGAATACAAGCAGGGCCGTCACGATTACTGCTGTTCCCCATACCGGCTGGATCCAGAACATAAATCCGGTGAGCAGCACAAGATAAATAATCAGTATATTCCGTACTCTTGTATCCTGTGCCTTACGTGAAAATTCAGCCACTGTACCGCTTGCATTTGCTTTCGGCAAAGTAATAACACCAATTCCCGACAGACATCTGGACACCATATAACCAGTTGCCAGAATATATAACATTTTACGATTATCCTGTTCCACGATCTGACTCATTCCGCCATACATAGTCAAAAAGTATACACATGCTGTAATGACCGCAAACGCACCTGCATGAGAATCTTTCAGAATCTCCAGACGTTTTTCTCTGTCTCTCCAGGAGCTCAGAGCATCAGATGTGTCCAGAAGGCCATCTACATGAATTCCTCCTGTTACAATTACCGGTACCAGTACCAGTGCCACTGCAATAAATCCATTACTCATTCCAAAATAACGGCAGAGCCATTCCATGCCAAGCATGACCACCCCGACAGCTGCACCGACAAACGGAAAAAAGCAGAGCATATAACGCATATTTTCTTCCGACCAGTCTGCCTGGGGCATCGGTATCTTTGAAAACATCGCAAATGCAATCTTAAAGCTGTTCCACAGATTTTTCAACCCACACACATCCTTCCTACTTCCTCTGAAGCATTCTTTTTATGATATACAGGGATTCCATAAACTACTTCAACCACCTGATCTGCTATTTCAGCTATCTTCTGGTTAATCTGTCCGAGATATTCCTGATAAAGTTCTGTCTCTCCCTGATAATCTGCTGCCTCAGAAAATATCTCATTCGTAACGATCACCAGATTTCCCGCCTGTTCTCTGATATGCCGCACACCCTTTAACACCGCCTCAACAGTATTCTCATGTGCTCCTTCTTCCTGAAACATCTCATTTGCAACAAGATTCGACATACATTCTAAAAGCACTGTACAGTTTTCCGGGAGCCTTATCTTATCAAGACCTGTATAACATTCGACTGTTTCAAATCCTTTTCCCTGACGCATCTTCCGATGGCGCTGCACACGTTTCCTGCTTTCTTCATCAAAAGGATACATGGTTGCTATATAAATCCTGTCTGTTTTTCCAAAAGAAACAACACAATCTTCCGCAAAAGCAGACTTTCCACTTCCGCTTCCTCCTGTGACAAGAATCATCATCTTTATACAAGCTCCTTCTTATATAAGTACACTTATCCGTTTTTATTTACACAAGCTCCTCATACTGTTCCACATGAATATCTTCAAATGTGCTCATGGAATCATACACAGCAATTCCCATATCCAGGAACGGAAAAAGTGCAACCGCTCCGCTGCCCTCACCGAGGCACATTTCCCCATGAATAACAGCTTCTTTTCCGAGAGCTTCCAAAATCAGACGTGCAGCCGGCTCCTTTGAAACATGAGATGCGATCATATATTCGCCCGCCAGTGGGCAGATACGCTGTGCGATCAATGCTGCAACACAGGAAATAAATCCATCGATCACCACCGGCACTCCAAGTGCTGCTCCGCCAAGGAACATCCCTGCCATACCTGCAATATCAAAACCACCAACTTTTGCAAGGACACCGATCGCATCTTTCGGATCAGGCTGATTCACTTCAATTGCTTTTCTGATTGCATTGATTTTTCGATTCAGTCCATCTCCGGAAAGACCGGCCCCTCTCCCTGTCATTTCTTCCACAGAACGATCCAGAAGCACGGATGCTACTGCACTGCTTGTAGTCGTTGCCAGAAGCCCGTATCCTTCTTCTTTCAGTCTGCGAACCATCTCAATACCTGCTTCCAATGCCTGTACCGCCTGTGCTCTCGTCATCGCAGGTCCCTTTGTCATATTGGCTGTTCCATAAGCAACTTTCAGCTCTTTTGAAACTTTTGTATCAACAGCCATTCCGATATCCACCGGAATAACCTTCGTTCCACACTGGCGGCTCATAACACATGCTGACGTATCTCCGGAAAGGAAATTTTCAGCAACGATCGCAGTCACTTCCTGACCGGTCTGGGTTACACCTTCTTCCACCACCCCATTATCTGCACACATTGGTACCAGAGCACGTTTTTGAATTTTCATATCCGGATTGCCGGTGATTCCCGCAATCTGAATCACCAGTTTTTCCATTTTTCCAAGAGAATGCAGGGGTTTCGCAATACTGTCCCAGCGTTTTGCGGCAACATCCATTGCATTTTTGTCCAAAGGCTTTATCTGAGCCAGTGTTTCTTCCAGTGTCATTTTTATTTCCTCCAGATCTGATCTGTATTTTATTATTTTCCTGTAGTAAATACAAAAAATTTGCTGAATACATAATTCAGTGCAAGTACAATAAACTGGGTACAGAATTTACCAACCATTCCATTCATTCCCATTTTTTCGCAAAGAAGCCAGACACCTCCAACCTCAATTACCATTGTCAGAAGACGTGCACTGATAAATTTGCAAAATGGCCGGATATGATCACGCAATGTCTCACATTTATCCTGAAATACATATTTTGAGTTAACTATGTATGCAAAAATAATTGCCGCAATAATTGATATTACATTTGCGATATTCAGATTTAAGTGGCAGAGATTCCACAATATATAAAAACATACCAGATTCACCAGTGTGGTACATCCACCAAAAAACACATATCTGACCACATCATTCCCGTAGCAGAATGAAATCAGTTCTTTGATCTTTTTCATTTTATTTCTCCTGTATATTACACATCATGTCTGACACTGCCCGTTACATCTTTGTTTCCACGCACGATCTGTGACACAATATATCGCGGACGATGTTTCACTTCTTCGTAGATCTTTGCAAGGTAATAACCAATCACACCAAGACTCAGCATAATCGCACTTCCGATCAGAAGCAGAAGCAAAATCGTTGTTGTATAACCTTCTATCGCCTGACCTCTGAAATATTGGATCAGCGAATAAATGATCATGATCAGAGAACACCCGAAGCAGATTCCTCCGCCAACCGTAACAAACTGAAGCGGAGCCGTCGTAAATGCAACGATATTCGTAAAAGCATATTTGATCAGCGACCATGTAGACCACTTGGACTCTCCCGCTTCACGTTCATGCACTTCAAATTCCACATAGGTTGTCTTATATCCCACCCATGAAGATGTTGCTCTGAAAAACATATTCCGCTCCGGAAGTGACAGAATGCTGTTCACTACTTTTCTGTCCATCATCTTGAAATCAGAAGTATTCTGCATATCCACTTTTGTTGCTTTTGACATGATTCCATAGAAGAAGCCGGCACTTTCTTTATGAAGAAAACTCTCTTCTCCCCGGCTCTTTTTTACACCTTCAATAACCTCGTACCCTTCTTTCCATTTCTGGTACATTTCAATCAGTGTTTCTGCCGGATGCTGGAGGTCACAGTCCATAACTGCCACCACATCGCCGGATGCCTGCGCAAGTCCTGCAAAAACAGCTGCCTCTTTCCCAAAATTACGTGAAAAATGAACTCCAAGGATATTGGGATCTTTTTCCCCGGCTTTTAATATTTCATTCCATGTGTTATCTTTTGATCCATCATTGACAAGAACCAGTTCATAAGAAATTCCGGCGCCTGACAGGACTTCATGAAGCACCCGGCAGGTCTTGCCAACCATCTGTTCTTCATTATAAGCCGGAAGTACGACTGATAATATACTCATCCTTTTTTGGTTCCTCTTTTCTTTTTGTAAATCAACACCACACCAATGTAGCACAACAGTCCCGCACAAGTCAAGCAGAGCCCTGTATACAGATACGGTGTATGATAGGTAAGCCGGATCTCATGTTCTCCTTCGGCAAGGTTCAATGCCATATACATGGTATTTGCCTGTTTAATATCTGTTTTCTTTCCATCCACATAGGCAGTAAAGCCTGTACTGTATGGAAGTGCGATCACAAGTGCTTTCGGTTTTGATACAGAAATTTTTCCGGTCAGTTCATGATCCTCAACTTTTACATCCTGCAGAGATTCTTCTCCTAGTTTCTTCACCTGTTCATCCACTTTTGTTACAGGCTGGCAGACCACTTTCAGATCATCATAAGAATACACTCCTGTATTCTGAAATGTCAGTGTAAGTGAATTTTTCCCCATCCGGCTGTATCCTGCATTGCAGAGGAAATTATGTTTTCCACTGTATGCATTATATTTATCTGTGTAAATACTGATTGTCTTGTTTAAAAACTTTCCGGTCACATCAATATACGCTTTCTGACTTTCCTTCCAGTAACGCCACCTGCTGTTCTCATGAAACACCTGATTCTGTTCGTAAATTGACATATTTTTCCATTTTTTATCACTGATCATTGCTCTCGGAGAAAGTGCCTCATAGTTTACCCCTTCTGTGATCAGGTAAATTTCACTTTCGTCCAGACCATCAAACACCAGTCTTGCCTGCGCATTTTCTTTTGTAACAATCAGTTTTCCGTCTTTCTCCTGACAGCCTTTCCCGGTAATAATTTTAAACGGAACTTCACGATCATTAAGGGTGAGAACTGTCTCCGGAAGTGAACTTTCATCCAGCACAACTCCCTGCAGCAGTGCCTGTTGTTTCTCAATCACAGACATTTTTTCATATTTTTCTCTCGGAATATAAGAATCATACGTATAGCCAAATGGAAGTGCATTGTCACATTCGTATGCTCGATATGTTTTCCCTTTTTTCTCTGCCTCGCCCGCCATTTTATTGTATCCATAAGGCAGATATTCCTCTTCTCCCGCACGGACAACAAAATATTTTACAGCAGCCAGACGATCCAGGATCGTTCTGCTGTCCAGATTATCGTACTGATCTTCTCTCGGCGTATTCAGATACATTTCATCAAAAAAATTACTGATATTTCCGATTGCGACGCTGAAATAATATGATGCACTGTTGGTTCCCATCTGCATGGACGAGTTTTCATAAGTATGCGTTCCCATCTGATCATAACGATACAGCGAAGAATCTTCTGTATCTAAGACTGCAAGATCTGTCCCTGTCTCCAGTTTATCCAATGCTTCTCCCTGCTCAGTGAATTCTGACAGATAATCTTTTTC
>OGCQ01002757.1_pt1 | contig 17242 bp, 18 predicted proteins | sample 1570161 | NCBI WGS metagenome assembly OGCQ01 (sample SAMEA4384402, study PRJEB24528) | human gut metagenome
CCAGCGTGACGCTGGAGTTATCTGCCTGGATGGTTGTGTTCAGTGTGGCATTGCGACCAAGACCAAAATCAGTGTTCTTCAGTGACAGCCTGTCAAAGGTAAAACTGCGGTTCTCCCAGTCCTCCTGACTGAATGACGTAGGCTGAGCCAGAACCGAATGGTCTCCACTGGCAGCCAGTTTGTCAGCCACAGACTGAGTATTGTATGCATGGATAACCGGATGCCCCTGCAGCGTCAGACGCCCGTTTTCCTGGGTGAATGTACCGGAGATATCCGCAGCTCCGTCCATCACCAGAGCACTGGTAACGCCTTCAGGCAGGCGATTGTCCACATTCAGATTGCCTTTCAGTTGTCCGTGAAACAGATACCCTGCAGTATTGAAACGGTCAGCTACCAGTTTCTGTGCATCCCCCTGACTGTGCCCCACAAACTCCCAGGTGGCGTTGCTGCTCTGGTCCGTGGGGAAATAACCATAGGTGCTCTGCTTCAGGATGAAGTAATCCGTCGTATTTGTGTACGGGTTATTGTATTTATATAAATTTCCGGCAGTTCCTTTACCTGATTCCGACCAGCCATTCAGTGCTACTTTGTCAGCCCGCAGGGCATAGTCCAGCGTGATAGTGGCCCGTTTATCAACGTTATTCGCCAGCACGGCACCATAATCTGCCGCCTTCAACTGATGAAACGTCAGACTGTTACCATTAACATCCAGTGTGCCCCCACGATATCCCCATGAGACGGTATCCGGATTTACCTGCCGCTCATCAGTCAGTACCACGGTCGGCCGGCCACTGGCAATATTAACACTGCTGAACGCCTGCACCTGTCCTTTATTGTCCGCCTGCTGGTTCAGTACAACCTTTCCGTCCCCGACCTTCAGGCCACCTTCATTAATACCTGTACCCTGTACCGTCAGCGTACCTTCACCAATTTTATGCAGGTTATCGCCCTTAACACCATTAACCTGCCAGTTTACGGACACCCCGTTGTCCACAACAATACCGGCACCGGTCCAGGTACTTCCGTTAGAGGTTGTTACTGTGTAATTATCACGGAACGTCAGGGAACCCGCCCCCTGAGAAACCGAATCCTTAAGGTTAATCTGACCATTCTGCCCCTGAAATATCAGGTTCTTACCAGCATTCAGGTCATTTCCCTGCTGCCCGTGCATGGCATATGTGGTGGTTCCCTGTGTCAGCGCACCAGCTCCGGTACTGCTGTTAAAGCTCCACTCCAGTGCACCACCTTCCGATGTTCTGAACGTGACCGGGGCATCATTGTCTTCATTAAATTTCTGCCCGATAAAATCCAGTGGAATAACAGCCCAGTTATTTCCCCTGCCCCCCGCGCCATTCCCCGCAGTAAGAACACCGACCAGCACCCATTTATTCTGAACAGTATCAAAAGCAAATAAAGGCGAACCGCTGTCACCGGCCTCGCCATAAATGGGCATTGCACCATTAAGTTTGTAATCAAAAACCAGACCTGAACTGGTGCTAATCATTTCTCCATTCTGATAGGATGACAGGCTACCGACAGTCCCGCCGGTCAGCCAGGAATATGCACCTCCCATTTTTGTCAGCTGTCCGTTACTGTCCTTAATATACTGAGTACCAGACCCCAGACGATAAAAAACAGGATAGCGCTCCTTATCCAGATATGCGCCAGCCACTGCCCCCTGCGCCGTCACCGCAGTAGGGGCAACCTCTGTCACCAGTTTATCCAGCCGGGGGGCATGAAAATCCAGTGACGGCGCATTATTCCGGTCCACGATATTGTAACGGTTTTCACCATCACCAAAGCTAACGTTTGTATATCCCCCGTTATGTTTCACGCTGGCGATATACTGCGGGTTTATCAGTGTCGCCACACCGATTTCCGAATCCACAGCACTGAAATCAGGCATAGCTGCCTTATCCAGCGTACCGACAAATTCTCCCTGCTTATTATAAATAGCGATATTCGTTGCCCCCGGGCGGAACATCCCCTTATTTTCAGCAAAATCACGAAATAACTGATACCCGAGTTCATTATTGACCGTTCCCGCAAGACTTCCTGCAGAGAATAGTACCGGGATCAGTAATAAAACCGGGAAACACAGACGTCTGACAGACTTATGAACACATTTCCTAGCAAACTCAGATACGGCAATAAAGCCCCGGGCCACAGCGCTGTAGCGAAGAGAATAAATTCTGTTCATTTTTAATTACTCCTGAGAAAAATAAAATCAGTACTACTCAGGCATAACGGATAATCACCATCATCCTGAGGAATCCCCAGAAAAAGGAGACAGGCATAGCGTGATGTGAACTACTGATTCTTTCACAAATTCAGGGAGAGCACCGTTATGCCTGCACATAAAGTATGCCAGAACCGGTGGCGAATGTGTGCTATGCACAAATGGTGAAACAGTTCCTGAGTCGTGACCCGCTCGAATGCGTGCTGTGTGGCGGCCGGATGGTATACCGGCGTGCCATAGCGGGGCTGAATGTGGACGGGCTGAAGAAAACGCGCGGGATATCAGTCTGATAAGGATTACTTTCCAGCCGGCTGATGGCTGACGGGCGTAATCCCATTCGTTCGGCCAGCGCAGACTTTGTTAACCCCGCTTTTTCTCTCATTTCGTATAACATTTCTACCATCTCCAGTTCTTTGTCAGCATCTTCATACCCTTTAACAGCTTCTGGAGTATTAAGCAGTTTTTGCTTTACCTGGCTGAACGGAACACTTTTTACTTTCGTCATTTCATCTCCTTCAGGCGCATCCTTGAAGTGGTTTACTGAATTTGGCCACCTGAACAGAGGTGATATGCTCACCTCAGAACAACACAGGTGCTCCAATGAAAAAAAGAAATTTCAGCGCAGAGTTTAAACGCGAATCCGCTCAACTGGTTGTTGACCAGAACTACACGGTGGCAGATGCCGCCAAAGCTATGGATGTTGGCCTTTCCACAATGACAAGATGGGTCAAACAACTGCGTGATGAGCGTCAGGGCAAAACACCAAAAGCCTCTCCGATAACACCAGAACAAATCGAAATACGTGAGCTGAGGAAAAAGCTACAACGCATTGAAATGGAGAATGAAATATTAAAAAAGGCTACTGTAGATTCAATTGGTCAACGCAACAGTTATGTGAAAACATGGGGTTGCGGAGGTTTTTTGAATGAGACGAACATTTACAGCAGAGGAAAAAGCCTCTGTTTTTGAACTATGGAAGAACGGAACAGGCTTCAGTGAAATAGCGAATATCCTGGGTTCAAAACCCGGAACGATCTTCACTATGTTAAGGGATACTGGCGGCATAAAACCCCATGAGCGTAAGCGGGCTGTAGCTCACCTGACACTGTCTGAGCGCGAGGAGATACGAGCTGGTTTGTCAGCCAAAATGAGCATTCGTGCGATAGCTACTGCGCTGAATCGCAGTCCTTCGACGATCTCACGTGAAGTTCAGCGTAATCGGGGCAGACGCTATTACAAAGCTGTTGATGCTAATAACCGAGCCAACAGAATGGCGAAAAGGCCAAAACCGTGCTTACTGGATCAAAATTTACCATTGCGAAAGCTTGTTCTGGAAAAGCTGGAGATGAAATGGTCTCCAGAGCAAATATCAGGATGGTTAAGGCGAACAAAACCACGTCAAAAAACGCTGCGAATATCACCTGAGACAATTTATAAAACGCTGTACTTTCGTAGCCGTGAAGCGCTACACCACCTGAATATACAGCATCTGCGACGGTCGCATAGCCTTCGCCATGGCAGGCGTCATACCCGCAAAGGCGAAAGAGGTACGATTAACATAGTGAACGGAACACCAATTCACGAACGTTCCCGAAATATCGATAACAGACGCTCTCTGGGACATTGGGAGGGCGATTTAGTCTCAGGTACAAAAAACTCTCATATAGCCACACTTGTAGACCGAAAATCACGTTATACGATCATCCTTAGACTCAGGGGCAAAGATTCTGTCTCAGTAAATCAGGCTCTTACCGACAAATTCCTGAGTTTACCGTCAGAACTCAGAAAATCACTGACATGGGACAGAGGAATGGAACTGGTCAGACATCTAGAATTTACTGTCAGCGCCGGCGTTAAAGTTTACTTCTGCGATCCTCAGAGTCCTTGGCAGCGGGGAACAAATGAGAACACAAATGGGCTAATTCGGCAGTACTTTCCTAAAAAGACATGTCTTGCCCAATATACTCAACATGAACTAGATCTGGTTGCTGCTCAGCTAAACAACAGACCGAGAAAGACACTGAAGTTCAAAACACCGAAAGAGATAATTGAAAGGGGTGTTGCATTGACAGATTGAATCTACAACCGCGCTCTTGATGTCAGACTCCCTCGAGTAGGCAGCCTGGCGGCTGCGGCTTGTCATGGCCTGGAATTACCGTTATAAAAAAAGATAATGTCATTGTCTTTCAGGTAGTTATATGGCCCGTTCAGCTAAACCCCGTAAACGCAAACCCGCACCACAAAGAAGCAAACTTCCCCGCTATGTTGTGAAACTTCATCCGGATGATTTTTTTGACGAAGAAGACGCTGAAGTTCTGCGCTTTGATAATTTTGACGATGCCGTTGAGTGCTGCGCTGACCTGGGTATTCCGTTCTTTCTGGATGCAGGAAACAAAAAGCTGGTCTTCTGGTTTGTTCGTGTCGATGACGAAGGGTATCCGGAAATAGCCCGCTGTACGGAGCGGGAGTTTGCAACCATTCTTGCCGGTATCAGTGCCGGTGGTATGTACTGCCCGGAATGCGGCACAGTTCACTGGCCGGATGGCGTTACCCCACCCGTCTGATGCTTCCCCGTTTTGCCGATATTTTTCAGCAGGGTAACCGCTGGCTTAACTGGCTGGAGAAACAGCCGGAAGGTTCAGTGCGTCCGGTGGTGACTGAGTCAGTGACAAAAATCATGGCATGCGGGACCACGCTGATGGGCTACACGCAATGGTGCTGTTCGTCACCGGACTGTTGCCACACCAAAAAGATCTGCTTCCGGTGTAAAGCCGCTCCTGTCCGAACTGCGGGGTGAAGGCTGGCGCACAGTGGATACAGTATCTTGTATGTAATAGGACTTGATGGCTAGCTACCATCATATGAAGCAGAGTGAGCTTGTCCCAGCCCTGAACAGTCAGACTTTGATTAGCAGCAAAAGCCCTCTGCTTCACCTTTCACGCCAGCATTAACATTGAACGGTTGCCAAGAGCGATGACTCTGCATGTACAAGGGGAATAGGCGTGATGGTTTGGTGAAAGGAGAATATTCATGTTTCAGTTAGGTATTGATGTCAGTAAGAAAACGCTGGATTTGTGCCTGCTGCGCGAAGGCGTAAAAGGCAGCGTTAAAACCCGAAAGCTTCAGAATGATATTAATGCTGTCAACGCGGTAATAGCCTGGCTCAGTAAGCAACATTGTAAACCTGAAGATGTCCATATCATCATGGAAGCCACTGGTGTTTATCATGAATCACTGGCTTACGGGCTTCACAAAGCCGGGGGCCGGATATCACTTGCCAACCCACACAGGGCAAGAGAGTTTGCCCGGGGTATGGGAATGCTGACCAAAAATGACCGGGTTGATGCTTATATGCTGGCTTGCTATGGCGCGCTTAAAGCACCGGAGCCATGGCTTCCTCCACCGGAAGAAGTCCGCCATCTCAGTGCACTGCTCCGCAGACGTGATGCTCTTGTGGCTGACAGCACTCGCGAAAAAAACAGGCTGGAAAAATACCTGGCAACAGACACACCTTCTGTTATAGCTGAATCCGTAGAGGCAATGATTGGTCAGTTGAACGCAGAAATTAAACGTCTGGACAGACTGATCCGTTCACACCTTAACCAGCATCCTGAATTAAAAAAGGATTTTGACCTGCTGACGTCAATAAAATCCGTAGGTTATCAGTTAGGTCTGAATATGCTTGTCATCCTGCGGAGCCATGATTTCGCCACAGCAGAACAGGCGGCTGCATTTTTAGGTGTCGTTCCCGTTGAAAAATATTCCGGCACCTCGGTCAGAGGGTGTCCGAAACTGTCAAAAATTGGTCCGCCGGAAATCCGGGCGAAACTGTATCTGGCTTCGTTGTGTGGTCTGAGATTTAACCCATTGATGAAAGCGATGTATGAGCGATTATGCCTGAGAGGTAAGGGCAAAATGTGTGCCATTGGTGCGCTGATGAGAAAACTCGTGCACTGGTGCTATGGCGTACTGAAGACCCAAAAACCGTTTGATGTGGGCTATTTGTCTTCATATGCGCGTAGCGCATGTAAGGCGGCATGATGTAGTTACATATGGTACAGGAGTAACACCGCCGAAGCCCGGCGTAAGCCGGTACGTATTGATAGGTTTCACCTATCCCATCCCTGCCCTGCGAGGCCATGCGGGCTTTCAGCGATGATGAAGTACAGGTAAGCCCTTTTAACCCCGTTAGCGCGGCTACGCCGCGCTGTATCGGGGACTTAGTGCTGACAGCTTGCTGGCAGTACTTAGGGGGCTGTACGTCGGAGTTCAAGCGATTTTTCTTGACAGAACACGGTAGCTGCTAAGCCATACCCGCTTTCAGCCATGAGAGAGCTTCTGTGCGCGGTCGGAGTGGTCCCGACGAGGGTTTACCCGAAGTCGGGACGTATCTCCGCGTTAGCGGGGTCAGTTTGGAATTCGGAAAATAAACCATGTTAAGACTATTTTTTAGCCAAAGGGCTTTCAGGAATCGCCAGAATGGCGGGACAACAGTGGTTTTGGTGTCCGAAATCGACCGGTTTCGGACATTGTTAAACAGATATATCCGAAAGTCAGCGAAATTACTTTCGGACATGCATTATAATATGTACACCCATTTCGTACAGAAGATCTCACTATGTCTCGAATTTTTGCCTATTGTCGGGTTTCCACTCTGGAACAGACGACCGAAAATCAACGTCGGGAAATCGAAAGCGCGGGTTTTAACGTCAGACCCCAACGAATAATCGAAGAACAAATTAGTGGATCAGTAGCAGCCAGTGAACGTCCAGGTTTTAACCGGTTGCTTGATCGTCTGGAAAGTGGCGATGTATTGATAGTCACAAAACTGGATCGCCTCGGTCGTAATGCAATGGATATCAGGAAAACAGTGGAGCAACTGACCGAATCTGGCATCAGGGTGCATTGCCTGGCATTAGGTGGTGTTGATCTGACCAGTTCGGCAGGAAAAATGACAATGCAAGTGATTTCAGCGGTCGCTGAATTTGAACGAGATCTTTTACTTGAACGAACTTATTCAGGGATAGCAAGAGCACGGGATGCAGGAAAACGTTTTGGTCGCCCACCGCTATTAAATGAAGAACAAAAACAGAAGGTACTCGAACGCATTAAGTCTGGGGCAAGTATAAGTGCTATTGCCAGGGAATTCCGAACCACACGGCAAACAATTCTGAGAGTTAGAGCGAAACAGCAAACTGTTACTGTATAGAAAATAGTCTTAGCGTGGGATATTTTCCGTTTTCCAAGCGGACCCCAAGGAAGACTACATCGCGTTCATGCCGAAACCGAATGTAAGAACGGCATTGCATAATCTTGCAGTGGCGATCGAACATTACAATGAAAACCATCCGCACAGTGCGTTGGGTTATCGCTCTCCGCGAGAATATCGACGTCAGCGGGTAACATTAACTTAAGATACAACCCCTGTCTGGAAATAAGGGGGCAAGAACACATTGACACTATAAATATGGCATTGTATAAAACCCCGCGATAATAATGAGTTTCATTTGCATTACTCCCATTTGCTGGTCATCCACTCGCCTGTTTACAAGGATAGCGTTTAATGAAGAAGGTCCTTTGCGCGTTAGGCTTGATGTTCACCGCCGTCAGTTCCGCGCTGGCAACAACCTACCCCCTGACGATTGAAAACTGCGGCTATCAGGAGACCTTCACCCGGCCGCCGGAGCGCGTGGTCGCGCTGGGGCAAAATACGGTCGAAATTCTGCTGCTGCTCGGGCTGCAAAAGCAGGTGGTCGCCAGCGCCTTCTGGCCGACCAGCGTTTTACCGCAGCTGGCTGAGCAAAACGCGAAGATTAAAACCTTGACGGTGGAAATTCCGAGCCTGGAATCGGTGCTGGCGCAAAATCCTGATTTCGTTCCCGCCCAGTTGCCGCTGCTGCTGGGGCCGGAAAGCAAAGTCGCTAGGCGTGAAGATCTCGCCACCGTCGGCGTGAACAGCTACGTCTCACCGGGGGTGTGCGCCACCAAAAAGGCCACCGGCGATATGTACGGCAGCCGGCAAAAGCTGTGGGATATGACCTGGCTGTATCAGGAAATTAGCGATTTTTCCCGCATTTTCAACGTCGAAGATCGTGGTCAGGCGCTGATTGCCGATTTCAAAAAACGTGAAGCCGACCTGCGCCAGGAGTTTGGTAAAAGCAAAAAGGATCTCTCCTTCGTCTTCTGGTTCTCCAGCGCCTCACCTTCGGCCGATGCCTATGTCGGCGGCAAAAACAGCGCCTCCGGATTTATCGCCAGCGTGCTGGGCGGACATAATGCGATTACCTCCGAAACCGAGTGGCCCACGGTGAGCTGGGAGAGCATTATTGCCGCCAACCCGGATGTGATCGTGGTCGCCAGCCTAGATCGTAACCGCTGGGCGCTGGATAAAGCCGAGGAGAAGATCAAATTCCTCAAAAGCGATCCCGCCGTCAGCCAGCTGGAGGCGGTGAAAAAAGGCCATATCGTGGTCATGGACGGTCAGGCGATGAATCCGACCATTCGCACGCTTTACGGCGCGGAGCAGGTGGGCGAGCAGCTGAGAAAAATGGGGCTGAACTGATGAGCGTCGGCGCGATTGAGACGAGCCGCAGCATACTGCTCACCGGCTGGTGTGTACTGGCAGCGATCGTGCTGGCGCTGGTGATCGCTGTGGGCGTCAGCGTTGGCGAGCTGGCCATCCCGCTGCAGAATGTCTTTTATGCTATCAGCAACAGAACCGGCTTAACCGCTGAGCCGCTCAACCGTATCTATGAGAGCGTTATCTGGGATTTCCGCCTCAGCCGCGCGCTGGTCGCCGCCTGCTGCGGCGCCGGCCTCGCTATCTGCGGTGTCGTGCTGCAAAGCTTGCTGAAGAATGCCCTCGCCGAACCCTACGTCCTCGGCGTCTCCGCCGGGGCCTCCACCGGCGCGGTGTCGATCGTGGTGCTGGGCCTTGGCTCTGGCGCAATTTCCCTCTCGGCAGGCGCCTTTGCCGGGGCCTTCGCCGCCTTCGCCTTTGTCGCCTTGCTGACTAACGGCGCGCGCGGCGGCAATGAGCGTACGATTCTTGCGGGCGTCGCCGCCTCGCAGTTATTTAACGCCATCACGGCCTATACCATCAGCACCACCGCCAGCGCGCAGCAGGCGCGCGATGTGATGTTCTGGCTGCTGGGCAGCTTCAGCGGCGTCCGCTGGCCCGAATTCCAGTTGGTCATCGTGGTGGTGCTCGCGGGTCTGGCGGTCTGCCTGTGGTATGCCCGGGCGCTGGACGCGTTCACCTTCGGCGACGATGCCGCCGCCTCGCTGGGGATTGCTGTGCCGCGCGTGCGCCTGATCCTCTTCACCACTGCGGCGCTGATCACCGCCACCATCGTCAGCATGGCCGGCTCAATCGGCTTTGTTGGCCTGGTGGTGCCGCACGTGATGCGTTTCTTCTTTGGCCCGCTGCACCGAACGTTGCTGATCGCCAGCGCGCTGGCAGGGGCGATATTGATGGTACTGGCGGACATTGCGTCGCGCCTGCTGATTGCCCCGCAAAGTCTGCCCGTTGGGGTAGTAACCGCCCTGGTTGGGGTGCCTTTCTTTGCCGTGATTATCTACCGCTCAAGGAATAAGTGATGAGTATTTGCGCTGAAAATATCACCTGGAAGGCAGGCAAAAAGGTCATCGTCAATAATGTCTCGCTGCGGGTGCCGCGCGGAGAAACGGTCGGACTGCTGGGGCCCAACGGCTGCGGCAAATCCTCGCTGCTGCGCGTTCTGGCGGGCCTGCGCCGCCCGGATGCAGGTCGCGTCACCCTCGACGGCCAGGATATCGCCCGGATGGCGAAAAAGCAGCTCGCCCGCCGCGTGGCTTGCGTCGAGCAACACGGCATGACCGAGGCCAATATGCGGGTGCGCGACGTCGTGCGCCTGGGACGCATTCCCCACCACTCTCCGTTCTCAAACTGGAGCGCTCAGGATGACGAAGCGATTGCCGCCGCGCTGCAGCGGGTAGCGATGCTGGAGAAAAGCGAACAGGGATGGTTAAGCCTCTCCGGCGGCGAGCGGCAGCGGGTGCATATCGCCCGCGCGCTGGCGCAGAGCCCGAGCGAAATCCTGCTGGATGAGCCGACCAACCATCTGGATATACACCATCAGATGCAGTTAATGCAGTTGATCAGCGAGCTGCCGGTAACCAGCATTGTGGCCATTCACGATCTTAACCATGCCGCGATGTTCTGCGATTCGCTGATCGTGATGCAGCAGGGGCAGATCCTCGCCAGCGGGACGCCGGAGGAGATTTTGTCCGAAGCGCTGCTGTGGGACGTTTTCCGGGTGAAAACCAAAATCGAGATCTCCCCTTACCACGGCAAAAAGCACATTCATTTCATCGTTTAGGTTGGGCGGATATGCCTCTTTTCTCCCTGCGCCCTGCGGCAACCCTCTGGCCTCCGGTGTTACTGGGAAGCCAGTTCGTTTTTAATATTGGCTTTTACGCGGTCGTACCTTTCCTCGCCCTCTTCCTGCGCGACGACATGCTGCTCTCAGGCGGACTTATCGGCCTGATCCTCGGGCTGCGTACCTTCTCCCAACAGGGGATGTTTATCCTCGGCGGGACGCTGGCCGACCGCTATGGCGCTAAGGCGATCATTCTCGCCGGCTGCGTCGTTCGCGTCGCCGGTTTTCTCCTGCTGGCGTGCGGGGCGTCGCTGTGGCCCATTATCCTTGGCGCCTGCCTGACCGGCGTCGGCGGCGCCCTGTTCTCCCCGTCGATAGAGGCCCTGCTGGCGCGGGCCGGTACCCACAGCCAGGCCAACGGGAAACGCAGCCGCGCCGAGTGGTTTGCGCTGTTTGCGGTATGCGGTGAACTGGGAGCGGTGATCGGCCCGGTGGCCGGAGGCGTGCTGAGCGGGATCGGCTTTCGACATATCGCCCTCGCCGGCGCGGGAATATTTCTTCTGGCGCTGGCGGTGCTCTTTTTCGGTCTGCCCGCCGACGGGCACACGACAACAACGCGCAGACGAGTCCCATGGTGGACGCCTTTGCGCCAGCCGCGCTTTGTCGCGTTTATTCTCGCCTACAGCTCATGGCTGTTGAGCTACAACCAACTCTACCTCGCTCTGCCGGTGGAGATCCAACGTTCCGGCGGCCGCGAGCAGGATCTGGCGCCGCTCTTTATGCTGGCCTCGCTGTTGATTATCACCCTCCAGCTCCCTCTCGCCCGCTTCGCCCGGCGAATGGGCGCCGTGCGCATCCTGCCGGTGGGCTTTCTGCTGCTGTCGGCTTCCTTTGCCAGCGTGGCGTTATTCGCCGCCGCCCCACCCGCCGAAAGTTGGCTGCGGTTAATGCCGGCGGCTGGTTTTGTCACGCTGCTCACCCTCGGCCAGATGCTGTTAGTGCCCGCAGCCAAGGATCTGATCCCGCTGTTCGCCGAGGAGTCGACGCTGGGCGCCCACTACGGAGCGCTCGCCACCGCAGGAGGGTGCGCGGTGTTAGCCGGGAATTTACTGCTCGGTCATTTACTTGACCAGGCGCTCATTCCGTCGCCGCAGGCGGTTTATCCCTGGCTTCTGCTGGCGCTGTTTCCGCTGTGCAGCGCCGTCGCCCTGCGGGCGATCTGTCGCCCGCTGGCGGCAACATGACGCAGAGCGGGTAACAGCCCGCTCTGGAAGTGAACAGCTGGTATCCATATTTTCAGCTAATCCTTTAACAAAGATCCTCAGCCCTGTTTAAAGCCCGGCTTGCCGTTTTTGGCTCGCCATTCCTTCACTTCTTTTACGATACCTTCAGGACTGTCCTCACGGTCATCCCTTGGATAATAAATAAGATCAGAACCATCAGGGTGTTCAGCTAATCGACGAAATTCATCCACTAATTTATCATCATCAGCCTCAGTTTCACCTTCAGCCCGGCAGATTTTTCTGACGAACTCCAGAAACTCCGCCTCGGTATAGTCAGAAATCGTTTTCTTTTCCATTTACTTATTTCCTCTGTGAATTTCAATATGATGCTTGGGTGTCACTACCCTGAGATTATCGATATCATAAACAGCGCCACCATCCGTAACGCGCTTGATATGGTGCAGTTCGAAACGTTCTCGTTCACCTACACGCTCTGATTCAGGAACAAACGAAGATTTACCTTTTGTAACCAGAACCTTATTCTGATTTTTGAACTGCTTCAGTAACTCCGGATCTTTCCCCACTTCCATCCACAACGCCTTACGGAACCACGGCAGCCTGGAGGCTGCAAATCGGGGTGTGGCAGAATATGAGCTTTCAGAGTAACCATCCAGAATGAGTTCCCATGTCACACAACCTAGAGCACCAGAAAGTCCACACCAGAATGGTGAAAGAGGTTCTGAAAGCCGTCGCCAGAGCCAATAATCACCCTTATCAGTCCGTATTTACAGACTTTATCGCCGGTCATCCCTCCTGCACGGTCTGTTTCTGGGAAACCTTCAACAAAATGTACCCGGATTCACCGTACGAATACGTCACGTTCTGCCATACCTGCCGTCGTTTGATTTATACGAAACAGAAGCGGAGATGAAGGCGGATGACCCGAAGTGGTGGTGATTTTCAGCCCCGACCGCTGAAACGCCTGTTCACAATGTCGCGGTATAAAAATCGACCATGCAGAGAGAGAAACCACCGGAGTGGTGGGAAAAGCAGAAAGGCTCACGTGGCATAAGGCGTGGACAGCGGTATCGTCTGGTTTTTCAATTTCCTATACGTGAACACAATCTGCAATTCGGTATACAGCGAACCTGCCACCATAAGTGTTTTTATACCACTTAACTGGCTCAGCACCGGGGGCAGGCTTCATTCTGAATTCATCGCGCAGACGTCCTTTCGAGAAACACCTGTCTTCGGCAATCTCCTGCGCACGTCTGGTGACCAGCTCATCATTATTCATGGTTCTTGCATCTCCGTCAGACGTTTTTATATCCGGACAGCCCCTCTATGGCCACTTCTGTGCAGTATGCAATACACGCAGGATATACACTTTTCCCCACTGGCTGTCGACCTCATAAACCAGAACAAAATGCGGGTGAATAACCAGTTCCCGGGTACCTTCCACACGACCATTGCGGCCTTTATACGGCTGCCCGGCTAGGCTGCTGGCTGAACACCCGCAAGGTTCACACTGATGACACACCAGTAAAAGTACTGGCACCGGGCAGGAAGAAGGCGAAAACAGGATATATCTGGACGTATGTCCGGGATGACAGGAATGCCGGTTCGCCAGAGCCTCCGGCGGTCTGGTTCGCCTACTCACCGGATCATCAGGGGAAACATCCGGAGCAACACCTTCGTCCCTTCCGGGGTATCCTGCAGGCAGATGCGTTCGCAGGTTACGATCGGCTGTTCAGTGCCGAACGTGAAGGCGGCGCGTTGACGGAAGCAGGATGCTGGGCTCATGCGCGGCGCAAAATCCACGATGTATATATCAGTACCAAAAGCGCGACGGCGGAAGAAGCACTGAAACTAATCGGCGAACTGTACGCCATTGAGCACGAAATACGCGGGTTGCCGGTGTCTGAACGCCTGGCGGTCAGGCAAATGCAGAGTAAACCGCTACTGACTTCCTTGTATAAGCTGATGCAGGAGAAAGAACACACGTTATCGAAAAAATGCCGTCTGAGAGATGCGTTCCGGTATATCAGGAAGCACTGGGTTGCGTTGTGCAACTTCTGTGATGACGGTCTGGCGGAGGCGGACAATAACACAGCGGAAAGAGCGCTTCGTGCAGTCTGTCTCGGAAAGAAAAATTACGTGTTCTTCGGTAGCGATCACGGCGGCGAGCGTGGTGCACTGCTGTACGGGCTGATCGGCACCTGCCGTCTGAACGGTATCGATCCGGAAGCGTATCTGCGCCATATTCTGAGCGTACTGCCGGAATGGCTTTCCAACCGAGTTGACGAACTCCTGCCATGGAACGTAGTACTCACCAATATGAACCGCCCCGGGTTTCCTGGAGAGTGTTTTATCTGTGAACTCAGGCTGCCAGATCATCGTTTCCGATGGAAGCATAATAAGCTTTTTCTGCTTCTGCCGGAGGAGTATGGCCCAGCCTTTCCAGCAATCGTCGATTGTTATACCAGTCCACCCACGTGAGTGTGGCCAGTTCCACTTCTGCACGGTTTTTCCAGCTCTTACGGTGTATTACCTCCGCTTTGTAAAGGCCATTGATGCTCTCCGCCATCGCGTTGTCATACGAGTCGCCTGTACTTCCTGTTGATGCCAGTAATCCGGCTTCCTTAAGCCGCTGTGTGTAGGCCAGCGATACATACTGAGAACCTTTATCACTGTGATGGACTGTGCCGGACGGTCGACGGGCCCATAACGCCTGCTCCAGAGCATCCAGCACGAATGTCGTTTCCATAGACGATGCGGCTCAGTTCACGATTTTCACGTTCCAGCTCTTTCAGACGCTGACGTTCAGCGGTGGTGAGCCCGCCATCACCGCCTCCGGTATCCCGCTCATGCTGGCGTACCCAGACACGCAGAGTCTCCGGTGTACAGCCAATCTTTGGGGCAATGGAACAAATTGCCGCCCACTGTGAGTCATATTCGCCCTGACTTTCCAGAACCATACGAATCGCCCTCTGACGGACTTCGGGGGAAAAACGAGTATTTTTAGTCATTCTGTTTACCTCTTTCTCAGGGAGTTTAGTCTCCAGGATTCCCGGGGCGGTTCAGTAATACCGGTGATCTCGAGGCCCGTTTGCAGAAGAACGGGAGTGTTCGTTTCCGTGACCGTCGGACGGGAGAGTTTGTCTGTACGGATTATGGTGACAGGGTTGTTTTCCGTAATCACCATGACCGCAATGCGCTGGCAGATAAACTGGATTTGATTGCACCTGTATTGTTTGAGCGTGATCCCAGAATGGGCTTTGAACCAGAAGGAAACGACAAACAATTTAACCAGGTCTTTGCTGAAATGGTTGCCTGGCATAATGTGACAGGCCGTACCGGTCACGAAGACTACAGGATTACACGACCGGATGTGGATCATCACCGGGAAGGAAGTGAACGCTACTACCGCGATTATATCGCGGCGAACAGCAACGATGACGCATCACTGCCTCCGCCGGAGCAGGATAAACGCTGGGAACCGCCATCTCCCGTATGACCTGTGTCCCTTAGCGAAAATCTCGTAGCTTCTCTCTCAATGAGGGCGGGTATTTGACATCCTCCACGCCCTAAGGACGTGGGTTCCTGCTTCAACGGGCGGCATCCGTCATCCGCCAATACATTGAATAGCAGCAGACACCTGGTTAGGTGGAAAACAGCGCTTTATATCCCCGTTGAAGGACGGGGGTAAGGGGTATTTGTTAAAAATCAGCACTATCCCTGCCAAATAGGATGATTAATATCACAATATATCGACAATTTTTTTAATATTAAACAAATAAACATTTGAAAAAAGTTGTTTATGAATGTCATAGATTGATGTAAATCACATTTTTCATAACAACATTTAGACACCTCAAAAATATTCGCTCCTGTAAAACAACTTTTTTTTCTGTTGTGGGTCACCTTTATATTGAATACTCGTCACCAGTAAACAATATATACTGGAGATTTGTCATGACGATATCCATTTTTCAGGCTCAACCCTTTGAATTACCCTTTGATCCGTGCACAACGGCACTGATCATGATAGACATGCAACGTGATTTTGTCGAAGCAGGAGGGTTTGGAGAAGCATTGGGTAATGATGTTTCACTGGTTCGCACGGCTATCGCACCATGTAAAGAAGTTCTGGCAGCCGCACGTCAAAAAGGAATTATGGTTATTCATACCCGTGAAGGCCATCGTGAAGACTTAAGCGACTGCCCATCAGCCAAACTGACGCGCGGCGGAAAAACCTTTATTGGTGAACCAGGACCGATGGGACGCATTCTGGTCAGGGGTGAAGCAGGTCATGACATCATTCCTGAACTGTATCCGGTGACAGGCGAACCTGTGATTGATAAACCCGGTAAAGGCGCTTTTTATCAAACCGACTTACATCTGATTTTGCAAAAGCGTGGTATCAAGACACTTATTGTTTGTGGCGTGACTACCGAAGTTTGCGTAACCACCACCGTGCGTGAAGCAAATGACCGTGGCTATGAATGCATCATACCGGAAGATTGCGTTGGCTCCTATTTCCCGGAATTCCAGAAATACGCCCTTGAGATGATCAAAGCACAAGGTGCCATTTTCGGTTGGGTTACTGATTCCAAAGCCATTATTGCAGGTCTGGAAGGCTAACGCCGATGGTACAGGTTACGCTTTGTGCATCGTCGTTGGGATATCTTTTCCCGCAGAATGAAACGCAAGATTTACGTCTACATAGCGCTTTTAAACATGCGGTAAATCTGTATTCAGACGCGGGAACATTCATCACTCTGTTGTGTGCGCAAACGTATCTGAATCTCCCTGATGCTGCCAGAGTCTGGCTACCTGAATGTTGGGACTGGCGAAGAGAGATTGCCCATTCAGATCCCATTCAATTAACCCCAGGCTTACTGCGGACACCTCGATTTTGTGTGGCGCTCGATAACGCAACGCTCTGGCAGTCGCCATTTGTGGGGGGAATGCTGACTCTTGAGGCATTGCCTTTGGTTTTCCAGCACTACCCCACGATAGCATCGCAACGGCTTTTATTTTGTCTGGAGCATAACGTTCAAAGCACATTGCACCTGCCGGATAGTCTCACGCACCAGGGATTAGATATTATGGAACATCCAGATGCGCTGGAACGCCAGGTACCCCAACTGATCGGCTTTGGTAAAGGCTTAACGCCCGATGGAGATGACTATTTGCTGGGCTATCTGGCAGCCCTCTGGTTATGGCAACTCCCTGCACCACTTGCCAATCATCAATACAGGTTGCAGAAGGCAATTGAACAACATGCACACAACACCACGGATATAAGTCGTCATTATCTGCAACGTGCGCTTCAGGGACATTTTTCAGAACCGATTTGCCGGTTACTCGCACAACTGGTTGGGAGCGCATCGGCAATGACAATCGCATCCTGTACA
>OGCQ01002767.1_pt1 | contig 17186 bp, 14 predicted proteins | sample 1570161 | NCBI WGS metagenome assembly OGCQ01 (sample SAMEA4384402, study PRJEB24528) | human gut metagenome
TTCAGCTTGAAAATTTAGGAAAAATGTATCGCTATGGTAGAGTTTACTTTGAAGATTTGCAAATTAAAAAAGTTTATGAAAGTGTGATATCAAAATGGTAATAAACAGAAGAATGTATAATTATTCTAATCATTATTATGAAATGGGATTCACAATAAAAGAAGTCGGAACTTTCATTCACAAAATTTTTGAATTGCCATTAACAACTAGTAGAAGAATAGCAGAGTATTGTATATATTGTAAGCAATCTAACAAGGGTTTTTGCCCAATTGACACACAGGAGTTGATTAGATGAAAGATATTTTCATAATTCTATTAATATTTATGTGTACTGATTACATAACAGGATTAATATTATCAGGTGTATTTAAAAAATCAAAGAAAACAGAATCAGGTGGTTTATCATCTGAAATTGGATTCAAAGGTTTGATTAAAAAAGTTTGTATTATAATTTGTGTGATAGTCGCTAATATGTTAGACTATGTGTTAAAAACAAATTATATTAGAAATGTTGTTATAATTTCATTCATTACAAACGAAGTCATTAGCATTATTGAAAACTTAGGATTAATCGGTGTAAAAATTCCTAAAGTTATCACAAATGCTATTGATATATTAAAAGGAAAAGAGGAAGATGAAAATGCAAAGAATAGGAATTGATTTGTCCGAACACAATGGTGATTTTGAAAGTTCAAAATTAAAATACGTTGAATTTGTTATGATTAGGACAGGCTATGGAAGCAAAAACAGAGATAAACAAGAGGACAAACAAGTTTACAATAATGCCAAAAAGTGTATTAAAGCAAAAATACCATTCGGCTTTTATCATTATACATATGCTCTTGATACTAAAATGGCAGAAGCAGAAGCAGATTTTTGTCTGTCCATTGTAGATAAAATATCGAATCAAGGTCACAGACCGATGTACCCTATTGCATTTGATATTGAAGATAAAAAACTTGACAAGCTAACAATTGCACAGCGTACTGATATTTGTATTGCATTTTGTGATAAAATAGAAAAAGCAGGATATTATGCTGTTATTTATGCAAGCACAAGCTATTTTAAATCTAAATTAGATTTGCAAAGATTAACACGCTTTGACAAATGGCTTGCAGATTGGACAAAGAAAAAAGATGAAGATTTGCAAAAAATAATTCCTCATGGAATACGTCAATTTAAGGTTGACAGAAACGGAAACTTAGATTATAATTATGCTTATAAGGATTATCCAGATATTATAGGAAAAATGTATGGAATAAAAAAAGAGTTAAAAGTTGGCAGTGTTGTAAAGGTTCTTAAACCTATTATATATGGAACTAACAAAAAATTCAAACAATATTATGAATACTATGAAGTATTAAGTATTGGGAAAATTAGAAAGAACCGCATTGTAATAGGTAGAGATGGAATTACAACAAGTGCAATTGATAAAAAATATTTAGAGGTGATTAAGTAATGACAATCGACGAATTATTTCAAACCATTGCAGAAAAGACTACAAACAACGAAAACATAAGTGTTGAACTAAATGATTTAATGACAAGTGTAAAATCGTTACAAGGAGTAAACACACAACAAGAGCAACAAATAAAGGAATTGCAAGACTATAATTCAAAATTAAAAGACGCTAATAGCAATTTGCTATTGTCAAAAGGGTTTGTTTCTAGATTTGAAAAAGAACCAGAACCAGAACCCGAAGAAGATAAACCTAGAAATATTAAAGATTTTATTAAATTTGATTAGGAGTGATTTTTTATGGGAGTTAATTTAGAGAATGGTGCGGAAGTAGTAAATACAGTAGTTGAGAATATGTCACCAACGTTAAGAGCAAGTATTCCGCAAGCAACAGCAACAAATATTCAAGATGTAGGAAAACCGATTTTGCAGTGGAGTGAATTGGCTAATGCTTTTTACACTACTTTATTTAACCTAATTGGAATGACTTATGTTGAATACAGAAGTTATAAAAACCCACTTTCAATGTTCAAACGTGGTGATTCTATTTTAGGTAGTGATGTGAGAGAGATTGCTATTAATTTGCAGACAGAAAAAGATTACGATGTAAGCGGTGGTAGACTTTTGACAAATGAAGCACCAGATTTGAAAGTGGCTTACTACCGTGTAAATCGTCAAAAGGATTTTGAGGTTACAAACATCGAAAGTGAATTGCAAATGGCATTTTCTAGTTGGGATAATTTCGGTACACTTGTAAGCAGAATTGTTGATAACCTTTATAGGTCAAACGAAGTTGCAGAGTATGAATGGACAAAGGGCACTATTTCAACTGCTATTAATGACGGACATTTAACTACAACACAGATTGCAATGCCTACTGATTCCGCAACTGCAAATGCATTTGTTAAGGCTGTCAAAACATTATCAGATAAATTTACTTTTTTCTCTACTGAATATAATGCTTATAACAAAATGGCAACAAGCGATACTAAAAAATTCAAAACCTTTACACCTAAAGAGCAACAAGTTTTGATTGCAACCCCTGAAGTAATGGCAAGTATTGATGTAGATAGTTTGGCAACAGCGTTTAATCTTTCAAAGGTTGAATTTATGGGAAGAACAATTGTTGTAGATGATTTTGGCGGAACAGAGGAAGCCCCGATTACAGCATATGCAATGTTGTGTGATTCAGCATTTATTAAAATTTGGGATAAAACAAAGTATTTCAATACATTCGTAAATCCTGCCAACATGAGTGCAAAACACTTCTTCCATGTATGGCAAACTTATGGGTATAGTCCATTTGCAAACGCTGTTTTATTCAAACCTGCTCAATAGTTTATGAAAGGAGATACGGAACATGACTTTTACACCAGATTCAAAGGTGCGGTTATGTTCCGTTCCTTTTAGTGATTATACCAACGTGTTAAGTTTTAAAAATAATGATGAAGCTAGAGCAAATTACTTTATTAGTAAAACTGTTTACAACTTAACAGACGTTAACGGGTATAGTTACGTTAAGGGGAACGGAGCAATTAGAGTTAATAAAAGCAAAGATTCACTATATAATGTTAATTATATGATGTATAGAAACGACCATTTTGGTAGTAAATGGTTCTATGCTTTTGTTGATTCACTAGAATATATAAACGCAAATGTAACTGAAATTAGATTCAGTACAGATGTATGGCAGACATGGGAAAGTGCTTTAAATTTTCATGAATCATTCATTGTACGTCAGCATATTCCAAAAGGCGAAGATACTATCGGAGCAAATTTGCAACCAGAGGGATTTACAAATTTAAAATATGTTGAAGAAAAATTATTAAGAAATGATTTAGTTAAATATCATTCATCTGATAAATCGTTAGCTATAATAGTTTGTTGTACAGAATATCCTGACGGAGATAACGGAGTATGGAGAAAACCGCCTAAATGTTTAATTGATGAAGTACAAGGCACGTTAGCATATATCCCGTTCATTTCTACAGATACATTTTTTAATTTTCTATCAAAATTTATTAATGAAAGTGGTAAATCCGAATCAATTGTAAATATTTTTACTTGCCCAATAGAATGTTTTTACGACCAGACAAGTGGTACATTTAACTTTAAAGAGGGTACACCTTTGGGGGTATCTCCGAATGTATCAGTTAGTGATGTTTGGGAAACCAATTGGATTAGATATAGAATACCAAAAATGAATAAAATAAACATTGGAACACATAGAACAACTGTTAATCATTATGCTAGAAATAATAAAATGTATACATTTCCATTCACTAAGGTAATATTAACTAATAATAGTGGAAGCAGTTTAACATTTAGGCAAGAATTTTTTGACGGAACACCAACAGAGGGTGAGGACATTGTTTTTGATGTAAGGAATACTGTTTTACAACCTGTCACATCATATTGTCACCCTGCCAATTATAGAGAGGGAGATTATGTAAACGGACTTTCATTAACAAATTATCCCATGTTGCCGTGGTATACAGATACATATAGTAGGTGGTTAGCATTAAATCAAAATACATTAAAATATCAGCAATTAACACCTATAATTAATGCAGGGGTTAACAATTTTAATAACATGGTTTCATCATTAACAGGTGGAGCAGGAAATTATGCAGGAGCAGGTACGCAAATGGATAGTGCTAGAACGACACAAGGACAATTTAATGCCATTGGTGGAGCTATCGGAAATAGAATTGCTTCACTAGGAACGCAAATTAATAACACTGTAAATAACCTTGTATCAACTGGGGAACAAATATGGAGTTTTTACGCAAAAAAAGCTGATATGGAATTACAGCCAAATTTATCAGCAGGAAATTATAACGCAAATAATATTTTACAAATGAATCAAAAATTAAATTTTATGGTAATGTTTCAAAGAGTATGTTTCGAACAATTCAAACAAATAGATAACTATTTTGATAAATTCGGTTATGCCATAAATGATTTTAAAACTGTTAACTATAATAATCGTTCTAATTTTGATTATATTGAAACATCACAAGTTGTTATTGATGGTGATGTGCCAGAGGACGATATGGATACAATAAAAAATATATTCAATAGTGGTGTAAGAATTTGGCATGATACATCAACATTTTTAAATTATTCAGCATACAAATATAATACTAGCGATAAAAAATAGGTGGTGATAATATGGGAAAACGTAAACCATGGGATACTAATTTGTGTGGGTATAAAAATAACACAGCTTTTATGATGTACTATTCATATCTTGCAAATTTGCTATTGTCTAGGTATGAATGGAAAAATTTACCCGAATCAATGAACGAACGTTTCATAGAATTGTGTTTGTTCGAAGATGGAAAAGCAGTATTTGTAAATGATGATTTGTATGGAATGCTGAATTTAAGATATTCCGAATCGAATACATTAAATATCTATCAAGAGCCAGAAGAAATAAACGCATATTCTCTTGACTATCACAAAACATATAAACTACAAGATGTTGCACTGATTTACAACAATTATACCAAAATGCCAGACTTAGGGATTGTCTGTGAGTATGCTCTTAGGTTATATGATATCAGAAGAACGATAGATGTAAATACTAGAGTACAAAAAACACCATTGTTAATGTTGTGTCCAGACAATAAAAAGCTAACACTAAAAAATATCTATATGCAATATGACGGTAATGAGCCAGCTATATATGGATATAAAGACACATTCAACGATACAGAATTTAAAGTATTAAAAACAGACGCACCATTTTTGGGTAATGATTTGACTTTATTATTTAACAAAGTTCTAGATGAATTTTTGACAAGGTATGGTATCAACAATGCTAATACAGACAAACGGGAAAGACTAATTACAGACGAAGTAAATGCAAACAATCAGTTGGTACAATTATGTGGTGATACAGGTTTGTTGTGCCGTAAACAGGCTTGCGAAAAATTCAACAAACTATATGGAACAAACATAGATGTTGAACTAAGACAAAAGCCAGTTGAATATAGTGCCGAGGTGATTCAAAATGAGCAGATATACGATTGAACTTAGGTATTTAATTGAGGGTAACTATGATTTAGGCTTAAAAGATTATCCTATATTTGATGAATCATACAGAGAACAATTGAATAACAAAATAATTCAACATTATTATTTTCGTGAAATAGGGTTTGAAACAGAAGCATTATTAAAGAGGCATGATGATCACACACAAAAGGACATTGAATTCCACACAGCCATTGCATTGAGCAGCAAAAATGTTGTTGTTCCCCGTCTGATTCCTGTCATTAACAGCTCTATTCCGCTGTTTGTTGAAATAACCAGTGGGGCTCTGCACGAAGAGACAGTCGAAACACATCGTGAGATTGCAGATGCAATTGCCGGGCACGACCCGCTGCGCGCTCAGGATGCCATGTATCTTCATCTGGTATATAACCGTAAGAGAATCCTGCTTATTGAAAAGAATACCGATCAGATATAATTTCACATATCTCAGTAGCCGCACCATCAAAAGGAGGAGAACATTATGCGCAAAATATGTAAATTCCTTACTCTTATTTTTCTAATTGTTGTCGTTCTCCTGTTTGGAATTTATCAGTACCGCACCTTCATTCAAACAGAGATTTACCAGGAGAATTCTGAACATCTCCTGGCAACCTATGAACAGGTCAACCGGACCTTTACGCTGTTTACGCAACGCAACTGGAATGTCCTGTCTGACTGGGATGAATATCTGCAGTGTATATCAGATGCTGAGAATACTGAAACGGTATGGCATGATTTTGCAGACCGGAAAAACAACTGGCAATACAGTGATTTCTATATGTTTAACGAACACTGTGATTTTCTTACAGCCAACAACCGGAAAGGCACTGCAGACAGTATCCGGAACTGTTTTCAGGAAATGTACAGCTCCGAATGCCCCACTATTTCTGACTATACTGCCAGCAGCGGCAAACATAAGGTCGTCTTTGCGATTCCATTGAGCCATCCATTTTGCCTTAATAATATAACCTATACAGGCGTCGCTGTCAGTTACGATGTCTCTACAGTAGAGGACATGATATCTAATAATGTATATGGCGACAAAAGCAGCTGTTATCTCGTCAATGCAAAGGGACACGTCATTCTTTCTCTGGAATCTCAATCGGAGTTTCTGTCAGGACATGAGAATCTGTTTACCTTTCTGAAGGACAATGCCGTATTTTCAGAGAACACATACGATGCCGTTGAACATGACCTTCAGAAGGTCGTCAAAGGCCGTGCTAAATTTAACAGTCAGGGGACTTCATATTACATGGTCTACCAGCCTGTTGGTCTCAATGACTGGAGCATTCTCGGAATTGTGCAGACAGCTGCTGTCAATTCCCCGGATGAAAAAATAATGCATGTTACCATTGCTGCAATCACCGTACTTGCCACCTGCCTGCTTCTTTTACTTCTCAGGCTGTCGTCCTTAAACGCAGAATACAAGCTGAAGCATCAGGAATTACTGCATCAGGCTCTAAAAGCCCAAAAGGAGCAGACCGATCAGCTATTTTACGGAATGACCTGCATTGTAGATCGCTATACAGTCGTTGACCTGTTGAAGGACAGATATGAATACCATGAATACAGCAGCAACAACCTGTATCCCGAAACCGGCTCCTATCAGAATCTGCTCGATACGGCTGCAAGAAACTATATCGTATTATCCGATACAGAAAATATAAAAATGAGCCATCTGCTGAACAAAGAATACCTGCAGAAAGTGCTGCATAAAGGAAACGGTATCATGAAAATCGAATACAGCAAACGAACAGAAAATGTTTACAAAATTATGAATGTCGTTGCTGTAGAATGGGATGAAGCAGGTATCCCGCAAAAAGTCATGATGATTTCACAGGATATTGGCAAACGACATGAACTGGAGAATCTGGCCAACACGGATGGCCTGACCGGCTTATTCAACGAGCGTTATTTCAGTTCTGTCCTGCACCGCAAAGAACAGAAAAATCTTCCTTTTGTTCTGTACTATCTTGATCTGGATCATTTCAAGCCTGTCAACGATACCTACGGACATGATATGGGCGATAAACTCCTGAAAGCAGTGGCAGAACGACTTTTAAAATGTATCCGCAGCAACGACTTTGCTTTTCGGATTGGCGGAGATGAATTTGCACTGATTATCAGTGCAGAAATGGAGGATTCACTCTGCATGCAGACGAAAATGCGCATCGTCCAGTCTCTGCTTCTTCCTTATGAAATTGACGGCAAGACACTGCATATCGGTGCCAGCTGTGGCTATGCTGTCTATCCTCTGGAAACAGAAGATACCGGCAAAATCCGTATTCTTGCAGACCAGCGGATGTATGCAGAAAAAAAAGAAAATCATCGGAAAGCCGCAGAGTCTCAGTCCAAAGATCCTTCTCCAAATGACTGAGTGCAAAAGAGGGGCTGTCGGGAAATGTAATTTTTCATCCCGACAGCCCCTGCTGCATTATCTTCTGATGCATCACAACGAGCATCAACTTTCTTCTAACTCTCTTCTATGACGTTCTTTTATTCTCATACATCCGTTTGTCTGCCTGGCGAATGGCCTCCATTATCGGATGGACACCACAGACACCGCCGATACTGACTGACAGATGCAAGGTCGGATATTCTGTAAATACAATATTCGCCACAGCTTCTTTGATTCTTTTGTTCTTCTCTGCCATATCCTTCTCCGACATCTTCGGAAAGAGCAGCAAAAATTCATCTCCTCCATAGCGAACCAGTATATCACTGCTGCGGATACAGGACTTGATAGCTGCTGCAATATCTCTCAGCACCACATCCCCCGCCGGATGGCCATATGTATCATTCACCTGTTTGAACTGATTCACATCTATAATTTCCACACATTCCATGCCCTCCATATGAGTGAGATATGTCTCAAAATAGCGTCTGGAATATGTAGCTGTCAATGGATCCAGGAACAGTTTTCGACTCTCTCCACGACTTTTATCCAACAAAAACCTTGTTCCGTTTGCATCGATCCAACGTCCTTCATTCATCTTGGACAGCATTTCCATAACACACGGTGTTCCGTTAATACAAAGATATTTGGAAACGACATAATACATATCTGTCTTGGTAAACTCCAGCTTATTCAGCATTGTCTTCTGAGACAAAGCACGGGTCGAAATACAGTTTGTACAATTCCCCCCTGTCTCCCAGAAAGCCGCACAATGCTGGTCGGTTTTCCTCAATGTTCCATTATGATCCAATTCCAGCACTGCATTAGCTGTCGGATCTACAAGCCGAACAATGTCAAAAATCTTCCGAAGCTGATCAACAATAGCCTTTACTGCCATTCCATCTGCTGTATCACTTTCTGCAAGGCCATCCAGAATTGGGATATCTGCCGACACCTCCTGCGGCCTGACCAACTGCCCGACTGCTCCGATATAATGTTCCGGGGACAGATCCGACCAGAGCGAATGTACCCTCAGATCACACCACTCATACTCTTTTTCCTTTGGCATCATGATACTCATTGAAAATTCCCTGTTCTCCGGTGTCGTTGCATCCAATGCGTCTTTCAACCGGTGAAAATCCTTCTGACTCAGGCAGGTAAAGCAATTGGTATCTGCAACATTTTTGACCGTATAACGGTACTGCGGCGGTTCATCCCAATTAGTAACATTGACCAGTCTGGAAACAGAATCATAATCAAATTGAATTCCACCTTTTAATGAGGCAAAAAAATTCATCCGCTCCTGCATGGATTCCAGCATATGCTGAGAACGTTCACTGCTCGGTATCTCCGTTTTATTCATAATTTCCGTGGTCAGACGGTCTGCTTCACTGCGGTAGAGAAAATCTCCTGCGTCATACTGTGCGTCCATTCTGAGCCTCGGTGCAATATCCTGCAGGCACTTTAAAAGCAGCGGATTAAAGGCACCACATTCACCGGCCAGAATCATATCCAGTGCCGTTTCATGATCATAAGCATCCTTATAACATCTCTTGCTGGTCAGTGCATCATAAACATCTGCCACTGCAACCACCTGCGCCGCGATAGGAATCTGCTCTCCAATGAGTCCATCCGGATAGCCGTGTCCATCCCACCGTTCATGGTGCCATCTGCAGATTTCTCCGGCAATGCGCAGCAACGGTTTTTCCATTTTTGTCGTCATCTGATTGATAATATCCGCACCAATCGTTGTATGTGTCTTTATAATGCTGAATTCCTCCCGGGTCAGTCTTCCCGGCTTGTTTAAAATACTTTCAGGAATACTGATCTTGCCAATATCATGCAAGGCGGAGGCTGTTGTAATCATAACAATATCTGACTCGGACAGATGATATTCATCCGTCTTCTGAACCAGTCTGCGCAGCAGAAGTTCTGTAGCTGTACGAATATGAAGAATATGTTCTCCGCTCTCACTGTTCCGGAATTCCACAACATGACTCAAAATTCCAATCATCAGATTATTGTTCTCTTCTTTTTCATAAATCTGATCTGCAACCATCTGCATCAACCTTTTCTGATTGGCATACAGATTGAGTATATTCTGTACACGTCTTCGCACTATAAACGCATCAAATGGCCTGCGGATATAATCTTCCGCTCCAAGGATATAAGCCCGTTCAATGACATCTTTCTTCTCCTCTGAGGATATCATGATTACAGGTATATCATTAATCCAGTGAAATGTATTCATCCGGTCCAGTACCTGAAAGCCATTCATTTCCGGCATATTAATATCCAGAAGCATCAAATCTATATTCATATCCTGCTGCAGAATATGAATAGCCTGACGCCCATTTTCCGCCTGCACATATTCGTATTCATCACCAAGAATCACCATCAGAATCTCCCGATTCATCTCTGCATCATCAACAATCATGATTTTCGCTTTTGTCTTCATGGATTCTGCCTCTTTTCTTCTGTATATTTACCCATCATGCGTTTCATAATCCGCTTTTTAATCAGGTCAAACCTTTTCTGATTGTTCCCCATTTACAGAAGCAGACATCGTCTCTGTCTGCATTAACCTTATAAGTGCTTTTTCAGGTAGCGGTTTCGAGAAATAATATCCCTGAATCATATCCACACCCCATCTGCTGATCAATTCCATCTCTTCTCTTGTCTCCACGCCTTCCGAAACAATATGATAGTTCATTTTGCGGAATGTTTCCACAACACTCTGGTAAAACTGCGCGCGCTTCTCATCATTGCAGATATCAAAAAGAAGTGAGCGGTCAAGCTTGATGGTAGAAAACGGAAGCCGCATCACCGTATTCAGATTGGCATATCCCGAGCCAAAATCGTCCAGACACAAACGAATACCTGCTGCTGTCAATCCGTCCACAACCATTCCCAGACTGGCGCTGTACTCTGTTGCAACTGTTTCAGTAATCTCAAACTGTATCCACTCATGCCTGATCTCATATTCATCCATCATACGGATAAAATGACTGCTGCAGTCATTCCGCATCAAATCCAGAGACGACAGATTCACCTTTACGTTCAGCAGGCGTGACATCAATTCCCTGTTTTCCTTCAAGAATCTGCAGATACGTCTGAACTGCATATCTGTAATCTGTTCAATCATATGATTCTTTTCTGCAATCTGAATAAACACATCCGGTGCAAGCCAACCCAGTTCCGGATGATACAGGCGGCTCAGCGCCTCCACGGTAATAAATCTTCTTTCCCTGGTAGAATATACCGGTTGATAGTATACTTCAAAGAGATCTTCCTCAATTGCTTTGTGAAGATACTGTTCCACCCGTTTGTAATACATAAAACCATTCATTGTCTGGCGGTCATCCTGTATCACTTCTGTCAGTCCGCTCTGCGGTGTCAGAGACTCCAGATATTCCGCATATTCCATGATCAGACCGCTTTCTTCAAGCTTCTGAGCATTGATAATGCCGCTTATAATTACCGGAACAGCGATATTTTTATCTTCCACATCCAACACCTTATTTACATTAAACAGCCTCTTCAATTTGGCAAAATAATATTCATATTCTTCCAGAGAAGAAGTCAGCACAAGAAAGCGCTTTCCGGTAATACGGGTCACCTTCTGACCACAGAGCGCTCCAAGCTGTCCGGCTATCTGCTGCAAAATAGAATCTCCCCCCTGTACCCCTGCTACCCTGTTAATATGCTTCAGCTGATACAGATACACTGTAATAATATGAAAAGATTTTCCTGACGCAATGAGTTCGCCCATCTTTCGTGTCAGATAAAGATGATTATATAAGCCGGTCAGACTGTCCAGATTGGCATTTGGATTGTTGATCGTAATGAACAATGCCAATATACCAAGACTCATTCCAAATCCAGTCATCAAAAGTGACTGACAAAACATCTGCAAGATCACACCGACACCGGATATCACAAAAATCTCCAAAAGTATTTTTTCTTTTTGAGGCCCAAGCTTTTTGCGCCAGAGCAGAATAAGCAATAATGCCACTGCAAAATGCCCCAACGCACTGACATACATCAGCAGATACCATGGCCCTTTCACATATCCCGCTGTCACATCAAAAGAAAAAAGCTTTTCCGTAAATGGATTTGTCAGAATCACACTAATCAGAACAAGGGTTGGCACACCGGATATAAACATCTTCTTAGCTGAAATGATTTTCTGCTCATGCAATGTCTGAATGTAAAAAATAAATGTAACGGGAAGCAAGGCCTGCAGCAGATAAAATATCGTTGTCACGATGACTGCGGCATTTTCCATATCGCTGTTGTATGAAGTAATATAGTAATTAGTGAAAAATTCAGCAACAACATCTGCCGTTCCAAGAACAGCAAAGAAAAGAAATACCCGGTTATTCAGATCCTCTGCTCTTTTCTGTCCCAGAAAATGCCACAAAATCAGCAGCAAAATAACCATTGCCGAAATCAGAAAATCCATGTTGTAAATCATATCTGTCCTCCGCCGTGTTTCATTTATAAGAAAACATCATTCTGTCTGCCTGCATTTTCCAGTCACTGATAGAAAGCAGTGTTCCATCCGCTTTCCTCAGGTAACTGCAGCCAAATTCCAGTTGAACAGGATACCTGCTTCCGGATTCTTTTTTCATCTCATTCCTTATCATCTGCTCCCACTCTTCCGGTCTCTTCTGCGGACGAGTCACCACAATTGCAAACTCATCACCGGCAATACGAAAACATTCTGTATGCTGCTCACATGCGTCACTTTCTGCCGCCTGAATGCTCCGGGCAGTCCGAATAACTGCTTCATCGCCTATCTGCATCCCATATGTATCGTTAATCGTTTTCAAATTGGCAATATCTATAAATATAAGCAAAGCATTTTCCAACAGCATTGCATCCTGCTGAAGTTGATCCAGCTGCTGTTCAAATGCCTTTCGATTCTTCATTCCCGTCATCCGGTCTTCTATAGACATCCTTTCATATACGGCCTGTTCCATACGATACTGAATATCATTGGATACTTTACAAAGCAGTCCCCAGAACAGAAAAGAAATAAAAAGTAAAATACCAAACTGAAAAAGCGCATCATACCAGTAGATGGCGTACATCCAATATAAAGCAAGGGCAATCACTCCGCTGATACCCAACACGCCAAATGCCTTCAGACAAAGCTCCAGCTCCTGCGTCTGATGCTTTTGATATTCTCTCCATAGAAGAATGGCCATCGCTGCAACACCTGTAAATAATATCAAATGCGTTACAAACAGCATATTTTTAAAAGGAACCGCAAACCAAATATTCACGATGCCCTGTCCTATCGCATTCCCATAAAAAAGTAAAATCCATATCTCCGGAATCCATTGATTTTCCTTACTTACCGTATTCTGTATAAAATGCAGCATCGGCACTGACATCAGCATAAATGCATAGAAAGACACTAAACTTCCTGCTGCACTGTGCTTCCCATACATCTGGTAAATTCCAGAATCCAATATACACCATAAGCTGCATATAATCAAAAAAACTGCGACATTCACAAAACGTTTTTCGACAAGCTGCCGATGTCTGGTATAAAGGAAAATACTTACTGCGACAATTCCCAATCCCAGCATACTGATGATCATTAAAATCGAAAAAGCAGAGGCCTGAAGATGTCTCACGATAATTGCAGAAAAACTGCCAAGTATCGGAACCCGTATATCAAGACTTCTACCTGCTGTTCCCTCATAAATAAAGCATAGCGGTTCCTGCCCCATCTCCTCCGGCAGGCGGACATCTGCCCACATCTTTCCTTTCATCTGTTTGTTCTTCTGGAACTGGTTATCCGCATAATGATAAAGAATACGCTCCCCTGTCCTGATTTCCAGATTATCCTGTATTCCTCTTGTGGATACAATTAGTCCCCTGTCATCCTCTGTCAGAGTATCATTATAAAGAATTACTTTTCCTTCCGCATCCGCAGTCACAGAACAAGGCAGTTCAAGTTCAATCCTTTTCCCGTCCTTCATCTGATACCACCCACTGCAGAGTGACCGGATGCTTCCCCTCTCCGTTCTTGACTGATAGTATATTCCGATCAAAAAGGACATGAAAGCCACTACAATGATAACACAGACAATTTCGATTTTTTTCCATCCCGGAACCTTTTTCATAACACTTCCTCGTCTACATCCGTAACAACGCATGATTTTTGTGATTTTGCAGCATACATCAGTTTATCCGCACGCTCAACAGCCTGCTCAATCTCCTCGCCTTGGGCAATAACCCCTCCGATACTCGTAGAAACATGCATTTTCCCATATTCAGGCACTTCCGACTGATAAATGAACTGATGTATCTGAAGTAGCTTTTGATGAAAAACCTGAGACTGCATTCCCGGCATAAGCAACAGGAATTCATCGCCGCCATAACGAATCAGAATATCATCCCGGCGTATCACACTCTTAATTGTCATAACCGTTGTCTGCAACACAAGGTCACCCGCATGATGTCCATAGGTATCATTATACGCTTTAAAATTGTCCAGATCTATCATCGCAATTCCGGTATTCTTACTTACAGATATCATCTTCTCTTGGAAAAAACGCCGATTATAAGCCCCTGTCAATGAATCATGATAAATCTTCTCATTGTAATAGGCCAGCCGTTCCGGTATCTGATCGGACTCCAGCAATGCCTGTAGAATTTTTTCATCAACTTCCTGCTTAATCTTTATCACGTAAGGCTTCCCGTCTATTTCTATACGCTTTGCCTTTACAAAGAAAATATCTTCCTTCAGGTACTCAATCTCACAGTATGTTTCCTCACTATCCATCGTGTCATATCCACTTTCCAATCTGACTACAGTAAAAAACTCTCTGATACATTTCATCATTTCCAACACATCCTGCATTGTCATACTGTCTGTATCCTTCACTCTCCTCTGACATCCTTTCTATACGAATTTGTGGCTATCAAATTCTATGCAGCTACAACAGTACATCATAAGGGCTTATGATTTTCATTGCTTGTAAAAGTACTAAAAATCGTCTGTATTTTACTAAAAAAGCAAAAAGTCACCTGCGCTCTACAGGTGACTGAAAAAAAACAAAACAAAAAACAACGGTAATTCTTTATCGCAACCGGCTGACATAGTTTCTAACACCTTAGTCCCTTTGGCTTTGCGTCACTGCCTTTCGACAGCTCTGCCCCTATAAATACCATTTATATTATAGCATATGCTCTACAATAAAACAATGGTTTCTGCAGACCAATAAAAGAACTCTCCATTCCGAATTGCCATTCTATCGATCTGCCAGAAGCCATGTGCCATTCTTTCCCGAAAGCAATAGACAATGCAGTGCGTCAGATATTTCTTAACAATCATCATTTGTTTACTCAATGCAAAAACTTCTTCTCTGCTCATATCCGGATTCTCTGCCAGAATATATGGCACCATCATATACTCATAAGCCTTAACAATTCCAGGCACAATCAGCAGTAAACACCAGAGAAAGGTAAATAACTGCTTTAAAAAAATATTCACACACACATTAACATAATTATTTCTAAAAACAAATAAAATATCTTTCCATTCTGCGTTACCATACCGACAATCTATAAAATACTTTATGCAGCCGACACTTAACGGATTCCATACAAAAACCGCTATCAAAACATTCACTAAAAATGCAATGATCACAACACCCATAATACCCACAAAGGCTGCCATCACCAATGACCACTGGATATCTGTTAAATGGCTGAGGCTGATATCTGCATCACTGCCTTTGGCCGCTCCTTTGGCCGATTGATAACCAGAACTGGTCAAAAGTGCAAATACAACACTCACAATAACAATTTTTAAATAATTGGCTTTCAGCATTATTCTGGCATTGCTCTTTAGTTCCTGTCTGTTCCACATAGTGATCTCCTCTCTTCAATGCGCATTTTTTCTATTACTTTATTTTTAATTTACCACATATGATTTTAAAAATCTATCGAACATAAAAAATCTCAGAAAATCTTAAGATTCTCTGAGATTTTTGTTCGTTTAATTAATTATTCATCATCTTATGGCTTATGTATTTATTTATCAACACTTTCTTTTGGTGGAAGCAACACAGCTTCCCCAGTTGTCACCACCACATCATCCTGATTGCGGCACACAGTTTCCATTACAACCCTGTTGCGCTCCGGAATTATTTCTTTGACTGTCGCCGTTGCCGTAATGGTATCTCCGATACGTACAGGTGCTGTAAATTTTAATGTCTGTGACGCATAAATAGCTCCCGGCCCCGGCATCCTTGTACCAAGAACCGCTGAAATCAGTCCAGCCGACAAAATTCCATGGGCAATTCGTGTCTTAAACGCAGTTGTCTGAGCATAAGCCTCGTTGACATGAGCCGGATTGACATCTCCGGTAACCCCCGCAAACATATAGACATCTGATTCTGAAATGGTCTTTGAAAAAGAAGCCTGCTGTCCTACTGTCAACTGATCAATTGTATATCCCTGCATCCAGCTTACCTCCTCTTTTTACCAAATTTCATACATTTCTGCTTTCTGACGCAATTCATCTCTGAAAGCCGGATGTGCAATGTTAATCAGTGCTTCTGCTCTTTCAGCGATATTTAAGCCACGAAGCCATGCAATACCATATTCTGTCACCACATAGTCCACATCATTTCGGGAAGTTGTAACAACTGCACCTTCATGAAGGCATGGAACGATTTTGGAATGAAGAACCTCGCTGCCATCTGCATCCTTTGTCGTATAAGTTGAATGCATCGCAATAATCGACTTGCCGCCCTTTGACATCTGAGATCCCTGTACAGTCTCGGACTGACCGCCCGTACCAGACCACTGATGATAGCCCACTGTCTCAGATGCGCACTGCCCCATTAAATCCATCTCCAATGTAGCATTAATGGAAACAAACTTATTATTTCTGCCGATGGTGTATGGATCATTTGTAAATGTGCATGACTTAAACAAAACAGATGGATTATTGTGGATAAAATCATATAATCGCTGACTTCCCATGGTAAATGAGCATACGGAATAACCATTGTACAATCCTTTGCGTGTATTATCCACCGCACCACATTCAATCAGATCAACCATTGTCTCTGTAAACATTTCCGTATGAATACCTAAGTGTTTCTTTGACTTCAATTCATTGGCCACAGCATTCGGAATGTTGCCGATACCAAGCTGAATGGTCGAACCGTCTTCCACAAGAGAAGCGACATATTTGCCAATGGCAGCATCCACCTCTGTATACGGCGCCAGCTTGCTTGCCGGAATCGGTCTGTCAGATTCCACC
>OGCQ01002782.1_pt1 | contig 17076 bp, 14 predicted proteins | sample 1570161 | NCBI WGS metagenome assembly OGCQ01 (sample SAMEA4384402, study PRJEB24528) | human gut metagenome
CTTTCGAATTCACAAACCGTGGTGACTTTGCACAGGAAGTATTTGCTGAAATCGTGAAATACGCAGCAAAAGAATGTCCTGAAATGGCTATCGGTATCGGTTCAATCGTTGATCCGGCTACTGCTGCTATGTATCTTCAGTTAGGAGCTAATTTTGTGGTAGGTCCGTTGTTCAATCCGGAAATCGCTAAGATATGTAACCGTCGTCTGGTAGCTTATACTCCGGGTTGTGGTTCTGTATCTGAAGTAGGTTTTGCGCAGGAAGTAGGTTGCGATCTTTGCAAAGTGTTCCCGGGTGATGTATATGGAACTAACTTTGTGAAAGGTTTGATGGCTCCGATGCCATGGTCTAAGCTGATGGTGACAGGTGGGGTAGAGCCTTCCAAGGAAAACCTGACTGCATGGATCAAAGCAGGCGTGTTCTGCGTAGGTATGGGGTCAAAACTGTTCCCGAAAGACAAGGTAGCAGCAGAAGACTGGGCTTATGTGACTGCAAAATGCGAAGAAGCTCTTGGCTATATTGCTGAGGCCCGCAAAAAATAAGATTAGAGAGCGAAAGCTATCTATAAATAAAAAAGAGGCTGATGCGTCAGCCTCTTCAAAATATGCCTCAAAGGGTTAGTTAGTTTAGTTAGTAATGAGGCATATTTTCCATTTTGTTTAAAGGTGTTTAAAGGGGATAAGTCATCGGAATGAGTGATCATTTCGGTGACTTGTTTTTTGGGTTGGTCGTAAGCGCTTCTTTTAAGAATGATGTGGCATTCGCATTTTGATAATCCGTCCGATAACGAGTGCTGCAATGTACGCCACGGCAAAGCCTACGATTGAAAAAACAAACGGTTTCTGTTCATTGAAAGTACGGCGTGGAGGTACAGCGGTATAAGCCTCGTTGGCTGTAGTCTGATTGTCAGACTTGGTGGCTGCTGTTACTTGCAGTGTTGTTTCTGTTGCTACCATCTGGCAGCTATCTGTGGTTGTGGTTACAGTATCCACTAATATTTCTGTAGACATCTTTCTTACCCTTTTAAGTTATACGTAAATTCCTGTTATGGTTTCAACACAGTACTTATGGTTTAGTTCAAAGGGATTCTTAAAATCGGCGCAAAGGTAACTAAAAAAGTAAACGATGGAGCATGAGGAGCATATTCTTTTCAAATGATTTTTGGGGGCTTTCTTTGTTGTGTGAACTAATTTCTTAGATAACTGTTTTCTAAATATAAAACTATTTAGAATATGGAACCTCATCATCACGAACATAATCATCGGATAACATCTCTTAATAAAGCCTTTATAATAGGTATCGTTCTGAATCTCTCTTTCGTTATAGTCGAGTTCGGAGTTGGTTTTTATTACGATTCTTTGGGATTGCTCTCTGATGCCGGACATAATTTGGGAGATGTGGCAAGCTTGATTCTTGCTATGTTGGCTTTCCGGTTGGAGAAAGTACACCCGAATAGTCGCTATACCTACGGATATAAGAAAAGTACCATCCTCGTTTCTTTACTAAATGCAGTCATATTATTGGTTGCTGTCGGGATAATTATCGCTGAAAGCATAGACAAGCTGTTTCATCCGGTCTCAGTTGACGGTTCCGCCATTGCCTGGACTGCCGGAGTAGGAGTGGTGATCAACGCACTTACTGCCTGGCTTTTTATGAAGGATAAGGATAAAGACCTGAATGTAAAAGGAGCCTACCTGCATATGGCAGCTGACGCACTGGTCTCTGTCGGAGTAGTTGCTTCCGGTATTATTATCATGTATACGGGATGGAGCATCATCGATCCGATTATCGGATTGGGTATCGCTGTGATTATTATTGTTTCTACCTGGGGATTACTTCATGACAGTCTTCGATTATCGCTGGATGGTGTTCCGGTGGGAATCGATACTCAGCAGATTCAGCAACTGATAGTGGAACAGCCGGGGGTAGAAAGCTGTCATCATCTGCATATTTGGGCCATTAGTACTACGGAAACGGCTTTGACTGCACACGTTGTAGTGGATAATATAGCAAAAATGGAGGAAATAAAACATCGTATAAAGGAGGCGCTTGAAGCAGCAGGTATCCATCATGCTACATTAGAGATAGAGGGCGAGGAAGTGACTTGTAGCACAGAATGTTGTGAGGATTGAAATAAATCCGTACCTTTGCGCCCTTAAACTAACTAACCTTTAAAAAACATGTTTACTGACTTATTGCATTCCTCTTATTTCTCGCTCTTTCTGATAGTAGCGTTGGGATTTATGTTAGGAAGAATTAAGATTAAGGGGCTATCGCTTGATGTGTCAGCGGTGATCTTTATTGCTCTTCTTTTTGGACACTTTGGTGTTATTATTCCTAAAGAATTAGGAAACTTCGGTTTGGTACTTTTTATTTTTACCATCGGTATTCAGGCTGGTCCCGGATTCTTCGACTCTTTCCGTAGTAAAGGAAAGACGCTGATTCTCATTACTATGCTTATTATCTGTTCTGCCTGCCTCACGGCAGTAGGTTTGAAGTATGCGTTCGATATTGATACGCCGAGTGTAGTCGGATTGATTGCAGGAGCTTTGACCAGTACTCCGGGATTGGCGGTAGCAATTGATAGTACGCACTCTCCGTTGGCATCCATTGCTTACGGTATCGCTTATCCGTTTGGTGTAATCGGAGTGATTTTGTTTGTGAAGCTGCTTCCCAAAATCATGCGTGTAAATCTGGATCAGGAAGCCCGTCGCCTTGAAATAGAGCGCCGCGGACAATTTCCGGAGCTGGGCACTTGTATCTACCGTGTCACTAATGCAAGCGTATTCAACCGTAGCTTGATGCAGATCAATGCACGAGCAATGACAGGTGCTGTTATTTCCCGTCTGAAACATAAAGATGAAATATCCATCCCTACCGCGCATACAGTATTGCACGAAGGAGACTATATTCAGGCAGTAGGCAGTGAGGAATCACTGAATCAGCTGTCTGTATTAATTGGCGAACGTGAAGAAGGCGAACTTCCTTTGGATAAAACACAGGAAATCGAGTCCTTACTATTGACCAAGAAAGATATGATTAATAAGCAACTGGGTGATCTGAATTTACAGAAAAACTTCGGTTGTACGGTGACCCGTGTTCGTCGAAGCGGTATTGATTTATCTCCGTCGCCGGATTTGGCTTTGAAGTTTGGTGATAAACTGATGGTGGTAGGAGAGAAGGAAGGCATCAAAGGAGTAGCCCGCCTACTGGGAAACAATGCGAAGAAACTTTCCGATACTGATTTCTTCCCCATCGCGATGGGTATTGTGCTGGGGGTTTTGTTTGGTAAGCTGAATATTTCTTTCTCCGATACACTATCGTTTTCACCTGGATTGACCGGAGGAGTATTGATGGTGGCGTTGGTTTTGAGTGCCGTTGGTAAGACAGGACCTATCATTTGGTCTATGTCCGGTCCCGCCAATCAACTGTTGCGACAGTTAGGTCTGTTGCTTTTCCTTGCCGAAGTCGGAACCTCTGCCGGAAAGAACCTTGTGGCTACTTTTCAGGAAAGCGGCTTACTGATGTTCGGAGTGGGTGCAGCTATCACGGTAGTACCGATGCTGGTTGCGGTAATTGTAGGACGCTTGGTGTTCAAGATCAACATACTTGATCTATTGGGAACCATTACGGGAGGTATGACCAGTACTCCGGGACTGGCTGCTGCCGATTCGATGGTGGACAGTAATATTCCAAGTGTAGCATATGCGACCGTTTATCCGATTGCTATGGTATTCCTTATTTTATTTATACAGGTGATATCCTCAGCTGTGTATTAATGAAAATCAATATATATAGGTATTGATTGTTAAAATAATAGTTTGTATCTTTACCGCCTCAAAATTTAAGATGAGGTGAAACGATTGTCATTGAATATCATGCGCTGCTTCTTGCCGGTACTGTTTGTATCGTATCTGGTAAGTATCACATTCTTTGCTCACATACATGTGGTCAATGGCGTGACAATCGTCCATTCGCACCCTTTCAAGAAAGGGGCGGCACATAAGCACTCAACAGTCGAACTGTTATTAGTTCATTTTCTGTCACACCTGACAACGGACGGTGCGGCTGTTGTGTTTGCTCTTTCTCTTTTTATTCCATTCCTCTTGTGGCGGTTGCATGGTATTACACAGCATACGCACTACCATTCTCCCTATCATGGGGTGGTGGCACTCAGGGCCCCTCCTGCTATTCGTTTTTCCGTCATTTGAACCGATGGTATCCTGCTTTATAGTAAAGCGGGAGGTCCCCATCTGTTTGTTCACATCATCACTTAACGAAAACGAATAACAAACGAAAAATGAAGAAATACATCTTTTCGCTTGTCTGCTTGTGCTGTGCATTGTTGCCTGCCCTCGAAGGACAAGCTGCTCTCCATGAGCATCCCGAATATCCGGATTTACGTAAATCGGATGCAAACATCGTAGGTCATATCCTTGATAAAAACACCAAAGAACATCTACCTTATATTACTGTGGCATTGAAAGGTACAACGATCGGTACTGTGACCGATGCTACCGGACATTACTTTTTGAAGAACCTTCCCGAAGGTAACTTCGTGCTTGAAGTCAGCTCAGTAGGTTATAAAACCGTGAGACGCAATGTAACACTGAAGAAAGGCCGTACGCTGGAAGAAGATTTTGAAATAGAAGAAGATGCGGTTGCCTTGGACGGCGTAGTCGTTTCCGCCAATCGTAACGAGACTACCCGTCGTTTAGCGCCTACTTTGGTGAATGTAGTCGATATGAAAATGTTTGAAACGACCAACTCCACTACTCTGGCACAGGGATTGAGCTTTCAGCCTGGAGTACGCGTAGAATCCAACTGCCAGAATTGTGGTTTCCAGCAAGTACGTATTAACGGTCTGGATGGTCCTTATACACAAATCCTGCTTGATTCCCGTCCGATCTTCAGTGCACTTTCGGGTGTATATGGCATTGAGCAGATTCCTGCCAGCATGATAGAGCGTGTGGAAGTAATGCGTGGAGGCGGTTCGGCTTTGTTCGGGTCGTCTGCCATTGCCGGTACAATCAATATTATTACTAAAGAGCCGATTCGCAATTCAGGAATGTTGTCTCATACCATCACCGGTATTGGAGATGGAGACGCTTTCGATAATAATACTGCTTTGAATGCCTCTCTTGTAACGGACGATCAGCGTGCTGGTTTATATATCTTTGGTCAGAACCGCCACCGTTCGGCATACGACCATGATGGAGACGGATACTCTGAAATACCGAAAATACATGGCCAGACAATCGGTTTCCGTTCCTTCCTGAAAACGACTACTTATTCAAAACTGACTTTCGAATATCACCATATGGAAGAATTCCGCAGGGGAGGAGACTTACTGAACCGTCCGCCTCACGAAGCGAATGTGGCCGAACAGACAGAACATTCCATCAATGGCGGTGGATTGAAATATGACTATTTCTCACCAAACGAGAAGCACCGTTTTAATGTGTTTGCATCCGCACAGCACATCAATCGTGACAGCTATTATGGTGGCGGACAAGACCTGAATGCTTATGGAAACACTACTGACCTGAACTGGATGGCAGGATCACAATATGTCTACAGTTTCGGAAAATGTATTTTCATGCCTTCGGACCTGACTGCCGGAATCGAATTCAACCAGGATAAGCTGGAAGACAATATGTGGGGATATCATCGCACGGTAGATCAAAAAGTAAATATCGGTAGCGCTTTCCTGCAAAATGAATGGAAGAACGATCATTGGGGATTCTTGCTTGGCGGTCGTCTGGATAAGCATAACCTGATTGGTCATATTATATTCAGCCCGCGTGCTAACCTGCGTTTCAACCCTACCCAAAATATAAACCTGCGTTTGAGCTATTCTTCCGGTTTCCGTGCACCGCAGGCTTTTGATGAAGATTTGCATGTGGAGAACGTAGGGGGAAATGTGGCAATGGTTGAGCTTGCAAAGGACCTGAAAGAGGAAAGATCACAGAGCTTAAGTGCTTCAGCAGATATTTACCACCGTTTCGGTGCATTCCAGATTAACTTTTTGGTGGAAGGATTCTATACTAAATTGTCGGATGTCTTTGCATTGACTGATGGCGAAGTAAAAGACGGAATTCTGACACGTACACGCTATAATGCTCCCGGAGCTCGTGTGATGGGACTGACACTGGAAGGAAAGATGGCTTATCTGAATAAATTCCAGATCCAGGCAGGGGTTACTTTGCAGCAGAGCCATTACAGTGAACCGCACGAATGGAATCCGGATGCTCCGGCAGTAAAGAAGATGATGCGCACTCCGAATACTTACGGCTATTTTACAGCTACTTATACTCCGGTCAAACCGTTGTCTATCGCCCTTTCCGGTACTTATACCGGTTCGATGCTAGTGCCTCACGAACCTGTTCCCGGATTCCTCGACAAACCGATTACGGTCAATACGGAGGACTTCTTCGATATCGCTCTGAAGGCGGCATACGACTTCAAACTGTATAAGTCGATGAACTTGCAGGTGAATGCCGGAATACAAAATATCTTCAATGCTTATCAGAATGACTTTGATAAGGGAGCCGACCGCGATTCGGGCTATATTTATGGCCCTTCACTGCCAAGAAGTTTCTTTGCTGGAGTGAAAATTAGCTATTAATAATGGTTTAATAATCTTTTTAGCTTATAAATCCTTATAAATAGGGATTGTCTTGCTTTGAGACAATCCCTATCTTTGTCGCAGAAGATAAACCTGATCTTTGTTGCACAAAAACTGACGAATGAAACAAATATACCTGAATATAATGAAGTGGTTTTTGCCTGTACTGTTTATTTCGTACATGGCAGGGATTACTTTGTTTACTCACTCCCATGTGGTAAACGGGGTTACGATTGTTCATTCACATCCCTTCAAGAAAGGTGGCGAACATAGCCATACGACAGTAGAGTTCCAGTTGATTCACATATTGGACCATACATTGGTGACAGATAATGGTTTGACGCCTTTGTTTGTTACTTCTGTCCTGTCTCTTTTATGTATTATTCTCGCCTCTCCGCAGCGTATGCGGTATTGTCGTTCCTGTCCGGGCGTCATTTCTCTCAGAGCGCCTCCTGTCGTTTAGTCTGCATCACGTAGAAGCAGGCAGGTCTTCTTTGGAAACTGCTGTTGCTTCCCATCCTTATTATTTTTGATTTAAAACATTAAAAGACTAACGACAATGAAAAAATATCTTTTAGTCCTGGTCAGTCTATGTTGTGCCTTGTTGCCTGCATTGGCTGAACATCCGGAGTATCCGGAATTGAGAAAATCCGATGCGAATATAATTGGTCATGTATTGGATAAAAAGACAAGTGAGCATCTGCCTTATATTACCATAGCATTAAAGGGAACCACGATAGGAACCGTCACCGACGCTACCGGACACTACTTTCTGAAGAATCTGCCGGAAGGAAACTTTGTGATGGAAGTCAGCTCGGTAGGGTATAAGACGGTTACCCGTAATGTGACCTTGAAAAAAGGTAAAACGCTGGAAGAGAACTTTGAACTGGAAGAAGATGCGATTGCTCTGGACGGAGTAGTCGTCTCTGCCAACCGTAGTGAAACGACACGACGTCTGGCACCGACTCTGGTCAATGTAGTCGATTTGAAACTGTTTGAAACCACTAATTCTTCTACATTATCACAGGGGTTGAATTTTCAGCCCGGTGTCCGTGTGGAGACTAACTGTCAGAATTGTGGTTTCCAGCAAGTCCGGATCAATGGTCTGGATGGTCCCTATACACAGATACTCATCGACTCCCGTCCCGTGTTCAGTGCCCTTTCCGGGGTATATGGGCTGGAGCAGATTCCTGCCAGCATGATCGAACGTGTAGAAGTCATGCGTGGGGGAGGATCAGCATTGTTCGGCTCTTCGGCCATTGCGGGAACGATCAATATCATCACGAAAGAGCCTCTGCGAAATTCCGGTCAGTTATCGCATACGATCACTTCCATTGGTGGCAGTTCCGCATTCGATAACAACACCTCGCTGAATGCTTCCCTTGTAACGGACGATCATCGTGCCGGATTGTATATCTTCGGGCAGAACCGTCACCGGTCGGGATATGATTATGACGGAGACGGATTTACGGAACTTCCGAAACTGAAGAATCAGACGGTCGGTTTCCGTTCTTATCTGAAAACGAGTACTTACTCCAAACTGACGTTTGAATACCATCATATGCAGGAATTCCGTCGTGGTGGAGATATGCTAGACCGTCCTCCTCACGAAGCCCATATTGCCGAACAGTTACAACACTCCATAGATGGCGGAAGTCTGAAATACGATTATTTCTCACCGAATGAAAAGAATCGTTTAAGTGTTTTTGCCTCGGCAGCCAATACGGATCGTGACAGTTATTATGGTCCCGGCAACGATCCTCTGAAAGCATACGGAAAGACGACCGACCTCACCGCTATGGGCGGTGCGCAATATGTGCACACATTCGACAAATGTCTTTTCATGCCTTCCGACCTAACGGCGGGACTTGAATATAACCGTGACCGGCTGAAAGATAATATGTGGGGATACGACCGCCATACGGACCAGACGGTCAAGGTTTACAGTGCTTTTCTACAGAACGAATGGAAAAACAAACATTGGGAAATTTTGATTGGCGGGCGTCTGGATAAGCACAATATGGTGGATGATGTTATTTTCAGCCCGCGTGCCAACCTGCGTTTCAATCCTACGGATAATATCAATCTGCGTTTGAGCTATTCTTCCGGCTTCCGCGCCCCACAGGCATTTGACGAAGATATGCATATCGAAAATGTAGGTGGAACAGTGGCGATGATCGAGCGTGCAAAGGACTTGAAAGAGGAAAAATCGCAGAGCTTCAGTGCATCCGCAGATATGTATCACCGCTTTGGCGCTTTTCAGACTAATCTGTTAGTCGAAGGATTTTATACGAGGCTGACCGATGTGTTCGTGTTAGGAGAGCCCTTTGACCGTGGTGACGGTGTGCTGGTGAAAATACGCAGCAACGGTCCGGGAGCCAAAGTAATGGGATTGACTCTGGAAGGAAAGATTGCTTATCTTTCCTTGCTTCAAATACAGGCAGGACTGACATTGCAGCGCAGCCGATACGATGAACCGCATAAATGGCACGATGATGCGCCGGCAGAAAGAAAAATCTTCCGTACTCCCGATACCTACGGATATTTTACGGCTACTTATACTCCCGTCAAACCGTTGTCCATCGCTCTCTCGGGTACATATACCGGCAGTATGCTTGTGCAGCGTATGGACATCAGCGCAGAAAACGCAGCAATGGGCGATATGCCCGAACGAAAGGCGGAAGCCATCCGGACACCCCGGTTCTTCGATATGGGAGTGAAGATAGCGTATGACTTCAAACTCTATAAAACGGTAGACTTACAACTTAGCGGAGGTATTCAGAATGTCTTTGAAGCATATCAGAAAGACTTCGACAGAGGAGCTAACCGGGATTCCAACTATATCTACGGTCCTTCGCTTCCGAGAAGTTTCTTTGCCGGAGTGAAGATTAGTTATTGATACGATATCGTCCGTTATTTTCAGAACATTTTATGCATCCGGGAATGTGATAAAACGATTGCTTCCCGGATGTTTTATAAATGAGCGACAGATTTGGCATTGATGATTTCAACGATAATCATGTCTGCCTGACCGATTTTTAGTATTTTTGGCGATTGTAAGTAAGCGATTCAAAGTCTTATCAGATTGTATTACGGATTATGATAAAAAGAAGATGGACGAAATGCTTCATTATTACGAATGTAAAGGCAGTAAAATAATTAGTTTGAATGACCTATTATGGCAACAGAAAATAAAATAAAGTATTTTGAAAATCGGGAAGACTGGAGAAAGTGGCTGATGGACAACTTTGAAACCGAAGACGAAATTTGGTTTGTATTTCCTCTTAAATCGTCAGGTGAAAAAAGTATTGCATACAACGATGCTGTTGAAGAAGCTCTTTGTTTCGAATGGATTGACAGTACGATAAAACCGCTTGATAAAGAACATAGAATTCAGCGTTTCACGCCTAGAAAACCTAAAAGTACATACTCGCAAGCCAACAAAGAAAGACTTAAATGGTTATTGGAAAATAAAATGATACATCCTGAATTTGAAGATAAAATACGCACTGTTTTATCTGACCCTTTTATTTTTCCCAATGATATAATGGACAGATTGAAAGAAGATGAAATAGCATGGAGAAACTACCAGCATTTTTCCGACGCATATAAGCGTATCCGAATTGCATACATTGAAGCAGCAAGGAAGCGACCGGAAGAATTTGAAAAGCGATTAAACAACTTTATCTGTAAAGTGAAAGAGAATAAGATGATAACCGGATTTGGCGGAATAGAAAAATATTATTGAGATTGTCCGAATCTTTATGGAAGAATATCCTTATAGTTTGATGGAAGCGATGGAGCATCATTAGTAGTAAATCACTAAAAACTTTTCTTTCCCTTTTAGTAGTTTGCCTGTTTGAGTTGTATTATATATAGATAGTCAATAAAAGTCAAAGTAATCAACTTATTAAACAGTTAACCTTATGTTCAAACAACTAAGTACTTCTCTACTGATTGCATCAGCATGTATTTTGTCCTCTTGCACGCCTACGGTGAAGCAGGAGATCGCAATTTTACCTACCCCCGTTAGTCTGACGGAACAGTCGGGTGCTTTCGTCTTAAAGGATGGAATGAAAATCGGCGTTTCCGATCAGTCCTTATTTCCGGCTGCCGGATATTTGCAGGATATTCTTCGGAATGTGGTGTCTACTTCTGTAGAAGTGACCGAAGCCGATAAGGCGGATATCTATCTCCAGCTAGGGCAGGATAATGGAAAGCCCGGCTCTTACAAACTTCAGGCTACCCCCAAGTCTGTTCAGGTTGAAGCCGGAGATTACTCGGGCATCGTTTCCGCCATTGCCAGCCTCCACCAACTGCTGCCTGCCGGAATAGAAGTGCAGGGAACGAAACAGACTTTCTCCATTCCTGCCGTGCAAATAGAGGACTCGCCGCGTTTTGAATGGCGTGGATTTATGCTGGATGCTTCCCGTCACTTCTGGAATAAAGATGAAGTGAAACATGTGCTGGATCTGATGTCCTTATATAAACTGAATAAGTTCCACTGGCATCTGACGGATGATCAGGGATGGCGGATCGAAATCGAGAAATATCCGTTGCTGACGGAAAAAGGAGCGTGGCGTAAATTTAACAAGCACGACCGTGGTTGTATGGAGCGTGCGGTAGAAGAGGACAATACCGACTTCCTGATTCCGGAAAACAAAATACGGATTGTAGAAGGAGATACTCTGTATGGTGGTTACTATACGCACGAAGATATTAAAGAAATTGTAGATTATGCTGCACAGAGAGGTATTGATGTGATTCCGGAAATAGATATGCCGGGACATTTCCTGGCTGCTATCACCCAATACCCCGATCTCGCTTGTGACGGACTGATCGGCTGGGGAGAAACATTCTCTTCTCCTATTTGTCCGGGAAAGGATACGACGCTGGAATTCTGTCAGGATGTCTTTAAAGAGATTTTCGATCTCTTCCCTTATGAATATGTACACATGGGTGGTGACGAAGTCGAGAAAAATAACTGGAAAAAGTGCCCCCGTTGCCAGAAGCGAATCCGCACGGAAGGACTTAAATCGGTAGAAGATTTGCAGGCATGGTTCGTGCGTGATATGGAAAAATTCTTCCTTGCCAATGGAAAGAAGTTGATAGGCTGGGATGAAGTTGTTGCCGACGGACTGACTTCGGATGCTGCTATTACCTGGTGGAGAAGTTGGTCGAAAGAGGCGGTGCCTATGGCCACTTCGCAAGGACAAAGAGTGATTGCCTGTCCGAATGAATATTTCTATTTTGATTATGCGCAGGATAAAAACTCCGTGAAGAAGATATTGGCATACGATCCGTATGCAGACGACCGCTTGTCACCTGAACAGAAAGAATGTTTCTGGGGCGTGCAGGCTAATCTCTGGGCAGAATGGATTCCGTCTATGAAACGTATCGAATATCTGATACTTCCCCGTATGGTGGCGTTGAGTGAAATAGCCTGGGTGCAGCCGGAGGCGAAACCGGATCTGAAAGAGTTCTATCGTCAGCTTGTTCCGCATTTCAAGCGGATGGATATCCTTGGATTGAACTACCGAGTACCCGATCTGGAAGGATTCTACAAAGTGAATGCTTTCCTTGATGAGGCTTCGGTTGATCTGACTTGTCCATTGCCGGGCATTGAAGTCCGTTATACTACTGACGGAAGTATGCCGACTAAGCAATCCACTCTTTATGAAGGAAATCTGAAAGTGACGGAAACGACAGATTTTACTTTCCGCACTTTCCGTCCCGACGGTACTCCATCGGATGTAGCACGTACCCGATACGTCAAAGCTCCTTATGCGGAGGCAACTGCTGCTCCGGCTTCTTTGAATTCCGGACTAAAAGCCGTATGGCATAAATTCCGTGGTAATCTTTGTGCGGATATCGATGCGGCTCCCGTGAATGGTGAGTATGTCGTAGAATCCGTTTCTATCCCCGAAGAGGTGAAAGGAGATATCGGCCTGATACTCACGGGCTACCTGGAAGTACCTGCTGATGGCATCTATACATTTGCCCTTCTTTCGGACGACGGCAGTACGCTGAAACTGGACGGAGAACTACTGGGAGATAATGACGGAGCACATTCACCGGTAGAGATTATAGTACAGAAGGCCTTGAAAGCCGGACTGCACCCGATAGAAGTACGCTACTTCGATTGCAATGGCGGAGTTTTGCAGATGGAATTAGTCAATGAAAAGGGTGAGAAAGAAGTGCTTCCGAAAGAATGGCTGAAACATGAATAAACAGATCCCCTGAAGATTTTTTATTAGGTATTAATATAGATAAGGTTTGATAGAAGGCGGGTAGAAGTAGGGATACTTTTATCCGCTGTTTTTATTCTGTAGGTAATTCTTGTTGAAATATCCCTATAAATGGGTATTTCCCAAATCAAAAGTTCTTCTCAACTTTGCAGAGTGAATAAAACGCCACTATGCAATATTTGAAAGAAGACATACAGGAAAAAATCCTCCACATAGCCGAAGAAGTATTCTCCGAAAAAGGATATAAGGATGCTTCCATGCGCGAAATTGCTTCCCGAACAGGGATTACAGTCAGCAACATCTATCATTATTTTACCAATAAGGATGAGATATTCCGCACGATTCTGAAACCTGTTCTGAATGATTTGTATGCCAAGATATACAGCCATGATGCCAATCAGATGTCCATAGAGGTTTTTACGAATTCGGACTATCAGCAGGAATCCGTGCAGGAATATATCGATTTGGTTTCCGAACACCGTGCCCGGTTGCGTATGTTACTTTTCCAGGCACAGGGATCATCCCTGGAAAACTTCCGTTCGGAGTATACCGATAAATGAAAAGGTATGTTTACCGCTTGCGGTTGCTGTCCTGTTGCTTAGCAATATCGCCCAGCGTAAGCTGAGTGTGCGGCAGATTGAAGCTAAGATTAATGCCGGAAACCGCTTGGAAGAATATCTGCAAGGCATACGGGTGATGAAAGCATATAATTTGTTGGGAGGCAAGTTCGAACGCCTGAAAATGGCTTTTAGTGATCTCCGTCGTGCCTGTATCCGGCAGGAGGCGCTTCTCGGTCCATTTATCTTATTCTCGGTCACATTGATTCGTGCCGGATTGACATTCATGATACTTTGCGGTACGTACCTGTTGATAGGAGGCGAACTTTCACTGCTCACGTTTGTCATGTTTCTGGTAGTCGGTTCCCGTGTTTTCGATCCGTTGACATCTGCCTTGACTAACTTTGCCGAGTTTCGCTACTTCTCCATCGCAGGAGGACGTATCCTTACGTTGATGAACGAATCGGAAATGAAGGGAGATCGTGATGTGCCCGAAAGCGGAGATATTACTTTTGATCATGTATCTTTCGGCTATCAGGAAAAGGAAATACTGCATGATATTTCCGTGACTCTTAGAAAAGGGACGCTCACTGCTTTGGTCGGTCCTTCCGGAAGCGGAAAGAGTACGATGCTGAAACTTTGCGCACGCTTCTATGATCCGCGTAAAGGCTCGGTTCGTTTTAACGGAATGGATATGAAAGAACTGGAGCCGGAGTCATTAATGAAACATTGTTCCATGGTTTTTCAGGATGTCTATCTGTTTCAGGATACGCTGAAGAATAATATCCGTTTCGGCAGGACAGATGCTACGGATGAAGAAAATGAAGTGGAAGTACAGCAAGCTATCAATACCTTGATTGCGGGGCGGACGGTAATCGTTATCGCTCACCGCCTCAAAACGATCCGAAATGCCGACCGGATTATTGTGCTGGAAGAAGGACGAATTGCGGAACAAGGCACTCATGATGAACTTTTGAGCCGGCCGGGGCTGTATGCCAAACTTTGGAATATACAGGAACAGACATCGGGATGGAAACTATAAAAACGGCTCATCAGAGATAAAACGAAAAGGTCCGGCTTTCACAAGCCGGGCCTTTTGTTTATTAGAATTTATGCTATTTACACTTATTCTGTAATATTGAATACATTATATGGTTTTTTAAAACTAACAACCAAATGTGAGAATGCGGGAGAATCACTTCGGCCGATTCCAATGTTTTCAATGTGGCTACGTAATTTTTAATTATGACTAATTAATTCAATTCTGATATTGCAAAGATAGGGGCTTTGACGATTTCCTGCAATCACCTGAAATGGGTATTCTTGGGCGGGTTACTAGCAATATATAGTGGGGCTGAATCTTTTATTCCGGAACATTTGCAGAGTTTCCTGTCAACCTGTTCAGATGACATACCAGTAGTTTTCCTTCATTATCTCTCAAATGCATACCATTGCCTTGACAATAACGGAAGTATTTGCATCGGGCGCACTCTTCTTTTTTCATCCATGAACGGTCGCGATAAGGCTGGAATTTCGTTTGCCATATTTCCCAAAAATCATCCTGATAGATATTTCCTTGATGGTAGTTGGAGCGGATGCTGCTACAGGCACTGATAGAACCGTCAATCAAAACGGAGCCGACTGATATTCCGGCGCTACAGAAGAAAGGAGTATTCCGTACTTCACCTTCATAGTTACCCAGGAAACCTTCGCAGCCGTAACTCGCACGGATAATTCCTTCCTTTCGGGTGTCACGGATGAAGTCGAGTACTTGTTTCAGTTCTTCTCCGTTCATACGGAATTCCGGTTCTTCGGCGGCTCGTCCTACCGGAAAGATGGTAGATACTCTCCATCGTTTGACTCCGAGACTAATAAGTAACTCTTTCATAGCCGGCAACTGTGGCAGGCTACGGCGGGTGATACAGGTAATGACGTCGAATGTCAGTTCGGGGATAGCTGTGATTTCCCGTATGGCATTTACGGCACAATCGAAACTTTCGGGATGTCGTCGCATCCAGTTGTGTACATCCTTCAGTCCGTCCAGGCTGATGGATATACTACGCATACCGCTGTAGATCAGGTTGTGAAGCCGTTCGCGCGTGAGACACAGGCCGTTGCATACCATGCCCCACGGGTATCCTCGTCGGGATATTTCTTTGCCGCAAGTTTCCAAATCTTCACGTACGGTTGGCTCTCCACCGGAGATAATGACGAATACATCGTGCGGATTGGTATGTGTTGCTATGCTGTCCAGTACTTTTAGAAAGTCTTGTAGAGGCATATCCGGAGTAGCGGGAGAGGACTTGCAGTCACTGCCACAATGGCGGCAACGTACATTACATCGTAAGGTGCATTCCCAAAAAAGCTGCCTGAGCGGATGTTCTTCCACTCTTTCGTGTTTCATCCGGCGGAATATTTCTAAAGCCAGCCATCGGCGGGGAGTAAGGGGGATGATACGTTTCATTCTTTGTCTTCTTTTTCTTCTTCTTTTTTCTCCTCTTTAAGTAAAGTGACTTTTCCCTCTTTTCCAAGGTCTTGTATTCTAATCTTTTTTGTTTGGTATGCACCATTCTTTTCGCCGTCTACATCTGTATACTCAAGGTACATTTCTGTATCTTTGGGAGGATACTCTTTGAATTTAAATGTATTGATTGCTATACCGCTTACCGTATAATGCTCTATTTCACGTGACTCGGTATAGGCAGTATCTGTAATTAATGAATCTTCTTGATTCATATAACTGGATACTACGCGAATACCATTAATCGTTTCTTTTTCTTCATTTTGTACTTGACTGCTTATTATAATGTCAGGAGTCCAGACGGGACCGGGACCATAATAACAAGGTTCGTCCCAGATTTCGTTATTATTGCCACATCCGGAAAAGCCTAAAGCGGCGAGCAGACTTAGTAGATATTTGTTTTTCATGTTGTTAATGTGTTTAGTTCTTGTTGGGACAAAGATAATTAATCTTTGAATTGGTTGTTCTCCATTGTTCGTTTTATTTTTTTTAGATGCTTTTCCAGTGCAATATACACTTCTTTCCGATAACTGACAAAAATCGTTTTATCTGTTTGGAAGGAATCTTTCTTTTTACCGTCATAGTGCGGAATATTGGATAAAAACAGGCTATACGAGAAAATCATGTTCTCCTCTATTTTGCGGGAAGGCTTGAATGACTTGGCAGGTATGTAAGAATAAATACCCTCTTTACAACGGTAGGGTTTATACATTTGCACAACTCCCCACGAATTAATCTCATCCACCCGGATACTTCTTTTCCCGAACAGGCTTCGTTCTTCTATTCTATCCTCACAAAGCAAAATCTTACTGGGTAATGCCCAATAGATTAACAGTATAGACAAAGATATGGGTAACAAGAAAATAAGGAGGACTTTATTCTCACTTAAATCGGCTACGCATAAAAAGTAGATCATAAATGCACTGAATATACTGCATATTGCAACTCCTGCCCAAACAAACTTATTTGTAGGATAAATCCAGAATGTGTTTTTTTCCAAACTTTTATCTTTCATATCTAATTCAATTCTTTTACAGAATCCGGATTGCCATGTTTCATTTAAATCAAGCTATCTTTCATCATTATTCGTAGTTGTTTTTGTGTAGGTAATGTTTTCCATCC
>OGCQ01002783.1_pt1 | contig 17072 bp, 21 predicted proteins | sample 1570161 | NCBI WGS metagenome assembly OGCQ01 (sample SAMEA4384402, study PRJEB24528) | human gut metagenome
CCGGCACTCTGGCAGCCGGAACTTCCTCCTATTTCCGCAGCCTTACCTATTCTCCGAAAAAACATTTCGGAGTAGATCTGCTCTACGGAATCGAACTGAATATTCTGGACCGGAAGGGAACTGTAGATCTGGATCAGGAATTATTATGCAAACTTGATTATGCCATTGCAAGCATGCATACCTGGAACTACCGTCCCGGTACCAGAGACGAGAACACAGAAGCTTTTGTCAATGTCATGAAGAATCCCTGTGTCAAAATCCTCGGTCACAGCGACAACACCCATTATCCGGTAAATTATGATGTTCTTGCCCGAACTGCCAGAGAAACCGGAACAATCTTTGAAATTAACGAAGCTTCCCTGGCTCCATATGGCTACCGTGGTGATACCAGAGAAAACTGTTATGAGATTCTCCGCTGCTGCCGCAAATATCATCTGCCGCTGCTGCTCTCCAGTGACAGTCACGGTCCGGAACACATCGGTGATTTTACCTGTGCTGCTGAATTTGTTCATCAGGCCATGTTCCCGGAACAGCTGATTCTGAACAATCAGCTTCCAAGATTGAAGGTATTTCTGCAGACCAGATGATCTGGTAAAACAGTAAGATCGAATATACATAAAATGTATCCGAATACACATTCATGTTTGACTCACAACCAAAAAAGCCAGCTCGGACACATTTTACCATGTGTCCGAGCTAGCTTATTATTTCGGGTTATATTATATTTTCTTTATTATCATTTCTCATCTGCCTGAGAATTCTCTCTCTGCTTTCTTATCATATCCGCAAGTTCCTGATATTTTCCTGTGATATATCCATAATTCTCTCTTCTGTGAGGAAGTTTACACGCAGTGCAGTCCTTGATTCCGCTTTCCGTAAAATGGAAATTACCACCGCATTTATCTCCCAGTGCATACAGCGGACAATAACAGAACAGGCAGTTAAAATTTTCCGGATCTGCTCCTTTATGGCATGGAAAATACTCGCATTTTTTGTGGCTGAAATAGGAATATTCTTTTCCCTCCCAATATGGTTTCTCCATGGTTCTTATCTCCTCCCGGATCATGCACTCTCTTAATTTTTCCGTAAAAAAAGAGGTAGCGATCCCACCCCGGGGTAGAAATATAATCCGTTCATGAGTGCGCGGAGGGAACGAATGTATCCGGAGTAGTATCGCCTGCCATTTAATCATGTATAATTCATATGAACAGGCGCATTCCATAAAAAAATGCCTACTCTCGTAAAAAAGTAGACAACGTCCCAGGGGTGCGGAGTCCCTGAAATGGTTGTTACACTTTACACGGAAGTTTAACCTCGCCATAACAAGCAGGTTTCCTGGCTCCGGGATCATGGCTCGTCTCTCCTTCTCATACATAGGTACAATGGATTCTGAGATTCGCTCCTCCGTTACAGTGACCGGATCGCTCAGGTTTCTCACCTGATTCCCTTTTCTGTGAGATTCCGATAATTATCAGATAACTGTCAGACTCCCGCAGCACTTGCTATGTTCAATATGGAATTATACTGACATCATAATAACACCATGTTAATTATATGTCAATATATTTTGAAAACTTTTTTCAAACTTTTCATCAAAAAAGCATTCTCCACCTATTGTATCAGTAATATGACGGTTTACAGTATTCCAAGATGTTAAAACAGTTTCTTTATCTGGATTTTTAAAAGTCTTAAAAATTTCTGCTATTTTTATAATTCTTTCTTTAACTGTTTTTGATTCATCTGCAGCTTTAGCTTTTCTACGTATTTTTAATCCAGCTTCTATAAAAATATCATTATCATAATATTTAATAAACTTTTTCCAAAGTTCCTTAGTTACACCATCAGGCATAAATTCCTTCCATGATATATCATCAACTATATCAGAAAAGTTCTTAACTGTTATTTCTTTATCATAATCAATATCCGCTCCATATATCATCATTGGAATACGAATACTAATACCTCTTAATACACTTATCATTGTATCTCTTTGTTTACGTAATTCTTTCATTTTTTCTAAAGCTGCTTCTTCTTCAGGTGTTCTCTGATTCTTCTTCTTTTTCTCTGCTTTTTCTGCTTTCTCCCATTCCTCATCATCAAATCCTTGATTATTTATAGTTACATCAAGTGGTTTTTTCTCTTGTTTAGATTCTCCAATAATTGCCTTTAAATTATTAAAATCCTCTATATCTACTTCATCCAAACGTAAAAGCTCATCATTATAAAGTCTTATATCGTCAAATCCATTATTTGCAACTCTTTCCGCAGATGCTTTTTTTAATTGTCTAAGTAATGTTTCTACATTAATTTCTCCCATTTTACTATCATCTAAACTAATAATAGAACAATAATTTAAAAATTCTCCCATTGCAATTTTTTGAGCTTGTGAGTTTAATCTCCCAGCCTTAACATTTAGTCTAGCTGCTTGAGATACCATTTTTAATGTTCTATCTGGAGCAAAGTCAAATACATAACAATTTGTTTTTATTTTACCACCAATATTAGCAGGAGTTTGCACTCTGAAAGCGGTTTGTAAATATGTTGATGCTGATGATGTATTTGAAAGCATCATTACACCTGTCCATGCCGGTATACTTACACCTGTAGTTAGTTTTCCACATGTTATTGTAATAGTATAGGATTCATCTGGATTACTTCCTATTGCATTCTTTACTTTTTGTAATGCACTCTCATTTTCATCTTCATCATCACCATTACCGGCTACATTAATGATTTCAAAATTCCCAAATATAGCATGATTTTTCATTAACTCACTTAATTCTTTAGCTTCCGCTACACCTGGTACTAACCATAATGTATTTTTTAAGTTGCTACGGTAATGATCTGTTGAAAATGGAAAGTTAGTAGTTTCATCTTTTGTTGTTATTAAATCTAAAAATTTACATACATCATCTTCATGTATAAATTTACCACGCTTTTCTACAATAGGTTCTTCATCATCATATGTACGGAAAAATTCTTTAAAATTAAAAGCTTTATCTTCAACTTCAACATATTTTTTACTTCTAAATTCACGGTCAAGTTGGTAAGTAAATATAGATAGTTTAGGTAAACTTTCATATGGATTTGAATCGCCAAAGTTATTTATACTCCATTCATCCTTAGCTTTTTGCTCCATTACATAGTCCCAAGTATAAATATCATCTTCATTTTCATATTCATCCATTAAGTTAAAAGGGGTTCCTGAAAGTTCTAATGTAAATGTCCTTTTTATATTTTTATGTACAAGCTTTGCTCGCTCAGTTAAGTTTCCTTCATGTGCTTCATCAACAATAACAAAGTCCCATTTTGTTTTAAAAACTAATTCATTTTTGTTAAAGTTACCTCCAACAAGAGTTGAGCCTCTTAAATCTTGCATAGATGCAAAATATACAAATGGTTTGTCACTTTTAATTAAAGTATCTAAGTCTTCTCCTTTATCTTTAGAGCCAAAAGCATATTCTGTATTATAAAAAATTTTATCAAAATCATCAAACCACCCATCTGAGACAACGGGCCTATGTGTAATTATAATAGACTTTTTAAAGTTTGCTTCTTTTGCAACCTGTAACGCTGTTAGAGTTTTTCCAAATCTCATTTTCGCATTCCAAAGTTTCTTATCTCGCTTAGCTTTTATTGATTTTAATGTTTCAGATATTGCTTTCTGTTGCTCAGGTCTAAAAATTATTGGTGTATTTCCTTGTGAAATATCATTTGAACTTAATGCTTTTCTTCCTTCTTTTACAGCTTCTATTGCATTTTTAGCAGTCTCCAAGTCTACCTTAAACCATTCTCTTCCTCTATTTTGATTGTTATTCTTGCATATTTCAATCCCTGAACGCTTTAACACATTATGAACATCATAATCTCTAAAATATTCACCTTTTTGTGTTATTGCCAAATCAACATACAATAACTCATATGTTATATTAGCAGTCACTGTATACTGATCTATTCTCTTTTTTGCTGCATTTTTCATTGCTTCTTTATCATATGGATTTCCTGAAAAAGTCGTATCTCCAATTTTTAATAAACCCTTATGCGTTTCATCCTGTATTGCAAATATATAAATTAACTTACTTTCAAACGTTTTATATTCAGTTTTAGACATCTACCATTCCCCCTACTTTATACATAAATAATTTACACTTTCAAATATTCTCACAGGCTTTAATGATATATTATCTGTTTTATTTAATTCGTTCTCACTATTAGTAATAGCACATTCAAAAAATGACATTTGCTTATCTTGATATAAGGGCTCTTCATTTTTTTCAATAACATCTCCCCATATATTAACTTTAGTACTTGATTTAATTGATTCTTTTTTCTTCTGTTTTATTATGTACTCTTTTCTTTGTTCATTGACTACATCTTTATAGTAATATTCTATTCTTTTAACCTTTTTGTTCTCATAATCAAATTCCCACTCTGATATAAGAGCTAGTTCATTGTTATAAACAATTTCACCGTTACTATCTAATAGAATTTTATTATTCTCATCAAACATCGGTACTTTGAACTTCATTGAATCCATATTAATAATATTTATATCTAAAATTTTTTTTATGACATCAAAGAAATTTTCACTTACTTCTATATTATACTTATCAATAAAAAAATCTTTTATGACCATTTCTAGTCGCGTTTTTGTGATTTCTACATTATCTCTTAATAGCTCAAGACCATAAATATTACTAAGTGCAACTACAGTAAAAAATTCTCTTTCTAAATTTTCATTAAATGTCGTAAATACTAAATTCAATTTCCTATATAATATTTCAACTAAAAAAGCACCTTCTCCTACAGATGTCTCCAGGTATCTTGATTCTATTTTTGATACTGATCTTGGGAGTAAATCTAACATATCCTTAACTAGCCATTCTGGTGTTAATACTTCTCCATGATTATTAACTCGTTCCTTTGACTTGATTTGTTCATAATTTACAAATAATTTTCTATTATTATTTTTATATTCATTGTAATTATTATATTTTTTTTCTAATGGGGTTTCCTTATAATTCATTACTCTATATTCACATACTTTCTTTATTAATGTATAAACTATTTTGCTTTGCATATTATTTATATATTAAAATATAATCTTCATTTATTATATTAGTGTCAGCATATATACTCTATTATATGATAAAAACAATATTTTTTATTGCATACATATTTACCATTTATATGTTACTTTTTTTCACTAAAATTTACAATAGTATTCTTTTAAATTACTAGTTTAGGGATTGGTGGAGGGGGAGCAGAGAGCGCGGTGGGAGTATGGTGCAAGCTAAACGGAATAAATAGTGAGCACATAAATAAAGCTACATTTTAGCTCATATTAGAATATTAAAATCCTGTAAACATATGAGCTAAAATGTAGCATCACCTTGTATGCCTTAGTTTTTATGAAGTGTAAGTTTGCAACATACCGGAGCTGAATAACCGAAGGTTTAACACTTAAAGCTTACTAACCTAATACAAACAACTTATGCGAAGCATCTATTAATAAAGATCCTCCATTTAAAAATAACTTACTTATAATTAACAATATTTCTAACCTGAGCCTCACTAATACCAAACTTCCTAGAAATAGCCTTATAATCCCCATTAAAAACTTCCCTAATCTTCTTATTTCTAAAAGACTTAACAAGACTACTCTCATTAGGAATATACAAATTACTACCTCCAGCTAACCTCACCAATTCCTTAAAAGCATCAAGTCCTATACTATCAACAATATCCATAACACTATCAGGTAGATCATCCCTAGTTAAACTATCTAACACTAAAATCCCCCCTCAAAAACATTATAACTATATATTCTATATCAAAATCAAAGCATCCTACTAAATTTATAAATTCTTTTAATATACTATTTAAACACTCCTAGACTAAATTATTATAAAAATTAACTTTACTAAAACAATATAGGAGGTAATACTATGAAATGGTATCTAGACTTTGGACATGGAGGAAAAGATTCAGGCGCAATTGGAACTAACAAAACAAAAGAAAGCGACACAGTATTAAAAATAGGAATGTTAATAAAAAATAACCTTGAACAAGCCTTTGAAAAAGTAATAACTACACGTGAAGAAGACAAATACTACTCACTAGATTATAGAAGCTCAAAAGCAAATAAAGAAAACTGTGACTACTTTGTAAGCATACACATGAACTCATCAACTAATAAATCCGCTAAAGGAGTTGAAGTATGGGTATATGATGAAAAAAGTAAACTATATACACTATCAAAAAATATCTGCTCTAACCTATCAAAAACAATAAATACACCTAATCGTGGAGTAAAAATTTCAAAATCATTCTCAGTACTAAGAAAAACTAAAATGCCAGCACTATTAATAGAAATAGACTTTATATCTAACTCATCAGTAGAAGCTTCACTAAAATCTGATAAATATATAAAAGACATATCAGATAGTATATCAAAATCACTACTAGCATTTGTAAATAAATCTATAGTTGATGATGGAATCTTTTATAGAGTTTGTATAGGTGAATTCAAAGATAAAAATGATGCTATTCAATTAAAAAACACAGCTATATCCAAAGGCTTTAATAACGCTTATATAATTTAATTCTTTATAAAATATTTTATTCAAAAACTTTAATATATCTCCAAACCATCTATTTCTATACTTAATAACAAGAAGAGATTACTCTTCAAATAAATAAATGGAGGTGGCTATATGGCTGTTAACGAAATGCAAAACCCATCAAGCCTAAGAATAAAGCTAAACTTAGGTATGGAAGATGGTAAAACAAAGGTTAGAAGCAAAACATTTTCAGCATTAAAATATGATGCACCTGCACAAGATGTATATGACGTTGCAGAAGCCTTAATAGGACTTCAAGAATATGACCAACTTGAAATAGCTAAGATAGATAACACTACTTTAGCTTAGTAAAAAGTCTGTTGCTTAAAATTATTAAATTTAAGGAGGTACAAATATGGAACAAACTAAAAGACTTTTAATGACTTTTAAAACTTCTGATGATAAAAAAGTATCTTTATCAATAGATGATCCTAGAGAGGATATTACAGAAGGTGAAATAAAATCAGCTATGGATTTGATAGTATCAAAAAATATCTTCGCTCCAAATGGTGGTGATATAGTACAAGCTGTTGAGGCTAAAGTTGTTGTTACAGATACTACACCTTATGACTTAGAGTTATAAGAACTATAAAAAGCTATGCTTTAGGCATAGCTTTTCTAATATCTAAATTTATTGAAAGGAGTATATTTTATGGAATTTGATTTACAAAATCTTATAGCTTCTGTAGGTTTTCCCATAACTCTTAGCATGTACCTTTTGGTACGAATAGAAGGAAAACTACAAACACTATCTGATAGTATAAATGAATTATCTAAAAATATAATTAGATTAAAATAATTCAAGTTTACAAGTAAAGTTAACTATTTACTATTTTTATAAATAAACAGTATTATATTACAAAAAATATAATACTGTTTTCTATTGAGTGCTATATATTATATTTTTAGATTTGAACTCAGCATATACATCAACTAAAGCTGTATACATTTCTTCTTTTACGGATGTAATCTTTATTGAATTAGGTTTATGTTCCCAATTAAATAATACATCTATAATTTCTATTTTATATCGAGAGTGAATTAAGTTTATTGGTATAACAGTTGATCTCGAATTTTTTATAAATTTTTCTATAATTTCTACAATTTCTGGATTTTCTATAATCAACTCCATAATATTTATCTTATTTCTTTCAAAACATAAATCTTTTGTACTATTATTTGTTTCATTTATATGTTCATGTTCTGAATCTTGTTTAATTTCTTCTAACTTACTTTCTGCATTTTCTTTATCTAATCCAACTAAACCAATTTTAACTGGTCCAGCTTCAAAATTAGTTATATTTTTTAAAATAGATCCAACATGTGTGTCCTTAATAATTATAATAATTGAAATTGCAATAACGCATGTATGTAATACTTCTTTATAAGATAATAATTTATTTATTACATATTTTATATCATTAACTAGTATATTTATACTTCTAACAGTATGTGTTATAAAGGAGTCTATAGTTATTTCTTTATGATAATAATACATATACATAAAATAAATAATTCCTAGTATTATAAATGATAATGATAAAATTATTTTTTGTTTTTTGTCTTTACTCATATATCTATATCCTGTCTGATAATTTTAATTTTTCTATTATAAAATCCGAAAAAAATATATCTTTACAATGACTACATATGCTCTTTGATTGATTTATTTTTATTAATTCCTCTTGTGAACAGATTGGACATCTTTCAAACTCATATAATTCTAGAATTCCTTCTTCAAGTAAATTATGTATTGTATAATATATATCTTCTTCATCATATTTTAATTTTTTTAATAAATAAGATATTGGAACATAGTCAATATTTTTATTTTTAAGACTATTAAATATCTTTATTATATAATTATATAGCTCTTCATTATTTTTTATATCATTCAAAGAATTCTTTCCACACATCTTTTATTACCTCCATTTTAAATGTAGAGTCTTGTAATGTTATATATCCTCCACTTCTTAACCTAACATTACGAGAATTTACTATACATTCTAAGGTTGCTATATCATGGTCTTCATTATCTATAGCATACTTTATAGCTTCTAGCCTAATAGGGGCATGTTTAAAATCATCTGCGGTACTATTAAGACTATTTTTCTTATCCAGTGTACACATGGTTTCGATAATACTTATTAATTTTTTAGGATTTCCTTTATCAATTTCTTGTATATATATCTTAAAATAGTTAGACAAGTTTTTTGAAATATCAAAAGCAATTAAATTTTTCATACTAACATTATCAAAAAGATTCATAAAAGCTTTTTTCCTGTTACTAGCTTCTATATTAGCTTTAAAATTTCCACTTAGTATATCATTATAAAACATAAATACTAAATTTTTATTTAAATCAATTATAAATTTAACACTATCATATATATGAGTTTCTATTTCATCTTCACACCCTATTTCATCTCTAACTATTTCAATACTTCTTTTTATACAAGCTAATCTAAACTCAAATATATTAGATTTTTCATTAAAATATATTACTCTATAACATGTATCAAGATCATCTTTGTCAAATATACCATCTTTTATATTTATTCTATTTTTATTTTCAAATACCATCTTAAACATAGGATTAGTTAATACTTCTTCAATAGGATGTTTATCGTATTTTTTCAAATCCTTCATTGAAAATATTCTTAATTTACGGTATATATCTTTTTCTATATTTAATATTAATATACCTTCTTCTATATTCTTATAATCTTTTATATTATTTATAAAACTATCTATATTATTTTCTTTTACTTCATAATCATATAAATTTTTTACAATAGATTTTATATATGTAAATTGTATTCCTGATTCTTTTATTCTGTTCCATCTTAAAGTATTTAAGCTTTCCATAATACACCTCTATTATTAAATCTTGCATTTAACCTTAAACTATTATAAAATGGATTTAAATAATTTTATAAGCTAAACACAAATATCATTTATAAGCCACTTACAATTTGACAACTAAAGTGGCTTATTTTATATTCTAAACTATTTAGCTTTTTTTTACAATATTTCATAAAATATCCTATATTTATCTATAAACTATTATCATAAGCTATTTATTCACTTTGCTATTAAGTATTGATTCTATTTTTATAATAAATCCTATAATTTAATCTTTTTCCATTCATCTCAACCAAACAACTACCGCACATCTCCATAAGCCTACTACCAATAGCCTCATCAACTGCCATAAGCTCACTAACCCCAAGCTCACAACTCACAATAACAGGCAACCCATTTAAATACCTAAAATTCAAAATCTCGAAAACAATATTAACATCACTCTTACTTATACCACCATTAAATAAGTCATCAATCAAAAGCACCCTACAACTTTTATACCTTCCCATAACACGATTGTAGTAAACCTCATCCATAATATTTTGCTTAATACCAGTAACAACTTCCCTATACCCCATATACAAAACACCAACACCACTATCCATAAGCTCATTAGCAATAGCAAGACTAAGGTGGGTCTTGCCTGACCCAACCTGTCCAATAAACATAATAGAATTATCCCTATCCTTTTCCTTATCCTTAAAATTCAAAGCATATCCTGTAGCAATTTTATATCCATCCATAGTAGCCTTGTCCCTACTAAAATCAAAATTATCAAATCTCTTCTTCCTAAATGCCTCACTTATACCACTTCTTCTTAATATATCCTCACAATCCCTCAAAGCCTTACACTCACACTCTCTAGCTTCACCATCTTCAACTATATAAGTAATATCTCTGCACTTATCACACTTATATTCACTTACCTTTTCTAAGTTCATCAAAGGATCTTCTAGCTTCTTCAAGTTGCTCTGGTGTTGGTTTTCTATAAATGCTTTCATCCTCATTTTCAAGCTCTGTGGCATATTTAGATTTTCTATACTCATCTTTATACTTTCCATCACTAACACTCCTATTTCTAATTCCAACCTCATATGCTTTTAAATCTTTAAAAGTCCTTATATTATTATCACTCCACTGCTTTAAAATCCCACTTATATAGCCCTTATTACACTTACCTTTATCAGTAGCAATTTCTATAGCTCTTTTAAACATCTCATAATCAATGCTTTCTGAAATATCAATTAACCAATGTGCAACAATACCATTTATAAGTCCTACATTTTGCTCATACAAAACTTTAAACTTATTTATATTATTTAAGCTCTCATTAAAATATTTTTTATCTTCATCAACATACTTACTTTCTTTTTCTTTTTGTTTTTCTTTTTCTTTTTGTTTTTCTTTTTCTTTTTCTTTTTCCCCATAGTCATACTCCAAACTATCATCTACTATAGATGTGGGTATAGATACACTATCAATACCCATATCAAAATTTATATTACTAGTATCAATACTGTATCCATACCTATCACATTCTTTTAAAAACAAATTTATAAGCTCTTTACTCTTAATATTAGAAAGTTCTTTTTCTATACATTTCTTCACCTTAGGACTTACAACTTTATTATGCTTAATCCAATTCTTAAGAAATATCTCCTGTGTTTCTTCACAATAAACTATTTTTTCATACTCACCAAATCTATTTAATAGCTTCTCAACAGTTTCTCTGTTGTATCCTGTTTCAGTTTCTATAATTCTTCTATGAAGCTCATATATTCCACATTGGCTTGTCTTAGAATTAGTCATAAGATAAATATAGAAATATTTTTCCTCTGGAGTTAAATCTAAAACAAAACCATCTTGCCAGTAATTAATATGAATATGCCTATATACAGCCATTAGCACTTCCCCCTATTAAATTTTTTGAACCTATAAGTCACAACTTATATATTCCTATCAAGTATCAAACTTTCATCTGTATCTATAGATTCAACCAATAACATATCACTATCAATACTATTTTTTACACTTTCATCAAAAGCAACTGCCTTTTGCATTTCAATACTTAATGGTGCATATTTAAGTAACTTCTTTATGACAGTTTTCTTTGCCATAGAATCAAATTCTTTCTCCCATATTCCACCTTCAAAACTCTTAGAATACTTTTTACCATGCTCCATTACTTCATCTTTAGTCATAAATACAAAACTATATCCACTTGGCTCTAAATGATAAACTGCATAATATCCTATAACATCACCTCTATCTCCCGTAAGTAATGGCTTGTGTGTAAGCTTTTGTTCTAGTCCGTAATCTATATCAAACTCATCATTTTTTCTAACTTCATGAGCATATAAAGTCTTTATCTTACCACTTCTATGTGCAAGCTCTAGAAGTCCTTTATATCCTATTTGAAACTGTACTTTATCCATTCCTTTAACTTTATATGGTATTAAATATGCTTGTCCAAGTGGTGTGTTTGGTTCAAGTCCAAGTTGAGCACTTTGCATCATAGCAGCTATAAAAGTCATTGGATCACAAGTTTGAAGTTTTGGATTTGAGTTAAAAGCAGTAAGTGCTACTCTTTGAAATCTTTCACTAGCTAGTTGACTTGGAAGAGCTACTTGTATTTCATTTTTCATCTTTATCATTAATTGTTTCATAGCATAACTTGGACTTACAGTTACACCTTTTCCCTTAGCTTCATTAGTTTGTAAAGCTTTCTTTAAATTCGTCATTATATTTCTCCCCTTTAAAAAATTATTGAATTTTCAAACATTTAAACCTACAATAATACCTATACAATACTATTGGAGGTTGTTATGTTTAAAAAGTTTTTTTCATTATCTAAAAATAGATCTAACATATTTGCTTTAATTGGATTATTACTTATATTTCTAAGCATATTCTATGTTGGTACACCTTTATTACTTGCTGGCATTTTAATTGCATGGATACCTGATATATATAAAGCTATTGTTGAATTTAAGCAATCTAGAAAAATCAATACTATGTTGACATCATGTTCTATACTATTTATTCTACTAGCTTTAATTTTAATTATTGATTATCTTATAATCTAAATACTCTAGAGGTAGTAGTTTTCATACACTCTGCTGCTATCTCTGGATATTCTTTCTTTAACTTTTTAGTATCTATAGTATTTCTACTTTGTTTTTTCCAAGTAATCCTTCTATCACCAATAAAGCCAACTTCATATTCCTTCATCTGAACCTGTATATACTGCTCAATCTTTTTTCTCTCAACTTCAATTTCTTTATAAATCGCTGTTATTTCATCATATCTATCTAACAACTTTTCCTGCTCAAATAAAATCAATTCTTCATCCTTGCTATCTTTATATAATCCTTGTAAAACAATAGAATAATCAAGACTTCCATCTGGAGCAGGTATTTCTCCACCTAATATACACTTGTCCCAAAACATAGCTTCAAGCTTCATTATTTCATCTATAATTTCTTCATCTCTATCTATCCTATGAATTATAAGTTCTTCATTTCCAATAAGAGCTGCAACATAACAATGAGTTGCTCCTGTTACTGCCATATAATGATTTACTTGTATCTGATAATGTATTGGCACTCCCATTTGCCACACCTTTTTTGAATAACTATTTGTAACCTTACATTCTAAAAAAGCTTTTTCTCCTACAACTGCTCTATCAATATTTGCTATTGCAAAAGGATACTTATCATTTTTAAGAATTCCATTTACATTTCTAACTTTTAGACCTGTTTTTAAACTAAATTCATTAGCAACAAAATCCTCTAACTTATTCCCTAACTCCATCCTATAATTTACTTCTTCATTAGAACTGTCTTTTTTGCATCCATTAATATTTTTGTCTGACATACTAACTCCATGTATATAATCAACCTTCTCAATATATACACTTACTGAACTTTTATATGGATTAAGTCCAAGTACACTTGCTGCATCACTTCCACCAATTCCACATTTTCTAGCTTCTAACCACTGTTCTTTGCTCATATCTTTAGTTTCATAAACTATGCATGCATCTAAGTATTTTCTCATTTGTTTCTCCCCTATCTCATTTGTAATATTTATTATTCAAAATACTAAGCCTTTGCTTCACTACTCTTTAAGTTTGATTCTAACTTTTTAAATGCTTCTTCCAAAACTTCCTCTGGATACTTCTTCCTTAAAATATTAATAAACCATTTAGCTTTAGCCATCTCTATATTATTAAGCTTTTCTGTATCTGTAGGAAAAACCTCAATAACTTTAATCTCCATAATAAGCCCCCTATATAAAGTTGTTATACTAATTTATGAAATTAAGGGCTTGTATTGATACAACTTTTATTAAAAGCTGAACTTATCCATGAAGTATAATTGCCCCTTACCAGTAATTAAAGTCGTAGTTGAAATTACTTCTCCCTCAAGTGTTCTAACTACTCTTTCTTCAACTGTAAACAGACCTTGCTTAATATAACTTTGTTTAGGGATATTTTTATCCTTTCCACTTTTTATAAGGTATCCATTATCTCTAAACCAACTAAATAATCTATTTCTACCTACCTCTATGTCATTATTGCTTAGAATCTTAGCAAATTGCCCTATAGTTATTGCATCTTCACAAGTTGCCAAACTTTTACCAAAATCTGTGTATGGTTTATCCATAGCTATTGTATTTTCTAGCATTTTAGCTTTTTCTTCAGCTAATCTCTTTCTTTCCTTTTCTTCTTTTAACTTCATTGCCAACTCAATTAAGAAATCTGGATTTTCTAAAGTTTGATTTATTACATCCTCATTCATGTATGCACCATGTTTTCGTATATTAGGTAGAACTTCTTCCATAACCCATTTTTCAAACCTTTGAGCACTTGGTAACTTTGATTTCATAATTAGTCTATATACATTACCCTCATTTATATATTTTCTTTTGAAATATTGTATAGAATCACTACCATCAGCTTTTTTACCAGTTACTACCCCTGTGTCGTGAAATACGACACCGGCCTCTGTACAGTGTCTAACTATTGCATCCCTTGGGTTTAAGTACCCTAACATAGTTGCTACATGTATTCCATCCATATATTCTTTGCCGTCTTTTACAATTACACTTAATTGACCAAACTCAGCATTTTCAAATCTCTTTAATAAAGCCATAATACCTACCTCCTAAATTTATTACCCTTTGGTAACTTTATTTGTAAAAAAATATTATTAACTTCATTTAGGCTAAGCTTTAAAACCTCACTTACCTTAGCAGCTTCGTCTAATGAAAACCTAATTTTACCGTTTTCCTTCATATTGTAACTTTTGGTATTTATGCCTATTTTTTTAGCAAGTTGCTCTTGTGTTAATCCATTTAAAATTCTTTTTGCTTTAAGTTCCCTAAGTTCCATTTCCTTCCCCCTTATACTTATTTTATTTATGCTATTCTTATTTTTCTTACCGTTTTTACAATTACATAATATTACTATTTTTTACCATTGTCAATTGCACTTTTTACAATTATTTTTAAATAAGTGTAAGATTTTAGTATTTTTAATTACACTTTTTATAATTTTATTTACTTTTCTGTAATATTATGTTACTATTTTATTACCAAATTATTACAAAATAAATTTTTTAAAAATATTTTTACACATAGAAATTTACCATTATTACAAGTGATTTTATCTGTGTTACACAATAAATATAAATCAAAGGAGGGGTTTATATTGGAAACTATAGGATATAGAATATCTAAAGCTAGGCGTTACATGAACATGAACCAAAAAGAATTAGCATTAAAGGCTAATATTCCAGAAGGTAGTTTATCTAGATATGAAAATGATATAAGAGAACCTAAAGCTCAAGCTCTTGTTCAAATAGCAGATGCACTAAAAGTATCTACAGATTACCTATTAGGTTTAACTGACGAAATGGAAATTCAAAATAACTCTTTAGCTGATAAATCAGATGAAGAATTTGAAGCAATATATGAAGCAGCTAAAGAAAAATTCACAACTGGTACTGTAATGTTTGACGGTGAACCAGCTACTCAAGAAGCTATAGATAGTATGTTACAAGCAATGAGAATGGGTATGCTTTTAGCTCTAGAAGAACAAAAGAAAAAAAGGGACAAAAAATAAATATACATTATAAAAGGGGAGATATATCTTGTCTAGAGGTGCAAGAATAAAAGAAATAGTTAGACGATTAAAAATAATTTACGGTGATGATAGCCCACTAGAGATTATTAAGAAAAGAAATATAGTACTATGCTATCTAGATGAAAAATCTGTATCTAAAGGTGCTTATAAAAAGTTTTTGGGGACTCAATTTATTTATATAAACACAGGCCTAAGTTTTTTTGAAAAAAGGCTAACTTACACTCATGAACTTGGACATTCTATAATCCATCCTGATGTAGATACATTTGAATTAAAAAGAACTGATCCAATTTCTCTAACTAAATATGAAAACGAAGCAAATCTTTTTGCTGCAGAATTCTTATTAGAAGATGATATCTTAGATAAATATCCTGGAGAGTCTATATATGATATAGCTAGAAAAGAGTGTGTTTCAGTTGAATTACTTAAGCTTAAAATTAGTAATCTTAATATTGATAATAGTGATTATGAATGTAGTGAAAATTTTCAAGAATATTATGATTACAGCTCATACCAAGATTATCAAGATTATTATAGATATCATGGACTTTAATAAAGTAACTTATATATGATGCAATTTAGATATATTAAATAAAATTAATTTTCTATTTGCATCATATATTTTTATATACAGATTTTGCTTTTTGAAATATAAGTAATGTGTTTACATATTGGAAATACTATATTTAAGGGTATTTTTAATATAAAACCTTAGGGAGGTTTGACTTATGAAGGCTGCAATTTATTCAAGAAAATCAAAATTTACTGGAAAAGGAGACTCTATAGAAAACCAAATCCAACTATGTATGGACTATTCAAAATCTATAGGTATAAAAGAATTCTTAGTATACGAAGATGAAGGTTTTAGTGGTGGTAATATAGATAGACCACAATTTAAGAAAATGATGCAAGATGCTAAAGATAAGAAATTTGATTGCCTTGTTTGCTATAGATTAGATAGAATATCAAGAAATGTATCTGACTTCTCTACTCTAATAGAAAAGTTAAATAAACTAGAAATATCATTTATATCTATCAAAGAACAATTTGACACATCAACTCCAATGGGAAGAGCTATGATGTTTATATCAAGTGTATTTGCACAACTTGAAAGAGAAACAATAGCAGAACGTATAAAAGATAATATGTATGAACTTGCTCGCTCTGGTAGATGGCTTGGTGGTAAAACACCTCATGGGTTTACTAGTAAAAAAATATCATTCTTAGATGAAAATCTAAAAGAAAGAAGTATGTATCAACTTGAAGTAAATGATGAGCAAATGGAAATTGTAAAATTAATATTTAATAAATACCTAGAACTTAGATCATTATCTCAACTATATAAATATGTTTATCATAATGGAATAAAAGGTCCTCGTGGTGGTAAATTCGATCCTAGCTCATTATCTGGTATACTTAGAAATCCAGCATATGTA